>JGI994J12354_10002289_pt1 | contig 18788 bp, 21 predicted proteins | sample IntmicLarv3ML3BL_FD_12354 | JGI IMG/M metagenome (IMG submission 12354)
TGCTTGAAGAGACCGAGGAGCGCTCGCAAGACCAGGAAAGACGTCTCGGGACCGTGGTCCTGAGAGGGAACAACGTCGTAAGCATAGCGATCCTTTAAACTTCTTCCAGGACGTACTTATGTCTCTCCTGACACGAATTGATGAGGTCTCAGGAAAAAGAAGGTTCAAGAAAGCATGGTTCGCATTGGTCTGCCTGCTTTTCTTATCTCTCATCATTTTACCATCGATATATGTTCTGTTCGAGGCCGTAGGTCAATGGGACGCCATCAAGATGGTCATGGACGATGGAGTAAGATCGTCTCAGATATACGGTGCAGTGTGGAATTCATTCAGCATTGCGTTCATTGTTACGATCATCGACATAATCGTCGGACTGCCGATGGCATGGCTGATGGTCAGGAAGGATTTTCCCGGTAAAAAATACTTAGACACACTTATTGACATGCCCCTTGCATTCCCGACCGCTGCGTTGGGTTTTTCGGTCGCAATATTATGGGCGGCGCCCGCCGGCGTTGCCGTTCCCGGACTTGGATTGGTATTGAGTCCGTATCTTCTGGTGATACTGTTACACCTGATATTCACTTTCCCGTACATGGTCCGCTGTCTTTCAGGAATACTTGAACAGATAGATCAGAACTGCGAGACAGCAGGAATGACACTGGGAGCATCAAGATTCACTGCCGTGAGAACAATAACATTACCGCTTTTCAGAGCAGGTCTAATAACCGGATTCATTCTATGTTTTGCAAGAAGTCTGAGCGAAACGGGAGGAACGTTGATCGCGCTGCAGCTGATTGGCGCAGAACATTCATTTTTCACAGGTCCGACATTCTTGGGAGTGATAAAATTAGATCCGACAGTGGCTGACCCGACGCCGTATCTGATATTCATCTCCGTGATATTGATAATCCTTGCAATACTATTCCTGGTCATCGCTAAGTACCTAATGAGCAGGCTCAAGATACCATGGTCGAAGGTATGGCCGAAATGGGAAAGGAAGATAAGCAGAGGTCTTGCAGTAAGAGCGAAGGACATCTTCACCTTCGTGTTCCTGTTCATAATAATCATAATTCCCTCGTTTTACATCTTCTCGTATCTATTCACACCGGCGGAAACGCTGGATTATGGCGCTCTGATGACCTCGATAGGGATATCGTTCCTGATAGCCGGTGCGGCGGTCGCGTTCAGCGTAGTATTCGGGATACCGATGGCGATATACATTGCAAGGAACGGAAACACAAAATTAGGAAAGATATTGGACAATCTGATCAACATCCCATTGATCATCCCCACCACTGCGTTGGGGTTCTCGCTGGCACTGTTCTGGGGCGGCATGCACATGTCCTCTTGGGGATTCTTGTTGGTCATTTTCGGTCACATCGCATTCACGTATCCGTTACTGGTGAGGAACATAATCGGAGCGATCGAAGAGGTGGACCCGGCTTACGAAGAGATATCAAGGACACTAGGTGCAAAACCCTTTCAGGCCTTCCGTAAGGTATTGCTACCTATCATACAATCATCCGTCATAGGCGGTTGTATCCTGGCGTTCACAAGGAGTCTCGGAGAGACGGGTGCGACCATCGCGATAGATAAGACCGTCACAACAGTTCCAGTGCTGATATATAACTTCATGAATAACAATGAATACTATTCTGCTGCGTTATCGTCTATCGTTCTGATACTGATCTGTTTCGTGATGATGTTCTTGGTACGTTTCGTCACAAAGAAGAAGGGGGCTGCGTGATATGCCCACGATAAGGCTGGAAAACCTTACCAAAAGATACGGCGACACCATGGCCGCTGATGATATTACTTTCACGATCGAAGACGGAGAATACCTTTGCATACTCGGACCCACGGGAGCAGGGAAGACAACATGCATGAGACTGATCTGCGGTCTTACGGAACCCGATAGCGGGAAGATATTCTACGACGACGTGGACGTAACATTGAAAGAAGTGGAGAATCGCGAAACTGCGATGTTATCCCAAGCGTATTCATTATTTCCGCAGATGAACGTTCGCGAGAACGTACTATTCGGACCGAAGATAAAGGGATGGCCCGAAGAGTCCAGTAAACATCTGGCAAGGAACATGCTCAGGATGGTACACCTGGAGGACAGGGCCGATGCATATCCGAACCAGCTGTCAGGGGGGATGCAGCAGCGTATCGCGCTTGCAAGAGCATTAGCATCCGGTTCTAAGGTACTGTTGCTGGACGAACCCCTCAGAGCACTGGACGCAAGACTGAGGATCGAGTTAAGAAAAGAGTTAAGATCGCTGGCCAAGGAAATGGGGCTGACCGCGATTCACGTAACACATGATCAGGACGAAGCGATGGAGATGGCCGACCGCATCGCGATAATACGTCAGGGAAAGATAATACAGACAGGAACACCAAGGGAGATATACGAACATCCGAAAACACCGTTCGTAGCGAACTTCATGGGCCGCAGCAACATGTTCGTCGGAATTGTCGACAACGGAAGTGTGGTATTACAAACGGGAACGAGGATCGAAGCGGACTGTTCCGGTCATTCTGATGGCGATAACGTTGTGGTAGCAGTGAAAGTAGGTAACACCAAACTTCTGAAGTCAGAGGAAGAAGGATATTTCAAAGGAACCATAGAGAGAATACTTTACGAAGGGGTCTCGATCGTAGTGGACATAAACGTTCCGGAGATAGGAACGATAATGTCACGTCTTCCGAACAGGAAGTACGACGAGTACGAAAGAGGCGACACGGTCGCCGTGACCTGGAGCCAATCCAAAACATCCGTGTTCGGTATTCCCGAGGGCGGACTGGAAAATGAACTGAGGGTGGACTGATGTCGAAGATCAAGCTCAGCGGCATAACAATGAAGTTTGGTAACATCGTTGCCGTCAAGGATATAGATCTTGATGTGAGCAGAGGTGAATATGTCACCATTCTTGGACCGTCAGGGTGCGGAAAGACAACGTTAATAAAAGTGATCGCAGGAATGTGGATGCCCACCGAAGGTAAAGTGTACGTTGACGGCGAGGACGTAACGAACGTGCCTATAGAAGATCGTGATGTAGGGTACGTTTTCCAGAACATTGCGTTGTTCCCGCACATGACGATAAACGAGAACGCCCAGTACGGACTGAGGGTAAGGGACGTTCCGGAAGAAGAACGATCGGAAGTATCAGATAACTATCTGGAATTAGTGAACATGCTGGACCGCGCAGGGATGTTCCCTGCGGAACTGTCAGGAGGAGAACAGCAGAAGGTCGCGCTTGCAAGGGCGTTATCATCAGGATCGAAGATACTGATGCTTGATGAACCGATGAGCGCATTGGATGCGAGGGTGAGAATGGACCTGCGTTATGACATAAGGAAAATAGTCAAACGTCTGGGTCTTACTGTTCTTCATGTGACTCACGATCAGGAAGAAGCGATGTCCGTCTCTGATCGGATAATACTGATGAGGAAAGGCAAGATCGTTGAGATAGGAACGCCGTTGGACATCTACAGAAGACCTAACACGATATTCACAGCCAATTTCATAGGTGAGACGAATCTTTTGGAATGTACCGTCATCGCCAAGAGCAGGAATGGAAAAACGACCGTGATGTTAAGGGACGGCACGATGGTGAAGGTCGCAAGATCAGAGTTCAGAGTAGGCGATCCCGTTGTCGTTTCAGTACGTCCCGAACACGTGTACACAGCCAACGACGGAATTCACGCGGTGATCAGGGACGTGGTGTTCATGGGGTCCTACTGGAGAATAAGGACAGAAGCGGACACGGAAGATTACATAGAGTATAATATTCGAGCAGACGATGACGTACCGAAGGCCGGGGATGAGGTGTTCCTGGTGTTCAACAAAAAAGCGTCCATCGTATTCGCAAGACCAAGAGAAGGAATAGAGGAGGAGATCAGACTTGAATAACGTGAACAACATGTTGGAGTGGTTCGGCAAGAGAAAAGGCAATTCAGTGCAGACAGGTGCAAGAAAGCATGCACTTGCAGTTCTCGATGTTGTTTCGGAGATCGGCAGAGCGGTCAATTCAATGGCCGAGCTTGATGTTCAAGCGGCCTTGAAGTGTATCGACCGCATGATACTCAGTGAAAGGGAGGCCGACAGAATAGAGGATCGGTTATGCGAAGCGATCACAGGCGGAGAAGTGAGCGTACAGGAACGTGAGGACCTCTTACGATTGGTAAGGAAGATGGACAAGGTCGCGGACTGGGCAACGCAAGCCGGCATTTACATTCAGATGGTCGTTGAGACCGGAGTCACAATACCCTCGCAGATCTGGGATCCCATGAAACTTATGATCAGTGAACTGATCCTTGAAGTGAAGATGCTGATCAAGGCAATAGAGAACTTAGGCAGCAACAATGAAGAGACGGCAAGGGCGATAGAAGCGGTCAAGGATCAGGAACGTATAATCGATCAGATCAATTTCACCACAACAAAGAAGATACTCATGGCGGACATGGATTACAAAGCGCTGATGCTCATGAAAGGTCTTGTGGAAGCGTTGGAAACGTCATCGGATGCATGCAAGAGCTGTGTGGATTCGTTATCAATACTGATGAATGCAAGGAAATGATATGATGCGTTTATTCGGTACGAACGGAGTCCGCGGCATAGTCAACGAGGACATGACCGCAGAGTTCGCAATGAAGATGGGGATCGCCATAGGACGTTTCATGAACGGAACGGTGGCGATAGCTTCCGATACGAGAGTGTCGGCTGACATGATATTGTCTGCGGTATCGGCGGGACTGATGTCCGCAGGCTGTGATATCCTCAATGCAGGTGTCGTACCGACACCCGCGTTACAGTATTTCGTTAAAAACAATTCTTTGAAAGGCGGTGTTATGATAACAGCGTCACACAACCCTCCGAAGTTCAACGGGATCAAATGCGTAAGCTTCGACGGTACAGAGATGGCAAGGAAGGATGAGGAAAAGATAGAATATCTATTTTTCAATCCTGTATGCGAACCGGCAGCGATCGGAACGATGAAGAAAGTATCCGGTGTTGCGGAAGATTATGTGAACGCAGTGGTAAGGGCAGTTGACGCAGAAGCGATAAGGAATGCTGAACTGACCGTTGTACTGGATTGCGCGAACGGTGCTGCGTTCAGGTCATCACCGTTACTGATGAAACTGCTTGGTGTGAAAGCGATAACGCTGAACGCTGATCCGCAGGGGGAATTCCCCGGACACCTGAGCGAACCGACGGAGGACAATCTGAAGGATCTGGTATCGTTGGTGAAAAGCACTCGTGCGGACCTTGGGATAGCACATGACGGCGATGCAGACCGTACCGTATTCGTATCCGATACCGGACAATACGTGATAGGGGACAAGAGCCTTGCGCTCATTGCAGTATCGGAGCTGAGGAAGAAGAAGGGGATCATCGTAACACCGGTGAACGCTTCCTCCGCTGTTGAGGAAGCGGTGAAGAAAGAAGGCGGTACAGTTACGTACACTGCTGTGGGATCACCAACGGTCGCAAGGGAAATGATGCGGTCCGGAGCAATATTCGGCGGAGAGGAAAACGGTGGTCTCATTTTCCCGGAACATCAGTTCTGCAGGGACGGTGCGATGTCTGCTGCGAAGATGTTGGAATGCATCGTGAAACACGGAAAATTATCAAAACAGCTGGCGACGCTTCCTGTATACTACACATTCAAGATCAAGTTCGAATGCCCTGACGACAAGAAACAGAAACTTCTCAAAGCGTTAGAAGAGTCGATAACATTGGAAAAGAATACCATCGACGGATTGAAGATAGTGTTCCAGGACGGCTGGGTGTCAATGCGCCCGTCGGGAACGGAACCGATATTCAGAGTATATTCGGAATCCAAGGACAAAGCGAAAGCTGAGGAAAGAGTGGAGAAGTTCAAAACGTTAGCGTTAGAGCTTCTGTCGAAGCTCTGATCCCTGAACGATGGAAGTAACCGGGATCGCATCAGACCGCCCGCCGGCGTCTGATGCCCGCTCATTGTTGTTCCTATGTTCATTTATGTTAAAGGTCGGCCTCGCCCATGCCGGGCTCGGCCTCATTGGACGGCAGAGCTTCCGCTCTGCCTTGAAGACAGACGCTCGCACGCTTCATGGCATATTCCACGACCGATCTATGTCTTTCGATCATCACAAAATTCATCGGGGCCCCCGATACAAACAAATTTAAACAATGTGCGACCAATACTGATGTATGTCTTCGAAAAGCGGTCGTCTCTCGGTTGAAGAACTGGCATCCATAGTAAGACCGGTGGCCGAGAAGTATGGGGTCGATAAAATTTACCTTTTCGGATCATCCGCAAGGGGGGACTGTGATGAAGACAGCGATTACGATTTCTGCATAGAACGCGGTAAGATAGACTGCATATTGATCCTCTCGGAATTCTTCAAAGACCTTCACGATGCCGTTGGACACGAAATAGATATGGTAACGACCAAGTCAGTCAACTCCGAATTCCTTAATCGGATAATGAAGGAAGGTGTCGTACTCTATGGGTAAGGATTCTGGCCGACTGAATGCGATAATACGGTATTGCAACAAGATCGAAGAGAGAATAGAAGAGTTTGGTAACGACATAGATGATTTCCTGGAGAATGATACGTACCACGACGTCTGTTGTTTCTATTTGTCCCAAATAGGTGAGAATGTCAGCAGTATGTCGCCGAAACTGATGGATGAATATCCTGACGTGAATTGGGTGGGGTTGAGGGAATTAAGGAACACAGTTGCACATGGATATGAAGGGATGGATTTCGAAGCCGCATGGACGACAATAACGAAAAAGATTCCGAAAATAAAGAAGACCTGTGAAAAGATGCTCAGAGAATTAAAAAAATGAGAGCACATCAATTTTTTCCGTTCAACATCGACACACTGAAGTCTGGGCATAAAGACGGGGCTTTAGAATCTTGGACGGCAGAGCTTCCGCTCTGCCTTGAAGACAGACGCTCGCACTTGTCACAACAATAATTTCCATAACCTCGCGCGCATCAGAATTCACAGGAACATGGTCATGTATATTGGAATGTACACTATTTTTCCATCAACCCTGAGATCTTTGGAATGGACCACATACGCCACTTTTATCCTAGATGAGAATTTCTCCATGAATCTATCGAGTGAGACATGTTTCCCGGAGTCTGCGGATTTCGCTTCGACGGGAATGATATCTTTACCATCGGCAATGATGAAATCCACTTCCTGCATGTTCGTAGAACCTTCGGTCATGAATCTGCTGAATACAAGATCATGTCCTGTTGATACGAGTGTCTGTGCAACCATGTTCTCGAAGAACATCCCTTTGTTGATGCTCATTTTATTCTTCAGCAGGTCTTTGCAGATATCATCACGGTCACCAACATTCGAATCGAACGATGCTGTTATCAATAGACCAGTGTCTGCCATGTATATTTTGAATGTATATTCATCAAGATTCAAATTCAGAGCGGGACCAGGATCGCTGTTGCGGTAACACACATTTACCATCTTGGATTCGCTCAGCCACATTACGCTATCAAAATATTCCCGGGTCTTCGACCCATTTCTCATCTGAGAGGGGCTGAATGTCTTCTCCTGCTTGGACAGGAACGACGGGATCATGAACAATATGCGTTTGGATTTGGACACACGATCCATCTTGATATTCGATGCATCATCCGCATACAACCTCAGTATCATGCGCTTGACCGTCTCAACCGCATCGAAGTTATTCTTCTCGATGTACGCTTCCACGGATTGAGGCATGCCGCCTATCAGCATGTAGATGCTGTACATGTCCATGATGCGCTTATGCATGCCTTGTCCGAGCGGCAAACGGTCTTCGAACGATCTTCTGAGCAACGGTATCGTTACACGGTCGTCCTGAGCCCACAGGAATTCTTCGAAATCCATCGGATGCATGTCTATGGACATCTCTTCAGATGGTATCAGAATATCACTCACGTTCTGTCTTATGGAAATGAGCGAACCCGTTTCGATATAATCATAACGGCCATCGGCGACCAGGTGTTTGATCATCTGCCTGGCAAGGGGGAATAGTTGGACTTCATCGAATACAATGACGCTCTCACGTTCATGGAGTGTTATGTTATACATCTGCTGCAGATAGAGAAAGAATTTGTCCAGATCCCTCGTATGATTCGTGAATAGGTCTCTTATATCTTTGTCAATCTTTGAGAAGTCTATGATTATGAATGATCTGTACTCATTCTCAGCGAATTGCTTCACCAGAGTGGTCTTGCCGATACGCCTGGCCCCTTCTATAAGGAGTGCGTATTTTCCTCTATATTGTTCTTTCCATTCAAAGATCTTATCATAGATTTTTCTTCTAAAGGCAATCATTGTGTGTCCAGATGCCATTGTAATACACCCATATTAGATTGTCTGACATCACAAAATACACCTATAATAATATCTATATTCATACTTAATACACCTACAGTAAATTATTTGAAATTATAAATGTACAATTAAATTGACGAATCAGTTTTTCAAAAGGCCTCTGAAAGAAATTCAACTCGGGCCAAATATTTGTGACCCGCTCATAATCCATAACAATATTTTGAATTACTCAATACAGCCGCCGAACTTGACCGCAAGAACTTCACGTATGTAACGTGCACCTAAGATCGAAGTGATCCCGGACGGGTCGTAAGGAGGACATATCTCGTTAACGTCAAACCCAACCATCCTGTCGCCGATCATGTTGATCGCCTTCTTGACATCCATGGCGGAAAGACCAAAAGGCTCAGGTGTTCCAGTACCGGGTGCAAAAGAAGGATCGATACCGTCGATATCCAACGTAAGATACACTTTTTCCGTCTTCACGGAATCCAGCGCCTTCCTGACAGCCCATTCAATGCCTTTTTCCATTATCTCGTAGGAACTGATATGCGGAATAGGATCATCAGACTCCAACTCCTCGCCGGATATCGAACGTACGCCCAAAACGAACACGTTCTCTGTTCCCACGACCTCAGCGCAACGGCGCATGACGCAAGCATGACTGTACGGCGTACCCATGAACTCTTCGCGAGAATCAAGATGTGCATCAATGGAAATTACGGAAACATCCTTATGACATTCCACAGCAGGGAAGGTGATCGAATGCTCACCGCCGATCATGATCGTGAACTTGTTATCCTTCACTGCCGGCTTGAGAGCAAAACGAACCTCATCCATCATATCCTGGGGGAACAGAAAATCATCCAAGTTCCCGTAGTCATGGACTTTGACACTTCCTTCGAATCCAAATAGTTCAGGTTCGAAGTTGTATGATGCGTTCCTGACCGCAGCAGGTGCCTCTCGGGAACCTGATCTGAAACACGCAGTGTGGTCATACGGAACGCCGAATATGACGGCGTCGGATTCAGAGTACTCTGACTCAGCTCCCGCGAATGACGATCCAAGCATGTTCACATCAATCTCTGTCTGCCCATTGCGACCATGTACATGATCTCGCCGCCTTCGACGAGCTCTCCTTCATGATCGGGGTTGATGGCCATGTTGAATGTCTCAAACGTTTCGAGGTCCATCAACTGGACCTCATCGCCCATTATGGACAATACCTGTCCCTTTCTTTTGTCGATCATAGGTACCTGGACCTTTGAGCTCACAGGCGCCGATAACGTCTTCTTAGCGCCGGTGAAGATGGATGCTGCATCAATGCTTGCTTTCGCGGATCCGTGCTTTCCGGGTTTTGAAGTGGATATGGATAATATCTTGCAAGGCTCGTCGTCAATGTTGACGTACCTTCCGACCTTCAGTTCTCTGACTTCTTTCTGTTCCCACATTGTGATCACTCCTCTAATCTGCATCTTGTTTAAATATTTGTTCTCTCCCACGCGCGAGAAAAACTCCTCTACAGCGTTTGAAAGCCTGCCCCCCGTCTACACACTGCGTAAATATTTCTTTGCAATATCTTGCGTTAAACAGTATTATTTATAAATACAACTTAAGTATTACTTAAGTCAATGTGCCCAAAGGTAACGCAGAACGGATCAAGTTTACAGATAATACTCCCAAAGAGCATCTGTGAGTCAACCAGCATAAAGGCTGGAGACACATTGAATCTCATGACGGACGGGGAGACAATATCGCTTGTCAGGCCAAAGGATCATGTTCAGGCAGGATCAAGCACCTTGCCTCTCAATGTGTTCACGATAGGTTATGAAAGCCGCACATTGGACAGCTTCATAGATAGGCTGAAGAGATACGGCATCAAGCAGTTGATAGATGTCCGAGAGAAACCTATCAGCAGAAAAAAAGGCTTCTCAAAGAATGCACTCCGAGAAAGATTGGAAGAAGAAGACATACGATACGTACACATCCCTGCATTCGGCTCACCATCGGACATCCGGAAAGAATACAAGGACGGGGGGTCGGAAAAGACATTCTTCAGCAGATATCAAGAATATTTGGACTCAGAATTGGGAGGAGAAATGGGAATCTTGGATGAATACGTATCTTCCACGGAGTCTGCACTAATGTGTTTTGAACTGTCGCATGTACATTGTCACAGAAAGATCATAGCGAAAGAACTCTCAAACTTAGGCCACAATGTTGTGCATATATGAAAAAGAAAGTTTTGGTCACAGCAAAGGCAGAACCTGTGACGAGCACAAAATATCATTCTGCGGTGTGCACTGCAGGCATAACTGAAGACGGAGAGTTCATTAGATTGTACCCGGTGCAATACAGGATATTCTGCAACGGCGGTACAAGATTCAATAAGTACGATTGGATAGAAGTAGAATGTGAGAGATCCGATACAGATTCTCGCAAAGAGAGTTACAAAATAAAAGGGGACATAAAGGTCGTAGGGCACATAGGCACGGATTATAACTGGGCGGAACGTAACAGTTTGGTCCTACCGCTACGTTCAAAGAACTTTTCTGAACTGACAGTTTCAGGGGCAAGTTTGGGATTGATACGGCCGTCTGAAGTATTAGATTTCGTAAGAGCAAGCACGGATGACAATCCTTTAGGAGATATCGTCAAGAACCACCACAAAGCGGTTCAAGTGATTTTTGACGAAGAGAGTAACTTCACAAAAATGAAACCGATACCCGTGATAGGTAAGATTGATAGGTATTATCGTTACAAATTCAAATGTCAAGGTGAAGGCACAGTGCATGAAATGATGTGTGAGGACTGGGAACTGTATGAATCCTCACGGTCTTGGATCAATCAGTATGGTACGGACGAAGCAGTATGGGGAAAACTGCGCGACAAGTTCTTCAATAAATTCAAAAAAGAGAACGACCTCCATTTCTTTGTTGGAACACACAATCAATGGAAAACATGGATCATAATCGGAGTGTACTACCCCCCTTTGGTGGGGCCTCCCGGTTCGCGTCAAATGCAATTATAGTCGGCAATTATATGTCAGAATTTCAGGAAAAGCCTCTTGATACACCACGCACAAAGAAATGTCTTCATCAGAAGAATGCAATGTAAAGGACACCATTTTCGGAATGATTGCCACCGCATTTGATCTGAAGCACTTTTACGTCAAAAAACAAGCTGAAAACAGTGATTTTTAGTATATGCCAGACAGTAATTTTCAAAAATTCAGTGAAAAACACGATCAAGCAAAAAATGTCAAAAAACACAGGTTCCAGATGGGAAAAATGGTATTTTCGATCGCCGGGTGCGCCCGATCAATTTTTCTTGCGTTCCTTGCCTTGAGGCCTTCTGCCGCCGGAAGGCTTCGCAGGCTTCTTCGGAGGATCGGGGTAACGTCTCTTTATGTCCGCGACCCTGGCCTTGAACTCCTTTGCCAACACATCACCGCGGAATTCCCCTTGGAAGCGGTCTATCTTCGCTGCGATCAGCACTTTGCCTGCCATGGCCCTCGCGATGTTACCGCGCTGCCAGTAGGGTGCACGGTGGATATCGGGATACTGGAAGATCACTCCATGTTTGGGGCCTTTCTTCCCGGATCTGAGGTGAAGGAACATTGCCTTCTCCGCGCCAAGCAGCTGAATGGTCGACGAAGGTAGTGTAACAAGCCTGCCAAGCCCTCCCGCAAGCGAAATGAGGCGTGCGGACAGCGGACCCCCGAGTATGGCGCACATATTCGGACAAACGCCCTCTACGAGCTTGGAAATGTAATCTTCCGTGTGTTCGCGGTCATCGTACACCGAACGTAAAGAGCAAGCAAGCTTACGGATCTCGTCCATATCATTGTCATCCATATCGGCACCGATGGATTCGATATCCAGTTCCAATTTCTCGAGAACGTACCTGCGGTCACCGTATTCTGCGATAAGATCAGCGTAGTTACGATCCTTGGCCAGATCCCCCAGTTCAGGGAAATGCAGGCCATACCATTCATGCAGCCGTTCGTTCATAAGATTCCCGGATTCGATGAGACAATCCAGATTACGGATCGCCTGGACCAGGTTCTTGTCCTTGGGTATGGGTTCCGATGTCCTCAGTTTTCCCAAACGTAACATGGCCTCATGCATCAGTTCGTTCGTGAACCCGTAAGATTCCGGTCTGATGAACGAAGAATCGAAAAGTGCCGGTTTCCCAAGAGAATCCTGTCTTCTCTCGGAAACCTTGAGTTTAACACGTCCTGATGCGAGTTCGATCTCCTCAGGCAGAACGCCGCCTCTTTGGATAATAGCCAGCTTCTCGGCTATAGCATCAGGGTCCTTGGGCATTAATCTCTTATCGACAACGTTCGCATCCTTGCAAAGGAACACTCCGAACCACTTCGTGACAAGGATCATCTCATACCCTCTATCTTCCTTATTTCCGTCGGGGGCAGACTTTCCGCCCCTTCGGTGATGATCTGTAAATGTGCCTGAAACTCAAGTTCTTCCATGCGGTTGTAAGCCTCTTCCAACGTTCTGCCCTGTGTAACTGCACCGTGTCTCTCCAGAAGTATGGCCGCACTGTCGGAACATTCGGAAACAGCATCAGCAAGTTCCTTCGAACCAGGTGTCATGTACCGCACCATGGGAACATCGCCCAGCAGTAATATTCCCTCGGGAGTCAGAGAGCTCTTCACCTTCTCGCCCTTAACTGCCAGCGCCGTACAGTAAAGCGGATGACAATGGACTATAGCGTTCACGGCGTTATTTTTCCTGTAGAGCGCAAGATGCATCCCAGTCTCAATGGACGGCCTTCCGCTGCCCATGGGCTTTCCGTCCATGGACACCTTCACCATTTCTGAGGAAGAGAGCATCCCTTTATTCCTTCCGGAAGGGGTTATAAGTATACCGTCAGTGACGCGTATGCTCATGTTGCCGCCTGCGGAAACAGTCAAATCACGTTCGTAAAGTTTCGAACATATCCTCTGCAATTCTTCACGGGCGGCATCATCGTTCATCGCATTTCACTTATCCGTTCCTTCGTGAGAATACCTTTTTCGGTTATATATCCAGTGACATATTTCGCCGGCGTAACGTCAAAAGAAGGGTTCCTCGCGTTCGATCCCAAAGGTGCGATCCTCTGCTCTCCGATGTACAGCACCTCATCCTCGGAACGGTCCTCGATGATGATATCGTCACCTGTCGGAGTATGGAAGTCAAATGTCGAAACCGGTGCTGCGACGTAGAATGGAATTCCAAGTTCATGAGCGATCACAGCCTTCTCGTACGTTCCTATTTTGTTAGCAAAATCGCCGTTCGCGGCGATACGGTCTGCTCCGACGATCACCATGTCAACACCTTGTTTCATGAAGTGTCCGGACGCTCCGTCAGAGATGATGGTGTGATCTATCCCTTCCTGAACAAGCTCCCACGCGGTCAGCTGCATACCCTGCAGACGCGGCCTTGTTTCAGATGCGAACACGAAGATCCGTTTACCGGAATTGAACGCATAACGTATCGGAGCCAATGCCGTTCCGACATCGACCGTCGCCAAAGCGCCTGCATTGCAGTGTGTCATGATCTTGAAATCTTCCTTGATCACGTCATTCCCGAACTTGCCGATAAGTGTACATTTATCGACCATCATCTGCGCATATCCGTCCGCAGCAGCAACAGGATCGGCGCCCTTGGAAAGTTCGGACACCATGAAATCAACTGCGTAAAAAAGATCGTTCGCGGTAGGCCGCGCATCTTTGATATGCTTCGCAGCATTCTTCAGATCCGCCTTCTTCAGAGCAGCCAAACACATCCCGTACGCAGCGGCTGCACCGATGGACGGTGCACCGCGTATCGTCATGTTCTTTATCGACAGTGCGACCTCTTCGTAACCGGTGAATTCAATGAACACGAGGTCGTGAGGCAGCTTACGCTGATCGATCATCATTACCTTTCCGTTCTCAAACCATACTGCCCTTACGTCTCTGTTCTTTCCGTTGACATTGACCTTCAATCGAACACTTCCTTACCCTTCATAAGCTGATTACTGCAACGTATACGGCAGTACGATTTAAAGAAAGCCTTCGTCACCGTCAAAATAACGTTATACATCTGTTAACTAAAGGAAAATACACGTTTCCCTACTGCGCGTGAAGAAAACAGACCATCGGCTTTTTTAAGTAAGTAAACAATTGTCAACCCGATGCCGAAGATAAAACCATTCTCATCGAAGTTCGAAATATACTCAACAACAGAGGAAGGGGGAGCCGGACTCGTTGAGGTCTCGGACCCGCTGCATCAGAGCATTCTATGTCATTTGGCAGAGTCGAACATGTCAACAACAGACATTTCCGCCATGACGGGAAAGGCCCAATCAACGTTATCCGTGCATCTTGACCACATGGTGAGCGAAGGTCTCATAAGATCAGAAAGCGACCCTACGGACAGCAGAAGGAAGATATTCTCGCTGTCATCGAAAAAGCTAGCATTCTCCAAGGAAACGAACCCGGAAGGCGTAGGTTACGCAAGGCATATGTTGAAAACGGGAATCGATTCAATGGAGGATTTCCCGAAGAATTTCATCAAAGCGCTGCTGGTGATGTCCGAAGCGAGCGGCCTTGACATAGGGCCGATAATGGAGAACCTGGGAACTGAAGTGGCTGATCTGTTAGCACCGACGATGTCTTCGAACAAGGTCGAAGACATAATGAAGAGACTTCAGGAATTCTATGAGATAGTGGATTTCGGGGAAGTTTGTATTTACACATTCTTACCGTTGACGATAATCATCCGTGTGCAGGAAGAGACGCCGGAGATGCAGATCGAGTCAAGGCCTAAATTCAGTCACGGCCTTTTCAGACGCATTCTCACGACGATGATCGGAAGACGTTATGACGTTACATACAGCGAGACCTTCGGAGTGAACAACAATTATCATAAGTTTGTGATAGAACCTGTGAAGTAAATACCCCCTATTTTTTCAAAGGATCTTTACTAACTGTTAAGTCATCATTTTTGCTTATTTGTGTGATTCGACATTTGACGGAATGGATCCGATGTAAAGATCAAAGAACAAGGTAACTGAACGAACAACAAATGAAAGGAATGCAGCGGATCAAGCGTGGTCCCAAAAGGATCACCCTAAGAAGAGCGGACAACATCGAACGTGAGTATCACGCCATTCCCGGAGACCTGAGAATTGAGGAGTTTCAATTCCGTCCCGATCCTGCAGGGCCCGTCTGCGGGTGTCGGGGAATCCCGCCCTCCGATCACCGTTCCGCCGACAAAGACGGTATACCGATCAACGAGACCGTCACGGAAGAACGACGCGATCGTCTCACCTCCTCCTTCGACCAAAATACTTTCGATACCTTCGGACGCAAGCATTTCCAAAACCCCTCGAAGATCGATATTTTTTTCTAAAATATTGGATGAACTGTTAACACGGCTTAAAATCGTGCTAATGCTTGTTACGTCGGATCCCTCCGCCTTCGGATCTGCGGCGGACCTTCCGGCCGACCCATTGTCTCCGCAGGGCGACCTTATGACGTGTGCGTTCTTCCATGTCCTCTTACAACCGGAAGAGGTGACGATGATGGTGGGAGCACAGTCATTGAGGACCAAAGAACCGTCAGGAGTACGTCCGTCGGGATCCAATATTATACGGATCGGATTATCATCATAACTACGTCCTTTGACGGTGAGGTGAGGGTCATCGGAAATTATCGTACCTACACCTACGAGTATGGAATCATATTGTAAACGAAGTCCTTTCACGCGCTGAATATCCTCATCAGAAGAAATTCGAACCTGTTTCCGTTCAGGACCGGCGATCTTACCGTCAGCGGACATAGCGCAGTTGACATGAACGAACGGGATCATCGAGATGCACCCGGGGTCACTGTGATGTAGTAAACGTTACTTTTCCGTTCAACCCCGAAACGAACATCGAGAAATGATTCAAGCGTATCCATCTGACTAAGCAGATGTTTGCTTATCTTGGAAACAGTGAACTCACTCTTTCCGTCCGCCATCGCCATGTACGCAAGAAGCTGATCGGCAGTATGGACATCCATTGTGGAGCCGGCATCCATCTCATTCATCAGATCCTTGGCGACGTCCTCACCGGCACGCTTGGCAGGGTGCCCCTTTGATGTAAGGACGTTGCTGCCCAGGCGTCCGTTCTCATACTCAGCAACGAGAGACATACCGGCACCTTTGGAGTGGCCGGCGGTCCTCTGCACGACGATATCGATGTCGCAGCGGCCGCCGATGATCTCCTTACAAGAGTCGATCATCTGTTCGTGTATCCAGTCCGGGAGATTTTGAATGTAGCAGACGCCTTCGATACCTTTCAGTTCACCCAGATCATTGATCATGAGCGGGGAAATATTGCGCATAGGCTCCAATTCAGCAATGATACGGCCGCCCCCGACAGGATAGAATCCCCTTTCAAGAATGTCCAGTTTAGCGCGGATACCCATCTTCTCCATCAACGGGAAAAGGATCTGTTGATAAGAATCAATGGGCGGAGCCCATTTGACGTTCGTTCCCCCGTGTATATCCATCCGTACCTTGTCGTTGTAATTGCGCGCGGCCAACAGCATCGCCTGCAGCATGAGACTGATGCTTCCGGCGGCTCCGATGTCAACTACCACGTTGGTATTCTGGATGTTGCCAGGCCTGAACACTAGTTCGCGCGAGCCCGTGTAGTTGCCGTCGACAGCGGACCCCGTCATCTCAGCTACTGCGTTGACTGCGGTGCAATGCTGTTTAGAAAGGCCGTTAGTAGGACGGCTCTCGCGTATGCGCGTGAGTTTGAGCTCCTGATCGGTGACTGCAGCTAAGGCAACGGACGTACGGACCATCTGTCCGCCTCCTTCGTTCTTAGAACTGTCGATCTCAAGCATCAATATCAAGCTGACAAGGGTCTAGCACGATTTAATGATATTGTACCAAATAATCCCCGAACCTCAGAAAAATGTTAGCCAGACATCCATATCAGTGCACCAAATGACGTTCAGAGGAATATCCGAGACCATTTCCGAGAAGCAGTTAAAGGCAATTTCAAAAACAACATCCGGATGGTCTCCTTATTTTTGAGCGGAATATGGTCTGTTTTCAGCAAAAAACAATGATATTTTGCAGAAAATGATGCAATCCAATGCATTTTCTCAAGTTTTTTCCTATTTTTCACCACTTTTTTGCGACCTGTGAACAAATTCGCAGATCCTCAAGGTCCCGCATGCTGTCTGAGGTGGTGTATTTCGTAGTATTGCGGTCATTTTCCGCAGAAATAGGGCCTAAAACTGCGGAAAAGGAAGATATCAAAATCACGATAGGCAAAATGTGAGATACTGACGAGGGAAAAACACCCAAGAAACAGTAAAAAACAGAGTGTGCCAGACATGTTTTTTATGCGAAAAAGGGCATTTACCGAGGAAAGGGGAAAAATGAGGAAAACGTACCATCCCGATATTTTGGAAAATCAAAAACATGCTGGCTATGTTGAAAATACCCTTTTTCAGGCAATCGATGACATTGAATATTACAACATAGATATAGCATCATTTTTACATGCTGGCTATACTGTGAATCAGCATGAGACCCCCAAAACGGAACAGAGCACAAAATTTCTGAAAACAACGATTTTCACACGCTGGCTATATCAAAAACGTCATTTTTCGACCCCAAAAATGACCCGTTCGAGCAATATGCGGCCGATTCGCAAACACTCACACCCGTTTAAACGATGTTTTCAGACACGTAGAAGCCACAACAAGTATCAATTCACATCCACACACGTCTCAGGGCTAGAAATGCCTCTAAAGGGCCGTTTCCGTGAACATTCGGAAAACAGAGCTCGCCCGTCTGAAAATTGTGTTCGAGGCCGATAACGATAGTTAAGTGAGGCCTAAATAAATTGAAAATAACAAATAGAACACCTCAAAGAAACACACCCGACCGTACGGACCTCCGATGCCGAGACCGACCGACGACCGTACGGACCTCCGACCCGACGCGGTTCCGAGACCATCGTCGTCCGACCGACGACCGTACGACCTCCGATGCCGAGACCGATCCTCCGCCGACCCTTTTCCCCGTTGCCGACAGAAGACGACATGCGCCGACGCAGCGGATGTGGGGCGGTCATCGACCGATGATCGAACACGATCGTCTGCTAAGAACAGGATGACGGTCAGCAAGTTCAAGATCAAAGGATCAAAAATAACAAAAGAAGAAAAAAGTGCGGCTGCCGGGATTTGAACCCGAGTTAGAAGCTTGGGAAGCTCCGGTCCTAACCACTAGACTACAGCCGCGTCCACTTTCAGGAAAAGGAACAGTAGTATTTATGGATAAGGAAAGGAAAACCCTTTTATGTATATCGTACATCAAGGGCTCTACCGGACCCGTGGTCTAGGGGTTATGACGGCGCCCTTACAAGGCGCAGGCCGCCGGTTCAA
>JGI994J12354_10002290_pt1 | contig 18782 bp, 21 predicted proteins | sample IntmicLarv3ML3BL_FD_12354 | JGI IMG/M metagenome (IMG submission 12354)
CCNCGCTCCCCAACCACACACCACCAACCCACCTACCTACTACACCACACCCCCGCACTACTGTATTTATTTATATAATAATTATATATTTATATATATATTATTGTATCCATGATGTGTGAGTGAGGTCTCGGGTAGGATAGCCGAGACCTCACTCACACATCATGGAAATAAATGCAGTAATGGTGCGGGTTTTGGGGTATGTGGTTTTGATTTTATCCGTTCTTTGGTGGTGTGTGTGGGTGGAACAGTTTTAGGTCACTTTTTTTGAGGTGTTTTTTCACTTTCTTTGGCTTATCCCCTCATATATTTTAGCCAACAAAAAGAGATATGTTCCCGACATCGGGGAACATATCTCTTTTTGATTGGCAACCTTTTTACTACGGGATTATCCATCAGTGTTTCACCTTCGGTGAACACTCCAAATGTTATATCGCTTCTGTAATTTCTAATTCTTCTCCGTCGTTTAGTATGTTTTCTAATCGCTTTATTCTTTCCGCTATATGTGGGTGACTGGATTTTAGCTTTTCCCATAGGCTCGGTCTTTGATTGATATTGATTTCCTGCAACAGATACAGAGCGTTTACAAGCTCCTCGCCATATCCCAATTGAAGGGCTACGCTGTCGGCTTGGTATTCGTTTTGTCTGCTGTTGATAGCGAGTATGATTTGACCTAAGTACATGAAGATTATATAGGCGGTATTTAGCAGGAATTTGAAGAAGGCTAAAATTACATCAATAATCCCTGTGTTGAATATACTGGCAAATAGTTGTAAGATGGTAATTACCAGTCTGAATATCATAACGGCGATTGTAAATATACCGTTACCTACTACATTTAATAAAAGAGCTTTTGTGTGTCCATGTGCGATATGTCCGAATTCGTGAGCCAATACACCCCGCAACTGGTCGGGCGTAAATGTTTTTAATGCTCCTTGCGTTACTGCTATTGTTGTTCTACCCATAGCATAGGCGTTTACTTCCATACTATCGGCTATATATATGTTTATATTTTGGCTTAGGTTTGAATGCTTGTTTTGTGCTTCTTCGTATACTTCCTCAAATATTGGCATTAAATATTCCCGCTCCGCCTGTGTTTTAATGGGTCTTGCACCTTCTAACAGGCGTAAAATCCATTCTCCTAGTGGTGATAATGCAACGGCTATTGATATAGCGTAAGTGATTAGAACCACTGTAAAGCTATCTCCATTAGCACCGAGTATCAACCATGCCAAAAAGAAGTAAATTCCAAACCACAGCAGATATACCCAACTGGATTTTAACATTTTTAGCATATGCATTCCCCCTAAAATGGTTTGGTTATTTTTACCTTTGCATGATGTCCGATATCCCTTGACATGAATATGCCTTTTCCTGTGGTAAGCTCTTTTATTTCGTCAGGGTGGTAATAGAATTTTCGGGTTTGTCTTGCACTACCATACCCTGTTACGGTTGTTCTAAAGGCTTCTTCTCTCATTTGATAGGTCATTTCCATAGATTGCATAGTTCCTAATATTTTAGCCCAATGTTCGGCGTTTACAGAGCTGTTTTGACGTAGTACAATATAGTTGTTACAATTTTCTATGACCTGCTCTTTAAAGGCTTCACCACAAGCAAAATCTAAGTCGGATAGGCTTTGTGTGGCTACAATACAGGTTACATTGGCACTTCGAGATTTATTGATTAAGTCTATTAACACTGTAGAGGCATAGGTATTGATTTCGTCCATGATGAAGAATTTACGGTTTTGGGTTTCAAATAGCTTGTTTATGGCTTTTTTACTGTCTATGAGTACAAGCCTACCCATAACTTGGGATAATTCGGGATAAATCAACGGGTTTAAAATGAATAGGATTATGGCGTTTTCCTTTAATGCGTCAAATATATCTATACCGTCATCAGTGAAAATACAACCTAATTCACTTTCCGCTATGGTAGAGAAACGGGCTACAGCACTTTCGGATATTTTCCCGCTTGTGGTTGCAATTTCTGTGTTTTCCATATGGGCGTGTTTGTCTATGATTTCAGCTTTTAACAGCTTGGCACTTAATTCTGTAAATTTTTTTATAGGCATGTACTTTATGATGGTTTTAAAAGAAAGAGGAATATTCGCTGTATGCATTAGGGTAACCAGTCGTTGTAAATATCGTTCTGTATTGAGCTTATAGTGTTCTTCGCTCCAATTGGTCATGTTGATGAGCATGTCTTTAACCATAGTTGGTGTAGCATTTTTGAAGGGGTTATATTTGTCTGACCTGTCGGGGTGAGTTAAGTTGATGACATGGATTTTTCTTTTTCCGTCATTTAGCTTTTGTATAATATCAAGCATAGAGCCTGTGCCGGTGTCTCCCTTTCCGTCTACGACAAGTAAAGGGTAGTTCTTTTCTATTGCTGATTTTATGTAATTGGATAATGCTACTGTTTTGCCACTGCCAGTTGTTCCGCACACAAAAACGTGCTTAGCATTATCGGGGGTATATACTGCCCTTCTGCCTGATGTTTTGCCGATAAGGGTTGATTTTTTGGGGTCGGTTTTCTGTCTGTATGTGTTCATGGTTAAGTTTTTGATTAACCTCCCAAAGTTAAAGAGTTTTCTTATGGTGCGTTGTTCTTTAATATCGTTCATGATGATATATACAGGGAAAAGGATTATTCCTAAAAATATAAATCCATTGTATCTACCGCAAAAAATCCACCGTACTATTTATACTGTCTAACAAAGTTCGTGACCTCCTCCAAATGTAAAATATTGATAATTGGATATTTATTTTCGTTGTCCTTTAAAAACTGAATTATTTTTATTTGTGTATGTGGGACTACCCATTTTTGATAGTCGTATGCTATAAAGTTGTCTTGTAAGTTCTTTTCAAAGCGTTCTTTGGATTTTCGGTTGAGTTCTACTTCTACGCAATATTTTTTATTGTCTCTCGTAAAGATAAAGTCGGGTCGGTGTTTTCTGATGGAAAATCCGTCAAGGCTGTGCAGTTCCTTTTCTGTGGTTATATCTATAAGGGGTATGTTTTCTTTGAGCAGAAAATATATTGCTGTGTCCAGTACCGCTATATCATGGTTTATTTGTTCCAATCGTATCTTGTCTTGTTTTGTCGGAAAATGGTTCAATACTTTGCCTTTATATGTTACATAGTAGAGATATGGCACGCCATAGATAATTTTCTTACGGTTGATATATCCCGACTCTATGAGTAATTTCAATCGTCGGTCGGTGGCTCTTTGTCCTGAAAAACCACCTAAGAAGCGAATATGACGGCTTAGACAAAATCGCCAACGGTCTATTTCTCGCATAATCAAATAGTCTCGCTCTACTAGTCGCATTATCTATTACATTCCCTCTTTCTGTCCTCTCTATTATATTTATGCTTGTCTAAAGAAATTATGACAAGAAAAAGAGCCACAAAGGAAAAACACCTTTGTAGCCCGTAATAGTACCAACAATATTTATGCTATACTTTTCTGAATTTAAATTTAAATGGTGGCATACCCGGAAGTCCTATAATCGCTTCACCGAGTTTCAGATTGCTTATATCCCAGTCCTCTACCACAAAAGATTCACGTACATTTTCTACAATCCCTCTGGACTGAACAGCAGACAAATAGGTTTCCTTTTTTCTGTTACTTCCATAAAAGTCTTTGATATACTGTTTAGATATAGAATCATTTACGCGAAATGATACCATCGTAGAGAATCCCGACATAATACTCCTAGCTCTTTGCTCTCCATAAGAATCATAAAGTTGTTCTACATTTTGAATTCCTATCATGAACTTTACACCTAAACTACGACCAAAGTTAACAGCATCATCAATATGAGACAAGTTTGGAAGAAGTCTAAATTCGTCCGCCACAAAATATACATTCCCTTCACTTTTTTTACGACTCAAAGCCTCTTTAATTGCCATATCAAACATAAGGCTATAAATCGGTGACAGCATAGAGCCAATCGCTATATCATACTCAATGAATATGAATTTACCGCCCTTTGCCCGAACCAAATTACGCAAAGAGAGTGTGCCTTTTTTCTTGAAGTTTCCTAAAAATATTTCTCTTGAAAGCTGTTGTAATTCTGACATAACGCCCTGTGTTTGTGGGGAAAAATCATCGGCTATGTAGCTTACCATTGCTTTCATGTCATCATGCTGTTGTAACATTTGTCTCAATTCCTCTGTGGGTGACGAATCGAGAAATTTTCTCAACTGCTGATTATCACACGATAAAGTTTCCCTATTTCTGGAAAAGTGTGTTAGTATTGCAGAAAACAAGTCCTTGGCAGCATTGGGAAAAAACGGTTGTGTTGTTTTTTCAAGTTTTTCATGAAATAAGGTTTTTGAAATTTCAACAATATTTTCTTCAAGGTGATTTTGCTCTATTTCATTAAAAATGTTCCAGTAGTCTACGCCATTTGTTCCGGTAGCAGTATTGTCGTTACTGATGACAATGTCACCTTTGCGATAAAAGGCATTATAAAAATCGCCTTTTGTGTCAAAGATAATCATTACATCATCTGAATTCATATTATTTCTCAATTGTGAAAGTATTTGATACAGTGCATTGGTCTTTCCTGTGCCAATCCCACCTAAAAACATCATATGCCGACTTAGTAGTTCCGAATCCAACGGAACAGTATACATGCTATTATTTTCCCCTATCCCTTGCAATGCACAAACCGGTACATGCGTTTGATATTTTAGGGGAACATTGTATAGCTGATTTCCCTCAAAGACTTCTATTTTTTTCATTTTCTTTATCTCTCCTAATACCCATAATACATGTTATGACTACGTCCTTCCGGTAAAGCTTTCCTTTCAGCCGATGGCAACGCCTTTTTTTCGCCTGACTCGAGCAAGGCTTGGTTTTCTTCATTTTTGTCATGATTGTTATCCTTGGGATTTTTCTGTCCCTCATCTTGAAGTTGTTCTCTACCTTTTTTATTATTTGTATTTTGAGCTTGTTCCGGTTGTGTTTCCCCTTTTAGTCGGTTATTATCTCTTTCGCCGGAAACATCTTTATTGTGAGCTATATTTTTATCTAGGGTTTCGCTCTTATCAGGCGTTGTTTCTTTTTGGGAAACGCTGTCTTGCTTTGAAATGTTGCCTCTATGGGAAACATTATCATTTTTTAATTCAGTACCTTTATCTTGAGAGGGCATTTCATTCTTGGCTGAAACAAAATTTTCCTCTGCTTCAACATTTTTGTTTGGCAAATTTTCTGCTTGAATTCCTTTTTGCTTTTCATTGTTCATATCATTTCCATTTAAATTTTCAGACTTACGAAGGATTTCACTTTCAGGAGTGGCGACTATCTGGTTTCGAAAATATTTGTTTTCGCTCTCCGGAATTTTTTCCTCGCTTCCTTCCGATGAGCCTTTTGAGTTCTCTAACTCACCTGTCCGGTTTTCTTTTGGACTAGAGTTTTTATCTTTTGGTGGTTCTTGTGTCATCAATTTGTAATCAAATATATCATTATTCTTTTCTTCAATTTCCTTCTGTTCAGATTTTCTTTCTTGTATTTTTGAGATATCCTCAGCAATTTCTTGAGCCAAATCTTGATGAGACCCCAGTTTTTCCTCCCAAACCATTTTTTGCAACTCGCTATTTTTAAATTCTGTAATATAATTCCGTGATTCAGCAAGAGGATATGTTTTTTCTTTTGCCGCTATCTTAGATTTTGGGGAAAAAGTAAGAGCATCCACATCAACGATAGGCCGTGTGTGCATATCGGCGACAGATACAGCATTTTTTATTAACTCTGGTCTCAACACATTTGATAGCTTTTCACTAAAGCCAATGATTTGTGAAGTTGATATAACGATAAAACCTGTCATCGCAAAAACTTTTTCTAAAATCATGTCATTTACCTCAAAAACAATAAATTCTTAAACAACAGATAGGCAATGTTTTTATAATATTCTTCTATAGAAATTCCAAATTCTCCAGAGTTGTTAAAAAATCCATTCCAAATTTCTGTAATGGATATTTTTCCGTTCGATTGTTCCCAAATAATTTTCGATGTGGTATTTACTCGATAGCCTTTTTCTAACCCAACATAAAAACCTTGACCATCAAAAAATCCAGATCCCTGTCTTATAGGTTTCAAATTACCTATTTGCTTCACCACTTCTGACATTGTATCTCCTGCCACAAGCACACCTTTTATAATAAGTGTGTTGATAATATCTTCATCATTGACGTATTCGAGTTTTTCTTCAAAGTTACTTATACTTACTAGTATGCGTAACCACATTCCAATTTCCAGCATGTTTAACGCTATTATAGAATCATCTTTTTCTATGCAATAGATACTATTGAGTCCATATGTCAATTTGCTTGCGTCGTAAGTACCGTTGGGCATTACCGCCTCCTCAAGACAATCTTTAGGCTTGAAATCCATAAAAGATATAAAATAGCCTATTGGTAAAAAATATTTTTTCATTTCCCTATCACTCCCTATATAAAATTTCATGGCGGATAATTCACTTTACCCGCCATGATAAAACAAATTTTATCTCTGTATCCTTCTATACGCTCGTGTCTCCTACTTTCTGAATATCATTTATTATTGCCCCTAATGTGCTAATTGCCCTGTCGGTATCCCGTCCGGGTAAAACCTCACTAAAGCCCGTATATTCCACATCAGACGCACCACCTTTTGAACCCTCAATACCACTCTTTTTCCTTCTAATCTGTATAGGTGACGCTCCGCCTTTTATCTTAATATCGATAGCAAGATTTGGCTTAAATGAAGATAATACTGTAAATATGATAATGCCAATACCTGAGGCAAAAAGCGCAACATATGAAGCAAGCATCAACAAACTATTTATTAATGCCAAAAATAGAGAACCAGAGGATGGGTCAAATAAAGTTAACACTCTCAAAAGGCAAATAAAACTGATGGAAGATAACAATATTTTCAAAAGGTATCTTCTTTTCATTTTAAAAATCAGAAACACGCTTAATCCCAAAAATATTACTGATAAAACAATTCCCAACCAATAATTACTACGACCGTAAAAAATATCGAAAATGAAAAATTCCACTTTATATATATGTTCATTTCCTATGAACCCTGAGAGTGCAGGTAGATGCAGTGCATATGCTATCGGATGAGGCAAAGACATTAACAAAACGAAAATTCCAAGTAATAAATCCCAAAAACTAAATCTATAATCTCTACGAATTTCTAATCCGGCAATATCTTCTATGGCAAACTCGTGGTAAAGAGTTGTCCGACCCATTAAAGAGCGACCGGCGGCTCGAAACATGAGGCGTTTATTGGTAATCTGTAACCTCCCCTCCGCTCGTGTAAATTTGCTACGTGACCTCAAAATAGCAATATCGTATTGCCGAACAGAAATTTCACCTTTATTTGGCATTACATTGTCTGGAATTATCCTTTGTCCTCTTTCGTAAATGTCTGCTTCGCGCCTTTCTTTCTTCTCTGCACTGTTCTCTGCTTTGAATTTCACTTTTTTAAAAGGCTTCTCTATTTTTTCTACGTTCTCTACTTTTGCCGAACAGTCGCATATTTGTCCTTCTTCAAGGGGTTTTCCGCATTGAGTACAAAACATTGACATATTCAATAACTCCTTTTAAGTTAAAATGATATTTTTCCCTGTACCATTAAACCCTTTCATAAAATTTTTGGGGTTATAAAACAATGACAACTATCAAAGAGTGTACTTTTTGATATTAGTGGTGTCAGGGCGTTTTAGAGGTTGAGTTCCTCAAAAAAACCGCCCAAAAGTGAAAAAAGGCGAAAAAAATCGAAAGATAAATTGACTTTCGTTCTTTTTCGCTATATAATTTTCTTAGCAAATGAACTATCAAAAAGTACACATTTTGATAGTTCATTTTTTTCGTTTCATTAACCTGTATTCCCTTAAACGCCTGTAAAATGTGGCTTCTTTCAAACCTGTTTGCGTTAATATCTGTTCAAATGTCAGTTTTCCGTGTTCCCACTGCTTAACGAGTATACCGAAATTTTCGGGGGGCTTTTTGATAGGACGTCCGAATTGTACCCCTCTTGCTCTGGCGGATATAATGCCCTCCGCTTGTCTGGTTTTGATGTTTTCACGTTCGCTTTGTGCCACAAAAGAGAGTATTTGTAACACCAAATCGGCAATAAATGTTCCCATAAGATTTTTATTGATACGGGTATCCAATAGAGGCATATCAATCACAACGATATCAATTCTCTTTTCCTTTGTAAGTATTCGCCACTGATTTTGAATTTCCTCATAGTTACGCCCTAATCGGTCTATACTTTTTATGTATAGCAAATCGCCCTCTTTCAGTTTTTTCGTGAGAGCCTTATATCGTGGGCGGTTGAAATCCTTTCCGCTTTGTTTGTCTATAAATATGTGTGCTGATGGTATGTTTTGTTCAACCATAGAAGCTATCTGTCTGTCTTCGTTTTGGTCTGTGCTCGATACTCGCACGTAACCATATATTTTCATAAGCTCAACCCCTTTATAAAGTTTATATTTTCACTTAGAAATTATAACTTCATTTTTGATTGAAACTTATGAAACTACAATATCGAAAGGGCTTGTAAAAAAATCTTTCACAAGCCCTTTCGATACCCATTTTTCTATTTTCTCGGCATTTTCAACCTAGTCTTTGCTTGAACCGTTTTCATAGTGATGTTGTCTAATGGGTTGAATTCGTCAAATTGTCGCTGTAAATCCGTACCAAAGATATTTACGTACTCTTTTACGATATCTAAACTGGAATGACCTAAAATTCTTTGTAATCTGAAAATATCTCCACCATTCAAAATCCAGTTTTTAGCAAACGTATGGCGAAATAGATGTATTGAACATTTTGTTACGCCACGTTTAGTATTATAACGCTTTATGGACGACTGTATACCATACTTTGCCAATTGCTCCCCATAGCTATTACAGAACAAATAGTCATCAGGAGACCCCGCACGATAGATTAAGTATTCTTTTAGGATTTTAGACAAGGCACTGGATAGCGGTATTAGTTGTTGCTTTCGATTTTTGGTTTTTGTTAAGGTGATTAAACCATTGCAAAAATCAATATCCTTATTTTTGACATTCGCCATTGTGGACAATCGGTTACCAGTTCCCAAAAGATAGTTAATAATTACCCAAGTCCTGTATTCTGCGAAACTGCATTTTCCGACATCGGGTCTTTCAAGTAAAATTTCCAATTCGCGGTCTGTGTACGTTTCTTTAATCTCTTTGTCTGCTTTTATCAGAGAAATTTTAAAATCCCTTATATATCCCAATTCCATACCATAATATAGTATTACTCTCATACCCCTTAAATAAGAATTAATTGTTATAGGCTTAATTGTCTTTTTTTGCAAGTGCTGTATGTATCCGTGAAAGACTTCCATGTTTACTGTATTGCACGCCAATGAAACATCATAGTATTCACCAAAGAATCTGAAACAGTGTTCGTAGTATATAATTGTCTCGACTGAAACGTTGTTCATCTTTTTAAAAAGTATAAATTTTTCAAACAACATTTCCAAACTGATACTACTACTCTCCCTTTGAATAAAAAGCCTCTTTTTCATAAATTCAATCTCACCTTTCTTACTTCCAAATATATTCGAGAAAAGTGTGATTAGTACAAAAAAACACCCATTAGACCTAGTGTTTGACACCCTTAGAATCTAGTGGTCAAACGAGACATAAGCCGTAATATTTGCATTACTGTCAACAAAAACAAAAAACCGGACAAGCCTTGGCATTCCTTAGCTTGTCCGATTTTTTGAAAATTTTTGGTGGAGATAAGCGGGATCGAACCGCTGACCTCTTGACTGCCAGTTTCCATCGGGTTTTATAGTTAACATGCCCTATAAATCAAGCATATAAAAATGAGTTTACATAAATTATTTTATATAATTCATCATCAACTCATGCTTTAAAAATTATGGTGCGGGTAGAGGGACTTGAACCCCCACGGTTGCCCACTAGATCCTAAGTTGTAAAGCAATAGTATGATTTTTTATAAATCAATCATAAGTTAACATAAAACCTTTAATACGAATCAAAAACAAGCGAATTGTTAATCTATAAAAGCATGATTTACAACTCATAAAAGCAATTGATTGTGCAAAATTGCATTCAATGGTATTCTAACCTTAAAAGCCTGTAATGTCAATGCAAAAATGCTCTATATTGTTTTTTTATATTATTAAAAATAAGATAAAAAAACACCCCTTCAATGGGGTTTGTGTTACACAAACCAAGCCGTGCATACTCTGCACAGCTATCAACTCGATAAAAAAATTAATATTTTTTCATTATAATTCGATAGCTTTCTTCGCGTAATCTTTGGTTGTTTAGCAATGCTTCTCTCACCCTTTTTAAAAACTCTTTATTTTCTTCCTCTAGTACTTCTATTGGAATTCTTTCGGATTCAGGCTTTAATATACACACCTTCTCTCTATCATAAGTTCTAAACTCTTTAAGTTCTCCCACTTTTAATCTCTCCTTTTTAGGTTGTTAGAAAATAAAACAAACCTGTCAAGCGTTGGCTTGATATACTTACAATTATAAATCATATTGTCTAGATGTGTCAATGAGAATTTTTCACTTTCGTTACAAATAAAATGGTTTGAATAAATTATACCTAAAATACTATTTTCATAATCAGCATTAGTAGCAGTAGCGTCTAGGATAATTTCAGCTAGACCTTGATTTTTCAGGTAATCAGACTTTGTTGTTATTTCAGCAACCCAAATAAAATGAGGAAGTTTAATTAAACAAAAATCTTCTCGTCTATATCCTTTTGTATTTTCTTTTTTAAAAATTTTAAAGTTTCTTGCAGATGTTAAATAAATCCTTAGTAAAAAAGGGTTATTTTTTGTGCCTAATTGGAATATATCTTCATATACTTTCTTAAGCTCTTCGATAAATCTCCCTTTTTTTAAAAATTCATAAATTATGCTTTCTGCATCTAATGCATCCATGAATATCCTTTTATATAATGGTACTGAAACATAGTCAATTGTAGTATTTTGTTTTTTATTTCCTGTTCTTCTATTGTCTTCACCAAGCATTGAATCATTTATTTCAATGTTCTCATAAGGGATAAGATTATCATCCATAACAATATAAGTATGAATCAAGTTTGCAATATTTAAAATATATATTCCAGCTGATTGATTTGGACATTTTATTTTAGATTGTTCAATAATTTGATTATTCCAACTAATATCTTCATTGTTATTTTCAATACCTATGCATGTTATTGTATGCCTTGATATTCCTTTTATTGGAGTCACAATATTTTTCTTCAAAAATAAGGCTACAGGGATACCTGACATGATATAACTATATATAACCTTTTTAATGTTCTTTTTTAAAATTGTTTTTGAATAAAGTAAAGGTGAAAAATCCTTTTCGTAAAATACCTTATTAAACAATTCTTGATTAATACCCTTTGTAGGTAAAACTCTTTCGTGATTATTTGATTTTAGTATAGCAAAAATTTCGCTAGGCATTATAGTTTTGTTTGTAGAGTAACGCTGACCAAAATATTCTAAAATATTGTAAAGTACTGTTTCTGTGCATGACATAGTTTCAGTATCTTGGGCGCAAAAAGGAAATGCTTCTATTGTAAATCTAGTACCTAAAATCATAATAGAGTTTTCGCAAACAATATATGATCCTCTTAAATGAATCTTAGCTGGATCAATCAGAGTATGGCCTATATTACCCTGTCTTATAGGTCTTAATACAATAGAGCCAATTAATTTAGCTTGATGATTGTTATTAATGAAGGTATTAAAATTAGAAATTTTACCTTCAAAAAAAATCAGTCTTAAGCAATTTCTCTTTATATTATGGAATTTAGCAGAGTAATGCAAATAATATAAATCTCTATGCATCTTGTCAATATATGCATCTTCAACTAGCATGGTAACGGGGAAATTAAATTTAGACAACAACGAAGATAGGTTATTTAAATCAAATAAATAATTTTCAAATCTTTCTTTTTTTTGCAAATCTTTTAAATTTCTTTCAAGGATCTCTTTGTTTTTGTTTTCCTTATCGAATATGTAAAATAGCATATTTAATACTCTCAATCATAAAAAATGGATTCTATTTGCATTTCAGATATATTGGAAAAATTTAATACCAAAATTTTTTCGTTTTCCTCTTCTATTGTTTCTATATAATCTTCATTTAAGGTAACATCTCCTAAATTTGTTCCATTATATACTTTAAAATATTTTAAAATTATAAATGGATTATCGGTTTTTTCTTCAATAAAATTTATTTTCCCTACATATATTTTGTCTCCATTTTTTGGGAATACTATTGCCTTTAAATCATATCTTTTCTTTCCACTTTGTTTTTTATCCTGTTCAACACTATCAATTATATCTTGCCAAATAGTTAATTTTCCTGTTCTTTGAGGAAAAGGAAAAACATGATTATATAACTTACTATTTGTAAAAAATTTGCTGATTCTGAACAAGATTGAAATTGCTACTCCTAACATTACGGCAACGAAAATTATAGTTATAAAATAATATGGATCCTCTTTACAAACAAAAAGATCAGCAATGATTATACTTGTATAACTAAATATGATGCATTTGATCAATAAATATTCTATGCTTTTTTCTAAGTCTTTAGATGAAAAGTAATTAAAAATGATAATGGATAAATATCCGGGAACAAAATACGTAAGAAAATCAGACAAATTGGCGATTAAATCTTTAAACATAGATTTACCCTCTCTTAAATAATTTTCTAAATAACTTCTTAATAAAAGTTTCTTTCTTTTCTCTCTTTTCTTTTTTATTATTGGGCTGCGGATTAAACCTGTGGCTAGTGTAATTTTCTTTATTTTCCTTAATCATTCTCTTTTCCTCCCCCAAAAACATATTTAATGCTAAGAGTTATTAAGTGTCCGCAGAGAAATAAAATAAAAACATATTTTGACACATTATATCATTGTTTGCTAGACAACGCAATGCTCTTTATAAAAGTCAGACACCCTAACTTAAATTTCCCTTCTTGCATATACGAATTTCAAATGTTCTTTAACGAAAATTAAAGAGAACAGCTTAATAATGGAGGTTGGAAAATCGACTGTTATTTATAGATGTTGGTGTGTATTCCACCGTACTGATTCAATCAAATTCTATATGTCACTAAAATCAAAATCTAATGTCTTTGTTAATTTTGGTTCCTCTTGCTCTTTAAGATCATCAGTGATATTGGTGTTAACTGCTTCTTCCTTTTCGGTTGTTAAATCTTCTGTAACGTCCTCTAAGGCGCTTTTTTCTGGTTCTATGAATCTAACTTCGTTTGTGAAGTAAAAGCTTTGTATCTCTTCTATTTCATCCCCTTTAACAATGAACCTACCTTTAATATTTTGTAATGTACTTGCTATATCGGATGTCAACATTATCCTACTGGGTTCTTTGTCTGTGAACCTGCCACAGATACGGAACGGAACGTTGTTTTTTATCTGTCCACTTATAATGGTGCTGTCCGGCCTTTGTATTCCCATGATGAGGTGTATTCCAACGGCTCTGCTTAATCTTGTTAATGTTTCTATACTGTCATTTAGAATATTTGATATTTCTTTGTCTCTTGTTCTTAATAGTTCTGCAAGTTCATCGATGAAAACAATTTTCCGTGACAAGGGTTCTGCTGAAAATCTATTGTAATCATTTAAGTTGTCTACTTTGTTTTCTCTGAATATATCAAGCCTTTTCTTTGTTTCTTTTACCAGTTCTTTAATAACGCCAATAACTGTCTTATATTCATAATAAATATCTACTACTTCACTAAAGGCCGAAAATGACACTCCACGTTTAAAATCTATTAAAATAATGTCGTAGTCCTTCATAATTGATTGATGGATCATACATTTTAGTATATTTGATTTTCCGCTTCCGGTTTCTCCCGCTATAAAGGCATGGGGGTATTTTCCTAAATCCATGCCCACTGTTCCATATGTACCAATACCAATATTTAAAACGTTGTTCTCTTCCTCTATATACTCATCATCCCAATGGATAATGCTTGGTAAAGCTTGCGTTTGAATAATCAGATTAATAATCCGATAATCGTTGTGATCTTGTTTTATATCTTTGATTCTTACATTCATATGCATTTCTAACAATTCTTTTTTACTTTCCCATATCTCTAAAGGGATGACTGTATTAAATGAAATCTTTGTTGTGAATTCTGATATGTGTTGTTCTGATAAATAACAGGGAACATTATCATCGCTCCCACTAAAGTTTAACTGTGTAAATAATTTATTGAAATACTTTCTTTTTTTTCTAGTTGGCCGTTCTTTAATATGTTCTTTTATCCCAAATATCAATGCAACTAATAAAGTGATTGTAAATGGGATTGAGCCAAACTCTGTGAATATTAAAAGTATGAGTGTAATTACCGCTAAGGACAGATAAATAATTTGTAGTATTCTATTCCCTTTTGAGGCCTTAACCGTTCCCGCCCAAATCATCTTTACAAAACCGACAACAAATTTCTGTATCAGCGTTCCTATTATGAATCCAATTTTATAACTATTACTGTTCTTATCGGCCGACATATATAAACCCCCTTAAATATCAATAACCGTTTCGTATAAATGTTTCAAAGCAATATAAGTGTTGTAATTAATAATCACCTTTCTAACTGTTTTTTTAAGTACAGTGTCTTTATACGGCATTGTGTAATTGTTCTTGTCGTGAACAATAAAATTTAATTGTTTATATATCTTAGTCTTTCTTGAAAATGTCGTGTAGTTATATTTCCCTAGTAGTGCTTTAAATTCTTCTCTCTCGACAATAATCCTGTCATTTTCTATTGGGTGTTCATTCTCTAGATATTCAACGACGGAAATAAATTCCTTAACAACAAATTCTAATAGTTTCATATATCCCCCCTAAAGCTTGACTTTACTTTTTATGTATATGTTCGTGTTCTTCATGCTAGAATGCCTTAATTTCTTCATAACAACATTTTTAGACTTGCTTTTCCTATATTCTAATTTTGCCATTGCTCTTCTTAAATCATGGCACTTAAAACCTAATTCTTTGGCTTTAGTCTGTAAATAAATGGCTGAATAGAAAACCTTTTTGTCACTACTTTCAATCAGTTCTTTCACAGCTATGTATAGTTTAGGATCATCTTGTTTATTTAAAAATACTTCTTCCTCGTTCCCGCCCTTACCAATGAAAGAAAAAATTATTCTGTCATTGGTAATTAGACAAGCCTTTTTTGTGATTTGTGACAATTCTGAAACCCGCAATCCTGTTGCAAGCATAATCAAAAAACTGGTTTTCAGCTTTTTATTTCTTTCGTGTTCCCCTCTGCAAATCTCTGATATCCTCTATCTGTTCATCGTTCAGCTTGATATTTCGAAACTCGCAGAAGTGTAAAAAGGCATTCTTGGATTGAGAGAAGTAATTCCTATGTTTGATTGCTGATAGTTTACCAATTACTTTTGACACGTCAATGCTTTCTGCTGATCTGACTGTGATTTGCTCTTCAAGTAGGCAAGAGAGCCGAATGTAATAGGTTCGTGCCGTCTCGGGACTATAAAGAGTCTTTAGATGTTCTCTATACAACGTCAGTAAATCGTATATCATATTTTAAAGCCCCCTTGGTTACACACATGCTTTATAATAATATATAATATTATTACATTATCTTATAACTTTAGAACCAGTATGAAATGCAATCAAAAGCCTTATATCTCCTGATTTTTCAAAGTGTAACTATACTGTAATTGTTCTGTTTTATTGTATGTTGTCAGTTACATATCAGTTACACCTTGATGAAAGCAAAAAGAAAGCCCACCTCGTATCAAAAAATGATACTTGGTGGGTTATTCTATGTCATCAAACTCTAACAGCTTATACGGCGATATTTTAAAGGTATCTGCAACAGCAAAAAGTGTTTTTAATGAAATCGGGGTCACAATGTTCGGTGCTTCCACTTGACCGAGAAAGCCAATGCTTTTTCCGATTCGTTCAGCAAGCATTTCTTGTGTCAATCCGTTTAGTTTCCTGTAATAGGCAATTTTGAGACCAATCTGGATATAACGCTTATCATTGCTGTTACTCAAAATAATCACCCTGTACCATTTTAACATCTTGACACGAACTTTTGTATGTGCTATTATTTAATACACATTAGGTATTACCTAATAATCATGTGTTGTTAGGTAATATATCAGGGATAACAGGCGAACCTTGTCTGTTTTTCTTGTACTCTAATTCTTTTTGAGGGAGGTTAACAATTAAGGTAAAAAAGCATATCACAGCAAAAATCAAGTATTAAAATTTTAGGAGGGCTTAGTAAATGAGTTGTGGTATTCATCCGAACCGGGAGCATGTAGGAGTTTGTTGTGACTGCGGGCAGCAGTTGTGTAATGAATGTACGAACAAATTCAATCCTCCCAGTTGTCCGAACTGCATGCTTGCATGGGGACAAAAAATAAAAAAGGATTTAATCCTGAAAAGCGTGATAAGTGCCGTTGTCTTTGTGTTGTGGATGATTGTATACGCAAGTGGCCCAGTCGGTTTACTTAGCGGAATTATTCCAAGTCTAATTTTTGCGGGTATTCCGTGGGGTTGGAATGCTTTAACAAAGATAACCCCTAAAATGTTTTTATTCCTGCCTTTGGTTGGTTGGGGAATATACTTTGGAATAAAGCTTTTAATTTCTCTTTTTATTGGGGTGTTCTGTGCTCCCTTTCAAATCATTAAGATACTTAAAGGCATAAAGCTTGCGGAAACTGCCAGAATTATCAGTGAATAATAATGATATCCATTAGCAAAGGAGTAAGGCCGTGTGCCTTACTCCTTTATTCTGTATAGAACAACTATCATTTGTCTAGTTTCTTGATTTTTATTCTATCATTTTTTTCTCTTACATCATTCCTTGCTTGGTCTAAAACACTGAAACGTTCGAAATCTCTTTTCAAATCCCCACCGAACATGGCTACATATTGTTTAACCATATCTAATGTGCTATGGCCTAAAATCTTCTGTAATCTAAAAATATCACCGCCATTTAGAATCCAGTTCTTTGCGAAGGTATGGCGAAATAAATGAATACTTGTCTTTGTAACCCCTCGTCCATGATTATAACTGGAGATACAGGAAGTCATGGAATCTTTTGTTAATTGATGACCATAGGCATTACAGAACAAATAATCGTCGTCGTTCCCCTGTCTATGTTGCAAGTATTCTGATAAAACTTGTTTTAATCCCTGTGATAATGGAATTAACTGTTGCCTTCTGTTTTTTGTTTTTCGAATTAATATTTCATCGTTCTTAAAATCAATATCCCCTATTTTCAAATTACTTACAGTTCCTAACCTATTTCCAGTTGCCAAAAAATAACACACCATCGCCCAATTTCTAAGTTCTGAAAAGCTACTTTTCTTTAGATTGGGTTTCGCCACAAGTTTTTGTACCTCTGATTCTGTATAGGTCTCCTTGATTACCTCATCAGACTTAGGCAAGGTAATATGAAAACTTTCCATATACCCGTTCTCCATAAAGAAGTACAGAATAGCTCTTAGTCCTCTTAAATAAGATTCAATTGTTTTTTGTGCTAACTTCCTTTCTTGTTCTCGCAAATAGATAAGATAATCCGTAACGGTATCATTGTCAATTTCATTGCAATTACGTTCTTCACCAAAGAAAGCAGAAAAGCGGCTGAAACATTGCTCATAAAACTTTAATGTTTCTTTTGATGAATTCATAACTTCTTTGGTACGATAAAATCTTTCATATCCTTCCTTGAGTTTTTTATCGCCGTCAAGCTGAACCAAAATTTTCTTACGCATAAAATGAAACACCTCCCAAATATTCTATGCGTTAAGGCCTAAAAAAAGGCACTTAACTCTATGCAAAACTGCAAAAAGTCAAGTGCTTCTTCTTGTCCTTTAGGCGATAGCCCAGAGGTGGACAAGCATGGACAAACTCCACTGCCTGTCCCGTTTTTTGATTGCCTGAAAACTTTTGGTGGAGATAAGCGGGATCGAACCGCTGACCTCTTGACTGCCAGTTGCTTCCACCGCAACGGTTTGAGCAACTCTTGAAATTTGGTGCGGATGAAGGGACTTGAACCCCCACGTCAAAGACACTAGATCCTAAGTCAGCCCAAAGGAAAAACCGCACTAAATTAGCATTTTTAACTAATTTGGAATCCTTGCAATACCATGCAACACATATATGTTGCTTTGCACTGGTGTTTTTATGTCCGCTAGATACAGTCTGTCCGTTTACTCTAAACACCCTTTTCAGTAAACTTATTTTACGACATTTTTCAAATGATGTCAACGTGTATTTACTTGTGAAAAAATAATAGTATCAAACTTTGCCCCAATATTAAAAAATCAGGCACTTGCCACACCACCCCTTACTTTGCGTATTCAGCAAACAACAAGCCTAACAGGACATTGTCAATGGCGGTCGCAACCGTGTATTTACCCTTGACAATGTCCTGTGGCTTGTTAGCATTTCCAACGCAAATAAGGGAATAACGTGGACAACAAAAAAGGCACAGCATGTACATGCTATTGTCGTAACCACGACAATAAGAGAAAACAATTTCGAATTTATTAAAAACAGGCTATCCCCCCACAGCCATAAAATTTGACACACCGTTAAATTTTATGGTCATTTCCAAGCCCGCTTGTTCATTCAGAAATGAGAGGATTTTCAAATTGAGCGAGTGAGACTAAGCCAGCTCGATTTGAAAATCTCCCCCCGTCCACGCTCCCCAACCACAC
>JGI994J12354_10002291_pt1 | contig 18781 bp, 16 predicted proteins | sample IntmicLarv3ML3BL_FD_12354 | JGI IMG/M metagenome (IMG submission 12354)
GGGGCTACTCGCCCCACTCCCCAGCAAGGGCTTTGCCCTTGACCCTTTTTAGCAACCACTGCGTGGTTGCTGTTAAAGTTTTTTGTCATACTTTTTTTGGAAATAGTGTAAAATGTTTTGATTTTTAATCTTTTATAACTGTTTCAGTTGCAATTAACTATAGATAAAAAAAGCAAGCGCATATGCGCTTGCTTTTTTTAGAATTTGACTAAAATTTAAAAGCGCGAGCAAAGCTCGCGCAACTACGCGGTCAAGCGCGTGCGCTTGTCGGGGCGGAAGCCCCACGGTCTTGGTCTTAATTAATCCCTTACAAGTTTTCTCCAATCGAGATCACCACGGTCTAGTGCTAAAAGTAATGCTTCCGCTGTTGCCAGGTTAGTTGCTAACGGTATATTATGTACATCACATAATCTTAAAACACCGTTAATATCATGATCATGGGCACTTTGAACAGAATCTCTTAAAAAAATAACAAGGTCTATATCATTATGCGCAACTTGCGCACCTAGCTGATGCTCGCCTCCAAGATGTCCAGTTAAATATTTATATACAGAAAGGTTTGAGGTCTCTTCAATAAGCCTGCCAGTAGTTCCAGTTGCAAAAAGGCTATGCTTTATCAAAATGTGTCTGTATGCAATACAAAGGTTTTCCATAAGTTTCTTTTTACTGTCATTTGCTACAAAAGCTATATTCATTATATCACCCTTCAAAAATGGATTTTGGTTTGGAATTATTTACGTTCATAACTATGCCAAGAGCTATCATATTGGACCACATAGAGCTTCCCCCGTAGCTTATGAAAGGTAGAGCTATACCTGTGTTTGGTAGGATATCAGTTACAACACCTACGTGTACAAAAGTTTGGAAAAAAAGCATACTAGCAACGCCAGAAACAAGAAGCTTGCCAGTTAGAGAATCGGCATAATTTGCAATTAATATACATCTAATTATTAATAAAAACATAATTGCTAAAACTGCAGTAGCTCCTATAAAGCCTAATTCTTCTCCAATAACTGCAAAAATAAAATCATTATGTGACTCAGGCAAGTAATTTAATTGATTAATAGTGCCATTGTGAAGCCCTTTTCCAGTGAGCTGACCAGATGCTAAAGCATGAACTGATTGATCAGTTTGGAAAAAAAGTTGAGGATTACTATCTGGATTAAGTAGCAACGCAATACGATTAATTTGGTACGGGTTAAGAACCCTATCAATAAAAATATGATTTTCACGCATTATATCCATAGTGCCAAATATAGTAATTGGCAGAATTATAGAAATAGCAACGAAAATATATTTATAACTAATACCACCTACGAAAATCATAGCAATTGAGATAAAAGCAACAACCAAACTAGCAGATAGGGAAGGTTGCATTTGAATTAAAAGTACAGGCACTAAAGTAAGTACTCCTAAATAAACAAGAGTAATTATATTATTAATGTTTTCATTTTTTTTGTCAATAAATTTTGCCAAAAAGATAATCATAAATATCTTTGCAAATTGTGAAGGTTGTACGCCAATGGGACCTATAGACAACTGACGGGTAACGCCAGTAGTCATAGCATCGCCAAATCCTAGAACAGCAAGTAAAAGAGCGACGTTTAAAATGTAGCTAAGCCAGTAAAATTTTACTATAAACTTATAATCAATTACACTAAAAACAAAAAATAAAGTAAGACCGCTTAAAAACGAAAGAATTTGTCTTGATTGTAGAGGAGAATCGGGATTAGCATGTATATTAGTGGCACTACCTATGACAATAATTCCAAATATAGATAACGTACATATTAATATTAAGAGAAAATAATCGAAATTCAAAAAATTTTTTTTGATTTTATCAATAATATCCATTAAACACAAATCCCTCCAAACTTTTTTATTTTAAGGATAAAGACCTTGGAGACTCCGTCAAGGCATTGCCTTCAAACCACTGCAAGCGCACGCGCGAACACAATGTGTTTGACCGCGTAATAGCGCGAGCTTCCACTCGCGCTTATAAATTTTGGTTAAGCTTTTTTAAAAGCTTGAGGGTTTGGGCTGCGCCCAAGGTCTTAATATTTTGCTGTTTCAGTTACAATTAATTATATATGTTTATAATGAGAACATTAATCTTCTTTGTTAATTTTTCTCATACTTTTAATTGGTATGTTAGCGTATAGCATAGGTACGGATTGGTTGTTGTTGTTTTGTGACTCAGTATGAGTTATTTGCATATCAAGTCCTTCTTCATCAATTTCCATATAGTTTGATATAACTTTTATAATATCCGTTTTTAACATTTCTAATACTTGCGTAGAACAATTAACTCTATCATGTATAAGCACTAATTTAAGTCTATCTTTCGCAACATTTTTAGATGGCTCTTTTCTTGTGAAAAAACTTAATAAATCCATTACATCACATCCTTTTCAGCTCTTTTAACCAAAGAGTTTTTTTAACTTTGTAAAGAAACTATCATTAACATCGAGATTCATAAAAGGTACTGTTTCGCCTGTGATTCTTTTGGTAATATCTCTATAAGCTTGTCCAGCAAGACAAGTAGCATCTATAACCGCAGGTTCTCCGCGGTTAGCAGAAACAACTATACTTTCATCATCGGGAACAACTCCAAGTATATCTATTGCAAGTATCTCAGTTACATCTTCTATAGTCATCATGTCGCCGCGTTTAACCATATCCATACGAAGGCGATTAAGTATTAATGTTGGATTTTTAAGCTCACTTGATTCAAGTAAACCGATTATTCTGTCAGCATCTCTAACAGCTGATACTTCTGGTGTCGTAACTACAATAGCTCTATCAGCACCAGCTATAGCATTTTTAAAGCCTTGCTCAATGCCAGCTGGACAATCTATAATTATGTATTCAAAATCTTCCTTTAAGCTCTCGCAAAGTTTTTGCATTTGCTCAGGGCTTACAGCATCTTTATCTCTAGTTTGTGCTGCTGGTAATAAAAATAAATTTGAATAGCGTTTATCTTTTATTAAAGCTTGTTTAAGACGACAATTACCTTCAATAACATCTATAATATCGTATACAATACGGTTTTCAAGTCCCATAATTACGTCAAGGTTCCTAAGCCCTATGTCAGCGTCTACTAGTGCTACTTTTTTGCCAGCAATTGCAAGACCTGTACCAATATTTGCAGATGTGGTTGTTTTACCAACACCGCCTTTTCCAGAAGTTATTACTATTACTTCGCTCATTCCTTTGCCTCCTAAAGTGTATATACGGTACGAAATAGTATATTATACCATAATATTGTAAAAAATGGGATTAAATATCTTATACTTATATATTAACAAAAAATTTAGGGTTTTGCACCAAAATATTTAAGCAAATTTTGATATTTTTAAACAAGAGGTGCTATATAAATTTGCTTTTCTTCTGTATACGCCAAAGAGGGCATGGCCGGTCCACTACTACTCATGTGCTTAGGTATATAAGTAATAATATCAGATATTCTAAGTTGTGTAGGAGAAAGGTTAAGTGCCGCAACGAAACAATCATAGTTTCCGCTACAGCCAGCATGAACAACTCCTTTTAACGCGCCGAGCACTATTATATTACCTTCGGCAACGATTTCTCCACCAGGGTTGATATCGCCTATAACAACAACGCTTCCAATATGATTTATGGATTGTCCTGAACGCAGTGAACCTTTATGGAAAATTGTATCGTTTTGAAGATGAGATACTCTATTTAAAGCATCGCTAATAGTTTGTGGACTAGGTGTCGCTTCAGTTTTATGGGCTATTTCCGTTTCAGATTTTAATGGAACACTTACAAAAGCTACATTTAAATCTGTGCTATGAGCTATTATTTCTAATAGCTCTTTTTCTTGCACATCTGTAAGTTCTCTACCTTTAAATAAAATTGAAGTTTTCGTATTACCAAAAAATTTCTTCGCATCACTAACTTTTTTATTTAAAGCATCTTTTATGGATTCAAAATCAAGATCGTTATCTAGCATAATAACTATACCGTCTTTGTTACCTTTCAAAATTACGCTATTACTATCAGACATTAAAAAAACCTCCAATTACATTAAAAGTACATTTGCGGGTAAAGGACGCTCAGGCTCAGAGTTCAGCCTAAAGTAGGCCGCAATAACATCTCTACCTACTTGCGTAGCAGGTGACGCCGTAGTCACAGTATCGCTAAATGGAATAACCACATAAACGGCTATTTGTGGATCATCAAATGGTGCGAAGGCATTGAAAGAAGTATGATGACGTCGCCAAGTTATTTGTTCAGCAGTACCTGTTTTTCCTCCTACCCTCATAGGGAAACCGCTAAATATATTACGAGCTGTACCAATTGCGCCTTGTGTGGTGAGTAGCATACCGTGATGCGTTGCATCCCATGTAGCATCAGATATTTCTACACCCATATCAAATGGAACCGATTCAGCATGATAAACACCATCCTGAGAAACTATACTTCTTAAAAAACGTAAGTCGAACATTTCGCCTCTAGTAGCAATACCTGCGGTGTATCTTGCCATAGTTGCGGCTGTGTGGTTATTAAGCGATTGTCCTATTGCTGTTCTTATAGTATCTCCATCACTCCAAGACCTTGGGTTTGTTGCGTGTCTATATGCAAAATCATGAAGTATTGGTGAAGAAATATTAGTTGGAGCTTGTGCAACACGGAAAGATTCACCGATTTCTATACCCGTAGGGCTATCAAGTCCAAAAGCTCTCATATATTGGTTTAATGTTTCTATGGCGTGTAATCCAGTAGGGCCATTACCTATACGAAACGTTGCATCAAAGAAGAAATAATTACATGAACCAGCGATTGCTTCAGCAAGATTTAAATGCCCTTGACCTCCTGTGTGCCAACATCTCGGATGAGGTGTTCCAGCACGAGTAAAAACAGTACCATCAAATATTCTAGTGTTAGTTGTAATTGCTCCAGACTCCACAGCGGCAATACCAGAAATCATTTTAAAAGTAGAACCTGGTGGACGCTCCTCCATAAAAGGCCTATTTATTAATGGGGTAGTGGGATCATCTTGTACTAAACGTGTAAAATATTCATTATTAAAGTTATTTACAAGTTGGTTGTTGTCATAGCTTGGATAAGAAACGCTTGCTAGAACCTCGCCAGTATTTACATCTAAGACTACAACAGAACCTGTAGAAGGATCCAAATTAGTCATGTGAGGAGTAATTTCTCCTGATCTTAACCTATCTACCACTACTTGTAGAGTAGAAACCCCACCTGCTTGCAATCTCCCAGCGAAAGTATCATCTCCAGTTATAATACCTTGCTCGTACATAACAAGTAGTATTTGAGAATTAGTTAAAGTATTTGCCGATATACCATCTGCAATTATAGCGTTTGCTGCATGGCGACCAGCTATTGTATTTACATCTGATTCTGGATCAATAGAAAGAACGTATTGTTTAACAGCATAAGAAGCCGTATCTTCTTCACTTTGGAAAATAGTCCTTATACAAATATTATTTGCTCTTGTTAAAGAGGCTAAAAGATCTTGTACTGTTAAACGTGTCTCTCTAGGATCTGTAGTAGTTAATAAATTAATAATGGTTTCTGTAAGCATATTTTCTAAAATATCAAAAACTTCCATTTGGAACTCTTTGTCTACGGACAAGAAAACGTCGCTACCTGGTATCGGATCTACGCGACTACCTTCTATTACATCAACTCTACGTCCTACTCTATTAACAACTACTGTTTCCTGTCCATTTATACCTCTAAGTTCATCTTCAAAAGATGATTCAAGTCCAGTTCTACCAAGTAAATCTGTTCTTCTATATCCACGTGCTAGTAAATCTTGTATATCATGTGATTCTGTAATAGGCCCAATATATCCTATTATATGAGAAAAATAATGATATCCAGGATAGTATCGTAAAGGCTCTGTATTTATAAAAATGCCTCTAAAATTTTCATTTTCTTCTTCTATAACGGTAACTGTGTCCATGCTTACGTCCATAGATACGGTTATAGGATTAAATCTCATGAATCTATTTCTAAAAATAGTAGTACGTAGTGCTATTATGCGTCTAGCATCATGATTCGAAACAGCAGGGTACATGTTATTAATACCGAAAAACTCTTTAAGTGCTTCCATGGTTTCATCAGCTGTAAAATTGTGACCACGACTTAAATTTACTTCATTTTTCCAAAGCTCTCTTTGTCTTTGGGCATTTTCGCCAGCGAAAGTAAATTCAAATGGTTCTTCTAAAGTTATCGGGAAATTATCTATAAAATCTTCATTATTTTTTTCTAAAAGATTAACCAAGTTTAAAATTACCATATTAAGTTCTGGTTCCGTTAAAGGTATACTTGGGTCAAGTTGAACTGAAAAAGCAAATTGGTTGGTAGCGAGTGGCCTACCAAATCTATCGTATATATTACCGCGAGGTGCTGGTATAGTAAGCTCTCTTGTTATACGTTGGCTTAAATTTTCTTGAAAGTTTTCGCCTTGAACTATTTGTAGATAAAATATTGTATTTACTAAATATAAAAATATAGATGAAACTAAGCATATGAAAACGAAAAGTCTATTACTTACGATTTTGTATATGGTTTTTAAAAAATTGTTTTGCAGAATATATCACCCCTTTAGTTATGAAAAGATTAAGACCGTGGGGATTTCATCCCCACCACCCCTGACAAGCGCACGCGCGCTTGACTGCGTAACTTTACGAGCTATCGCTCGTACTCTTGATTCAAGCTTTTTTCAAAGCTTACAGAAATACGCTTTGGAAGATCACGGTTTTTCGTTATGAATTAACTGGTCTGGTGCGTTTTTCATATCTCTCGAGTTTAGTATTTATAAAGTAAATTATGCCGTATATCGGCAATGTTAATATTATATTATAAAAAATTTCGGGCAATATAATGAGTCTTAAATACTGTAAGAAAACTATTCTTCCACGGAAAAAAAAGTTTAGTATGTAGTAACTGAAATTATAAAAAAATGTACCGCCACTTACTAAAAAAACTGGTAAAAGATAATTCTCTTTATAGAAATCTTTAAAAGGTTTTCCACACATATATCCTATAAGCATATATAAGAAAGCGTTAAGACCAATTACATTGCCAAAAAAAAGATCTTGAAGAAGTCCAGCAAAAAAGCCTACAATCGCACCCTCGACTTCAAGACGGAGTACAGCAAAAGATACAATAATTATAATGGTAAGGTTCGGAACCACACCAAGTATCTCAATATATTCAGAGGTAGTAGACTGCAAAACAAAGCTTAGCATAAGGATTAAAGCTATCGTAAAAATTCTCAAAACAGAACCCTCCTAAAAGCCAGAATCTTCAAAGTCTACGTCAAAAATTTCATAAATCACTAGAACAGTACTAAGTCTTCTAAAATCTACTGTTGGTAAAATGCTTGCAACTCTTGTTAAAGTAGCAGGGTTGTCTTGCACATCAACTACAGTGCCTATACTTATTCCGTTTGGATAAATACGGCCAAGTGCTGACGTTATAATTTCATCTCCAACTAATATTTCAGAATCGAGATCTAGTAGTTCCATACTAAGTAGCCCAGTGGTACTAAACATTAAATCTCCTCGTACAAATCCAAAATCACCTGTGCGTAAAGTTGTAGCCCCAACAGAGCTACTATCATCTATTATAGGCATAACTCTAGAAAAATTAGATCCAGAGTGAACTATTCTTCCTACAAGCCCTCCATGTGCAATAACTACCATATTTGCATCTAGTCCATGACTTGTGCCTTTATCTATAATAAAACTGGTATTCCAGTTATTACTATCTCTTGCTATTATCTCAGCACCTATTGTAGAAAAATTTGGGTAACGTTGATCTAGTTGTAAAAGCTCTCTTAGGTGTATATTATCTCTTTCTAAAAGCTCCATACGAATATATTCAGCACTTAAGTGGTCAACTTTAGCCCGAAGCTCTATATTTTCTAATTCTATTTCATGCGCATTATTGAAAAAATATATACGTTCACTAATCCAACCAGTTGTATTAGTAACGACGTTTTGTTGAGGCACAACAACATAACCTACCGCATTAACAACAAAAGTAGGTCGATTGTCTCCTAACGTCAAAAAAATTGTAATTATACATATTAATGATGTTATTAATAAAGCGGATTTCTTATGCTCTTCTAAAAATTTCATACTTTAAATTCTCCAATAAACTAAGTTATAAGTTATATGCGAAGTTTTCTAGGTGATATTAAAACATTTTTCAGTGTCTCTAAATTTTCGAGTACAAGTCCTGTTCCCACAGCAACACAATTAAGAGGTTCGTCAGCGATATGCACAGGCATTCCTGTTTCATGACTGACAAGTTTATCAAGGTCTCCAAGAAGTGCTCCACCGCCAGTTAGCATTATACCTGACTCCATAACATCCGCAGCAAGTTCAGGCGGAGTTTTTTCAAGTGTATATTTTATTGCGTCTATTATTGCACTTACAGGCTCGCTAATAGCTTTTTGTATTTCTGTAGCTGTTACAGTTATAGTTTTTGGTAAGCCTGTTATTAAGTCACGCCCTCTTACGTCCATTGATATATTAGGATTTGGATTATATACAGAACCTATATTTATTTTTATATCTTCAGCACTACGTTCACCAATAGCTAAACTGTACTCTTTTTTTATATAACTTACGATATGCTCGTCAAGCTCATCTCCTGCTACACGCAAAGATTTACTTGTAACAATGCCTCCAAGAGATATAACTGCTACTTCGCTTGTGCCACCACCAATATCTACTACCATACTTCCCATTGGTTCGCCTACAGGAAGTCCAGCACCAATAGCGGCTGCCATGGGTTCTTCGATCAAAAATGCACTATTTTCTTTTGTGCCTGCTGCAATTGTACTCTCGATTACAGCTCTTTTTTCAACTTCTGTTATACCAGAAGGTACACACACGACTACTCGAGGTTTTGAACTGAAAATAGATTTTGTTATAGATTTTTGTATAAAATATCTGAGCATTGCTTTTGTAGATTCAAAATCAGCTATAACACCATCTTTCATAGGTCTAATCGCTATAATGTTACCTGGCGTACGCCCAATCATTTGTTTTGCTTCGTCACCTACAGCTAAAACATTATGAGTTGTAGTATTAACTGCAACAACAGACGGCTCATTAACGATAATACCTTTGTTTTTCATAAATACTAGAATATTTGCAGTTCCTAAATCTATGCCTAAGTCTTTTGAAAACATAATCTCCTCCTAAATACGTAGTAGTAATAATAGTACAATATTTGCCTATAAATTATGTATCTTACATTAATTATTGCCAATATATCTAAAGTTTAGACTTATAATAAAAAAGTTTTTTGAGTAGTTTAATAATAAATATATGAATAGAATGTATTTAAATGCCTTGACAGTGATATATATGTATTACAGATGTATCAAAATAGGTCTAAAATTTACAAAAAAATACACTAATATAATACACTGTTTTCTCAAATATTACAACTACAAAAAGACCTTAAGGCTATTCGCTAGTACAATGTCAAAAGTGGGAGTATCCTAGAGCTTCATATGATTTTAAAAGCCATTAGAAAATGGGTTGTACTAAAACACTTTCAAGTGTTTAAGCACAACCCATTTCTTTATTACACAAAATCTATTGGATTATATCTAACTTCCCAAATACCTTGATTATTTCTAATAAATCTAAATATTAAAGTTTCGCCATATATATCTTGGAAAAGTATATGAGCTTCTGTATCGCTAACTTGTTCAAAAATACCCTCTTGCATTAGAGAAAACATGCTATTTGCCATATCTGCTAACATATTAGGGTCTACGTATATCGTTTCTTCCATGAAAAATGATTCCCATTCTTCTAAGGTTCTTTCACGTCCTACTTCGCTAAACATTATATATTCAGCTTTCCAATTACCATCAATTCCTGCTTGAATATGGATTCTAGCTATAGAAAAAGGTGAGATACCTTCAAATACAGAAGTAGATAATTCTTCTTTAAATCTTGTATAGATAAGTATTTCTTCTTCTGTTAGCTCAAATACGTCTGGAGATGCAGGTATATGGCTAACAATAATTTCTTCAACAGCTGGATTAGTGGCACTATCATTAGTACTAATGTTATTAGTAGCAGATTCCTCGTTATTAGCATTTGTACAGCCAGTCGTTAAAATAATGAGTAAAGAAGTGAGTATTAACACTTTCATTTTTTACCTCCTAATTTTTCAAAATTCTTTATAGTTACAGCTAAAAAATAAAGTTTTTGGTCGATAGTTATCTCTTAAGTTAACACGGAAACATTAACTTATACATGATAGAATTTCAAATTTAAAAAATAATATCACTATAAATATTGTCTGTCAATCTAGCAATAAAAGAAGCATTTACACGGTATTTTTCTAAATATATTGATTTTTTCCTACTAACTAATTATAATTAAATCAGTTGACTTTAAAGTGTTTATTTAAATCAAAAATTTTATCTGAAGTTAAGTGTATAGGTAATAATTTACCTATACACTTTTTTAAAAGGTTTATACTATGTGATAATGAGAAACGATTTCTTAACCCTAAATATCTAAGGAAAGTACAAGGGGGAATGGTACGGCAGAGAAATAATCATGCCCCAAGTAATTATATAAGCGGTTGGGGGAGTTTTAAATGTCCAAAATTAGAAAGGGGAGGGCAAGCGATTAGCTTGCCAAAAACTAGATGAGAAAAATAGAAAAAATGCCACTGGTAGCCATTAAAAACTTAATTATGTTTCCTAATGCTGCGCTTAGTTTTGAGCTAGAACGAACAGAGTCAGTCGAAGCACTAGAAAAATTAACAGAAATGCATAATACAGTATTCATTACAGCACAAAAAGATAATACATTAGAAGTTTTAGATGAGCGACAAATTTTTCGTACAGGTACTATATCAAGCATAAAAAAGATTATTAGGCTTCCAGGTAATATGGTGCAAGTAGTAGCGCAAGGTAAAAAGCGAGGAACTATTACAAAATTTATAAAAGATGAGTTGTACATTGAAGTTAATGTACGGACACTAGCAGAAGTTAAAATACTAGATCATGGTGATGATAATATAGAAATTGAAGCGATGATGCAAATGGCTAGAGAAGATTTTGAAGATTATATTCATCTGCATAGTAAGCTATTAATAGATAATTTTGATTATATTCATAGTTTAGAAAGTCCCGCTCTAATTTCAGATGCTATAATTTCAAACCTTTCTGTACCAGTTGCTATAAAACAAAAATTCTTAGAAGAAGTAGATCCTTTAGAAAGATTAAAAGCTGTAATTGCACTATTACATAGAGAATCAGAAGTATTATCTATGAAAAAAGATATTTCTATGCAAGTCAAAAAAAATGTAGACAAACACCAAAAAGAGTATTATCTTCGCGAACATCTGAAAGTTATTCAAGAAGAACTTGGTGAAAAAGATAATATGATAGCTGACATAGAAGCATACAAAGAACGCATGAGCAAAGTTGTTATGCCTGAAACTGTTATTAAAAAAATTGAAAAAGAAATTTCAAGGCTCAGACGAACTTCAGCGGTATCACAAGAAGGAACTGTAATTCGTGACTATCTTGATTGGGTACTAGATTTGCCTTGGAGTATAAAATCAGAAGAAAATAAAGATATAAAGCACGCGGAAGAAGTTCTTGATTCGGAACATTACGGTTTGAAGAAAATAAAAGAAAGAATAGTAGAATTTTTAGCAGTAAGACAAAACACTAATAATCTTGATGCGCCTATAATGTGTCTTGTAGGTCCACCAGGTGTCGGAAAAACGTCTATAGCAAAAAGCATAGCCACTGCACTTAACAGAAAATACGTAAGACTATCACTTGGCGGTGTCCATGACGAAGCTGAAATCCGAGGACATAGAAAAACTTATATAGGTTCTATGCCAGGGCGTTTGATATCTTCTTTAAAAAATGCTGGTGAAAGTAACCCATTAATATTACTTGATGAAATTGATAAAATGGGTAAAGGTATTAAAGGCGATCCCACATCTGCGCTGTTAGAGGTGCTAGACAGAGAGCAAAATAAAACTTTTAGAGATAATTATTTAGAAGTGCCATATGATATTTCGGATGTTTTATTTATAGCTACAGCCAATACGTTAGAGGATATACCTGTGGCTTTGCGTGATAGATTAGATATAGTTCAGCTTTCAAGCTATACATTTGAAGAAAAAAAGCAAATAGCTAACAATTTCTTAACTAAAAAGCAACTAAAAAAACATGGGTTAGCAGACAAATCTTTTGAAATAAGAGAAAGTGCATTAGAAGATATAATTACTCATTATACAAAAGAGGCAGGAGTAAGACAGTTGGAAAGGCTTATAGCCACATTGTGCAGAAAAGCCGTAAAAGAATTTTTAACAAAAGATGTAGAGGAGATTATAATATCGTCTGAGAACCTCGAAGATTATTTAGGAAAACAAAAATATCGCAAAGATAAAGCAAATGACAAACCAGAAGTAGGAGTAGTGCGTGGGCTTGCGTGGACCTCTGTAGGTGGAGATACTTTATCAATTGAAGTTAATAAATCGGATGGTAAAGGTAAACTTAAACTGACTGGAAATATGGGTGACGTTATGAAAGAATCAGCTGAAGCGGCATTTAGTTTTATAAGGTCTAATAGTAGTGAGCTTAATATAGATAAAGATTTTTATAAAAATACAGATATACATATCCATATACCAGAAGGTGCAACGCCAAAAGATGGTCCTTCAGCAGGAATTACAATGGCCACGGCAATGATATCTTCTTTAACGGGGCGAACTGTATCCAACGATGTGGGTATGACAGGTGAAATAACCATACGTGGAAAAGTACTTCCTATAGGTGGGCTGAAAGAAAAAGCGATTGCAGCCAAAAGAGCAGGGCTTAAAAAGGTTTTGATACCAGCGCAAAATGAAAGTGATTTTCATGAGCTTGAAGACTATATAAAAGAAGGTTTAGAATTTGTACTGGTTGAAAACATATATAGAGTACTAGAACACGCATTTGTATAAAAAGAAAAAGACCGTGGACTCCGTCCACACCTGCGATTTTTTAGAAAAATCGAGTAAAACTTTAGGCAATCGCGTACGCGCTTGTCAGGGGAAGTGGGTATGAAATCCCCACGGTCTTGGTCTTTGATATAACGTCGAGGTGAAAAAAATTATGATAGTAAATAACGTAAATTTAGAGGCTGTAGCGGCGAAGCCGCATCAGTACCCAACTGACCAAAAGCCAGAAATAGCTTTTGTTGGAAGGTCAAATGTTGGGAAATCCTCACTTATAAATACAATGATAAATCGAAAAGCATTAGCACGTACTAGCCAGAATCCTGGAAAAACTAGAACAATAAATTTTTACAATGTCGAGGACATGCTGTATTTTGTGGATTTACCAGGATACGGATATGCAAAAGCTCCAAAAACTGAAAAAGAAAAATGGGGCAATATGATAGAGACCTATCTTTTAAAAAGAGTAGAATTAAAACGTATAATAATGTTGGTTGATATTAGGCACGATGATCAAGAAAACGATAAAACTATGTATAATTGGCTAAAGTATTATAATTATGAGATAATACTCGCAGCTACCAAAGTTGATAAATTAAAGAGAAGTCAAGTACAAAAACATGTATCGGGAATTAGAAAATTTTTAGATCTTGAAAAATCAGATGTAATAATACCATTCTCTAGTAAAGATAAAATAGGTAATGTAGAGTTGTGGGAAGAAATAGAGAAAAGCATAAAAGAGTAAAAAAATCAGTGAACTGGGTATAATAATTTTATAGGGACTTCAGTTACCTATAAATTATATCTGAGGTGAAGTTGTAGTGAAAAAAGGCGCGAAAAAACTAGTTTTACCAATGTCGTTAATGGTATTTTCATCTAGGCCAACACTAGCTGAAGATGAAGAACGTTATGATGATTACAAAGGTGCTATATTATCAGAACAAGATCAAAGCGATTTCGTTACTGCTTTAGATGAAATTATTGAAGATAATAATACTGATTTTAAATAGAATAGGTTCGTAAAGAACTAAAAATCTAATTAAAAAGTACCCTCTAGCGAAGCGGAGGGTACTTTTTAGAGCCTATTTCATGAAAAGATTAAAAACCAAAGGATTTCACACTTTTTTGAAAAAAAGTTTGGCAAAAAACTTTAATAGCAACCACTACGTGATTGCTAAAAAGGGTCAAGGGTTCATAACCCTTGCAGAAGTACGAAGGCAAAGCAAGCGTGTACACGCTTGCTTAAAAAAGCGGTCAAGCGCGCTGCGCTTGTCGGGTTTGGGCTGAAAGCCCAAGGTCTTAATCTTTTATAGTCTTTACATTTTTCATAGAATCGTTTAAATTAAATGTTATAAGTAACCAAATGTAAAGGAGATTAAAAATGCTGTGTGATAAGTGTAAAAAAAATCAAGCGACTGTTTACTTTGAGCAAGTTACAAATGGAGCTAAACATGAACTTAATCTATGTTATAAATGTTCGATAGATTTACAAGCCCCTATGTTTTTAAATAATATTTTAAATGGTATTTTACTTAATACAAAAGCAATGAATACTGGCGAGGTAAGCGGTTTAAAGTGTAAATCTTGTGGTTTAATTTATGAAGACTTTAGAAAGAACGGCAAGCTCGGATGCAGTAACTGCTATACAAGCTTTAAAAAAGAATTAAGTACAATATTTAAAAACATACAATTTAATTCTGAACATAAAGGCAAATTTCCAAAAAAATCTGGCGCGATAATTCTTCAAAGAAAAGAAATAGAAAATACTAAAATTTTACTTAAACAAGCAATAGAAAACGAAGAATATGAAGAAGCGGCCGAATTAAGAGATAAAATTAAAAGTATGGAAAAAAAGATGAAGGGGTTAAATTAATGGATATAGTCAAATGGTATGAAGATACTACTGTAGATGAATCTCCTGTTATATCTAGCAGGATTAGATTAGCTAGAAACTTGAAAAATTATCCTTTTTATACTGCGCTTCAGGAGCAAACCTCTAAAGACATGATAGAAAAGGTAATAGCGTCCGTTAAAAATCCAGAAAATAAAATTGGGTCGCGTTTTGAGTTTGTAAGCTTGGCGGAGAAAAACGATATAACTAAGCTTGCGATGTTAGAACGACATAAAATAAGTTTAGAGTTATTAAGGAGTAAATCTCCTAGTGGTATTTTATTAAGAGATGATGAATATGTAAATATATTGTTAAATGAAGAAGACCATGTTCGTATACAAAGCATAGTACCTGGCCAAAATATAAGAAAAGCATGGGAAACAGCAAACGCTATTGATGATGTTATAGAAGGTAGTGTTGACTATGCATTTGATGAAGATTTTGGGTATTTGACTAGTTGTCCGAGTAATACAGGTACGGGTATGAGAGCTTCATTTATGTTACATTTACCAATGATAGAATTAAGCGGAAGACTTTCTAGGATTATGGCGGCACTTAGCACTTTTGGAATGACTATACGTGGGATATATGGAGAAAGCTCTGAGTCTATGGGTAGCATTTACCAAATATCTAATCAAGTAACGCTAGGGAAGTCAGAAGATGAAATATTACAAAATATTGAAAATATAACCACACAAATTGTAGAGAATGAGATTGAGATACTGGACAACAATATAAAGCAACGCCCTATATTTTTTGAAGATCAAGTTTATAGAGCTTATGCTATCTTGTCAAACTGTAGACAAATAGGCATAAAAGAATCTTTAAATTTACTTTCTACTATAAGATCAGGATATATGTCTGGTGTACTTAAAGAAGAAAAACCAAAAACTTCTATATACGATATCATGATGAATATAGAGTATGGTAATTTACAAATGCATGTAGGCCGTACGCTAAATGATGTAGAGATAGACATAGCACGCGCTAAGTATATTAGAAAAATGTTAAATAGTTAAAGATTACAATTAAAAGATAAAGACCGTGGAGGCTCTGCCTCCACACCACCGCAAGCGCAGCGCGCTTGACCGCTTTTTTTGCAAGCGCGTACGCGCTTGCTTAAAGTTTGCAGGGTTTAGAACGGTGGGTTTGATAGATTTTTGTTGTTACGGTTTAAAAGTTTATTTACTATACCAAAAATATTCTAAAGCATGCGCAAAGCGCATGCTTAACGCGGTCAAGCGCGCGTGCGCTTGCAGAGGTTTGGAGACGGAGTCTCCAAGGTCTTAATCTTTTGACCTTAAAACATCGAGCAGAGGAGGTAGTAATTATGAAAGGAAAATTTACGCAAAAAGCTAAAGAAGTAATAGATGCATCACAAAATACAGCTATAGAATATGGTCATGCTTATGTTGGCACAGAACATCTTTTAATTGGTTTACTCAAAGTTAAGGATAGCGTGGCTTGTAAAGCTTTAGAAGAACAGGGTGTAAAAATAGATGATATAAAAAATAAGATAGATGAGCTTGTAGGTATAAATAAAAAAACTAAAAACCTACCTCAAAATTTTACACCAAGAGTAAAAAGGGTGCTTGAGGTCAGCTTACAAGAAGCACTTAAAATGGGAACTGGTTATGTAGGAACTGAGCATTTATTGTTAGCGTTATTGCATGAACAAGAAAGTTTAGCTGTAAAAATTTTAATGCATTTAAAAATAAATCCACATAGAATAAGAGATGGCATTTTGCTTATGCTTGGCGAAGGAGAGTCCCAAAGCATGGATGCGCCTATTGGTAAAAAAGCTAAAGACAAAGTAGTAAAAAATAATACCCCAACTCTTGACCAATTTAGTAGAGATTTTACCAAGCAGGCAAGAGAAAGTACTTTTGACCCGATAATTGGGCGGGACAAAGAGATAGAGCGATTAATACAAATTCTTTCTAGGCGTACCAAAAACAATCCAGTTTTAGTAGGAGATCCTGGCGTTGGAAAAACTGCAATAATGGAAGGTTTAGCACAAAAAATTATAGAAGGAAATGTTCCAGAAACTTTAAAGGACAAAAGAGTTGTATCACTTGATTTATCTTCTGTAGTAGCTGGTAGTAAATATAGAGGCGAGTTTGAAGAAAGAATAAAAAAGGTTCTTGGAGAAGTAAAAAGTGCTGGAAATGTTATATTGTTTATAGATGAGTTACACACAATTATAGGTGCTGGAGCAGCTGAAGGCGCAATAGATGCTTCTAACATATTGAAACCGCCTTTAGCGCGTGGAGAAATACAGGTAGTAGGCGCAACAACTCTTAACGAGTATAGAAAATATATCGAAAAAGATGCAGCATTAGAAAGAAGATTTCAGCCAGTAAAAGTTGAAGAACCACCAGAAGAAGAAGCTATCATGATGTTAAAAGGTTTAAGAGATAAATACGAAGCTCACCATAATGTTCAAATTACTGATGATGCAATAGTAGCTTCTGTTAAACTATCTTCCAGATATATAACGGATAGATTTTTACCAGATAAAGCTATAGATTTAATTGATGAATCTGCATCTAAGGTTAGATTAAGAACTTATACAGCACCGCCAAATATTAAAGAATTAGAATCTAAATTAGAAGAATTAGAAAAAGAAAAAGAATCAGCAATAAAAACAGAAGAATTTGAAAAAGCAAGTGTGCTCAAGCAAAAACAAAATAAAATAAGAGCAAAATTACAAGATGAAAAAGATAAATGGGCTTCAGAAAATAAAAAATCAGCTCAAGTTGTAGATGCTGATGAAATAGCAGATGTTGTAGCTAACTGGACAGGAATCCCTATTAAAAAGCTTCAAGAAGAAGAAAGTCAGCGATTAATGAAAATGGAGGAAATACTCCATGGAAGAATTATTGGGCAAGATGAAGCAGTGAAAAGTGTTTCTAAAGCAATAAGAAGGGGCAGAGTCGGTTTAAAAGATCCCAAAAGACCAATTGGCTCATTTTTATTTTTAGGGCCTACAGGTGTAGGAAAAACAGAGCTTTCAAAAGCGTTAGCCGAAGTTTTATTTGGAAATGAAAATGCTATGTTAAGAGTAGATATGTCCGAATATATGGAAAAACATAGTGTTTCTAAATTAATTGGTTCACCTCCAGGATATTTAGGGTATGATGATGGAGGGCATTTCAGCGAGAAAATACGTAGAAAGCCATATTCCATAGTGCTTTTTGATGAAATAGAAAAAGCGCATCCAGATGTATTTAATATACTTTTACAAGTTTTAGAGGATGGGCATATAACAGATTCACAGGGTAGAAAAGTAGATTTCAAAAATACTGTTATAATTATGACTTCAAATGTTGGAGCTAGAAGTATTATTGCATCTAAAAAACTTGGTTTTGTTTCGTCAGAAGATGAGAAAAAATCTTATGATGATATGAAAAAAGCAGTTATGGGCGAAGTAAAAAATACTTTCAGACCAGAATTTTTAAACCGTATAGATGATATTATTGTTTTCCATCCATTAACGGAAGAAAATATTAAAAGCATTGTTAAGCTTATGATAACAGAGGTTGGAAAAAGAGTAAGTGCGAATATGGGGATAACCATGAAAGTAACTGATACTGCTATAAGAGAAATTGTAAAAGAAGGGTACGACAAAACATATGGAGCTAGACCTCTAAGACGTGCCATACAGTCTATAGTAGAGGACAGAATAGCAGAGCAAATACTGGAAGGTTCAGTTAAAGAAGGCGACAGTATAGAAGTAAGTTTCAAAGGTAAAAAATTCACAGTAACTAGCAAGTAAAGGATTAAAAGATTGTGGGGCTTTGCCCCACACCCCACAAGGGTTTCACCCTTGACCCTTTTTAAGCATGCGCTTTGCGCATGCTTTTAGAGGTTAAAATTGTGGAT
>JGI994J12354_10002292_pt1 | contig 18780 bp, 17 predicted proteins | sample IntmicLarv3ML3BL_FD_12354 | JGI IMG/M metagenome (IMG submission 12354)
TAAGGTAGTTGGTGCTACGGTGAGCCCTTCTGGTATTACCACGTCTCGGTGGTTGTTATCGATATAGCCACCTGGTATGGCAATACCGCCTGCTATGTTCCCTGCAAGGTTGCTTCCTTTGTGTAGGTTCTTGGTGTTATCCATGGTGAGACTATAGGTAATGACTGTGTCTTTTTGTAGTTTTGCGCTTCCAAGTGTACAGCCTAGGCACGTGCCAGGGACGAGAAGGTTTCCTGCATCGGGACAGCCCACACTATGTACAGTTGGATTGTTAGCATCTGCTGTGTTGCTGTATGCCCACTTGCGAAGGGTGGTTCCTTGTTCGATTTGATGGGTGACATGGTTACTGCGTATGGTTGTCACGCCGGAATCGGTGATTGCAAGTGTGTTTGTATTATTTCCAGTGGCACTGTGACCGGTGATTGCTTGGTTACTTAGGGTGTCGCCAATGTTTCCGTTGACCACCGCGCGCACGGTGATAATGAGTTTTGATTTTGGTGCAACACTGATTGTTCCAATGCTTTGGTAAATGCGACCGCCTGTGACAGCAAGTCCGTTCAGGTAGTTGCCGTCGGCGTCAGGCCAGGTGCCGGTGTAGATGGTTCCGGTGATGCCAGGGGCAACAACACCTGTATACTGATTGGTTCGGGTGCCGCCGGAGTTGATTAGGTCGATTGTAATCGTTTGTCCGGTTGCATCTACGCCAACAGGGAATATGTCGTAGTTTCTTGCTACTCCGCTGGTGGCGAAGTATTGTAAGATGTTGGAGGGATTGTCAAAGGTTAGCTCATAGCTAACAATGTCTCCGGGTTGTACGTATCCGCTGTCGCCGGCGATACAGTCTGTGTTACAGTTGCCAGTGAGGGTAAGGCTTGTAGACTCAGTGCAATTCTCGGTGTGACTTGCTGCTCCCCAGTTGCTTGCTTTTATAATGATTGGAGATGGATTCACGCGGTGGTTAGCGTAGTTGGATTCCATGGTTCCAGAGCTTACTGTGGCGAGTTCCCAAGTGCCGGTGGCTTGGTTGATAATTATGTTTGTTGCGCCAGGTGTCGTATCGTATGTTGGTACGCTACAGGTGATGGAAATGACAAAGCTGTCTCCAGGGGCTAGGTCTTCGTAGTCGCCAGTTATTTGCCAGCGACCGTCGTAGGTTCCGCCGCTTACCTTTGTGGCGGTATGGATAGTAACTGTTTCGCCGCCAGAGGTGGTTACGGTTGGGGTGCCGATTAGTTCAGTTCCTGGGGGTAGGTAGTCTAGGAAGTTGCCTTTTCCTAAAAGGGTTGTGTCGGTGTTTTCTACAGTCAGTTGGTAGGTAATTTCAGAAGAACCTGTAACGTCTACATTTGTGCCGACTGTACAACTAGGTTCGCAACCTGCTTCAACAGAAACACCGTCGTGGTGTCCGCATGTGTGAGCATGTAATGTTGCACCAAGTGTAGTATCTTTCGTTATAACCACTTCACCTGAAATGAACACGCCGCCTTCTACCATTGCTATGGCTTCATTTCCTGCTTTATCGGTTGCCCATACCCAGACATCATAGGTTCCTTGTGGGACAGTTATGTTGTCAAAGGATGTAAACGCACTGGATGCCGGTTGTGGACCTCCAACTGTAGCAAAGGCTATCTTTGAGGGGCGATTGGCTGAGAGCCCGCTTAGGGCATCGTCCGAATCATCTGTAAAGCTACTTCCACCGTGAAAGATAACACCAGGTATCGGGCTTGTTTTATCTATTTTAACAAGACCCGATACAGATGCCGAAAGTTCATTACTAAAAACACCGACTTGTGTCAAAACACCAGATACAGGTGTACCAAGTGCATTGGGTGATTCAATGTGGTAATTTGCTCTTGTTGCGTTTGCGTTTGTTGTAATTGTGTTGTTATCTGGCAATTTCAATACTGAATCAAATGTACCTTGTATGACGTCTGGGTCTAAGGTCACATCTAGAGGTTGGCGTGTCCACCCATCTACGCCACCACATGCTAGCAAAGCCAACTCAGGGTCATAAGACAACATCGCGACGATTGGATCGGCTGACGAAGCATAACGGTAGAGTATCTTCGGTTCACTCTCGGAATGGACGGTGATCATGCGTCCTGCTTTCGTACTTGTCGAATCGTCCGCATAAGCGGGGTCGGCACTAATGCTGTGATTATCCCTGAAAACATATTCAAACCAAACAGCCCCAACTCTGTCCCACACTGTTCCAGACACTGACAAGGCTGAAACCGCAGTTATGGGAGCATCATCATGAAATGTGTCAATGCGCCCTAACGGCGGAATCTTATTTCCCGTCGAGTGACCCCAGTGGCCAGCCAAACCCAAAGTGTAATCTACTCCCGTCCCAAGGTGAATCCGCAAATCTGGCGAAGCCGTCACGACTGGTGGTACAATCGTACCGTGACGGTTCAATTCCAGTGTCCATGAGTTATTATTATTTTGGGACCATAGTGTTTGGAACCGAACTGTACCATTTTCATCCCACATGCGTACTTCGGCATCCCTCGCCACAGATTGATAACCGTCATTAAACAGTCTAAGTGTCCATCCCGTCGGCCAAGCCACCGGGTAATTTACACCAGCAAACCTGCGCCAGTAGAGTGTAGGGCCCGCGTTGGTAAAAGTAAACGTAGCATGTGGATAATTTACAGCTCTGTCTGTCCGAACTTCTCTGGTGCCCCACGCAATGCTGTCCCCAAAACGCAATTCATCGGGCCATCTCGTAGCTGCTGTTGGAAAGGCCACTTGATATAAATTGTCACCAAACGGCCTATAAGTACCGCTATTCCAAAATTGCGTTGTTACACCTGTCAAGTGTAAATTCGGATTCATCGGTTGTCTGATTGTATGGTACACCCAATCGTATGCGCCACCTGGAGAATTCCAACTAGGACGTATCATAAAAAGGGTGTCCCATGTGTTACTAACGGGAACAACTTCCCCTTCTACAATCGAAGGCTCCAAACCCAATACAATGGTCATTATGGCGCCAATCAAATACTTAAGCAAATTTTTCTTCATCATAATTGTTATTCATCCTTTCAATATATCTTTCACAAATTCGTATACACAATACTCCTCTAAGTTTCTCCTCTCTCCATACACCTCTCTTCTCTTTCTCTCTCAACTCTCGTCCCTCTCACCAACAACCTATAACCGATTAAATATCTCTATTCCAACAAAAACTAGAAATATTTCATAACAATATGTTCTTATTGTAATATTCCTCTTTCACAATCCCCTTATTTTATTATTCAAATCACACATCCATCAGTGTTCTAATCCATTTCAACATATTTATCACCATTTCTTTTTATATGGTATTTTTTCCTTTTTCAAATCCCCTATAACCCTTATGTTTACACGCCCTAAGGGTGTGGCGTAAAGTAGACATTTTGCCACACCCTATGCTACACTCTATAAAGCCAGTAAATACGTTGAAAAAATCGCGAAAATAGGGGTGTGGCGCAAACTCTACTTTATGCCACACCCCTACTCCACACACATAACGAAAAAAATCGCCCCACTACTTCTAACACTCCTTGTAATTACTAGCCTTACAAGCTTTTCATTTCTAAAGAAAAAAATTAAAACCGAGCAAAAAAAATATGAGATAATCGCTTAATATCACCAAAAATCTCATAAAAACAAACAAAAAACAACCCCTTGACCTTTCCCCCAAACCTGTTTAATATAAACTCAGATAGATTTTCACTAGGAGGCTCTAAATTATGAAGCGTATTATTTTAACCGGTGGCGGAACTGCCGGACATGTAACACCCAATATCGCATTATTGCCGAGTTTGCAGAAACTTGGATATGACATCCATTACATCGGTTCTTATAATGGCATCGAAAAAGAACTTATTGAAAAATGCAACATTCCCTATCACGGAATTTCTTCAGGAAAATTGCGCCGTTATTTCAGTCTTCAAAACTTTACAGATCCCTTTCGTATTTTGCGAGGATTTAGCGAAGCCAATAAGCTCATGAAGGCCTTACGTCCTGATGTCATCTTCTCAAAAGGCGGTTTTGTCACCGTTCCCGTTGCGATTGCCGGGAAGCGTAACGGCATTCCGACCATCATTCATGAATCAGATATGACCCCTGGATTAGCCAACAAATTGTCCATGTCGGCAGCCACCAAAATATGTTGTAATTTTCCGGAGACTATGCAGCATTTGCCAAAAGAAAAGGCAGTGCTCACCGGTTTGCCTATACGAGATGAATTGCTTGTAGGTGATGCAAATACTGCCTATAAGTTGTGTGGTTTCACCCCTGATAAGCCTGTGCTTCTCGTGATGGGCGGTAGTTTAGGCGCTGCTTCCGTCAACGAAAATATACGCATCGCATTGCCCGAATTATTAGAACAGTTTCAGATTGTACACCTATGCGGCAAAGGAAAGCTCGACCCTACGCTCACCTCGCTTCCTGGTTATCTCCAATTTGAATATCTGCAACGCGAACTTCGCGACGTTCTTGCCATGGCAGATGTGGTCGTTTCTCGTGCCGGTGCAAACGCTATCTGCGAATTACTAGCGCTACATAAACCGAATCTTTTGATTCCGCTTTCTGCAAATGCAAGCCGTGGCGACCAGATACTAAACGCCAACTCTTTCCAAACACAGGGATTTAGCATCGTTTTGGAAGAAGAAAATATTACCACCGAAACACTCATTACTACGATAAAAAAGTTATACGAACAGCGCAGCTCTTACATTCTCGCTATGGAGAATTCCACAAAGCAGCAACCAATCGAAACAATTATCAACTTAATAGAGCAGGCGTCACATTGACACCTGCTCTTAGATTTCACAAACACATCTTTAATTACAAAGAGTCTGCTCGCAGATTCTTCGCTAAAAGAACTCTCACACAGAAACTTCTCACTTGCAAAACAGCATTTCTCCTACGCAAAGTTCCCCGCCTTCATCGCTTGTACAAGCTCGTCACGGTCCTTCTCGCTTAACGCTCCCATTTTCCACCCTAGTTTCACCTTATCTTCACGATAACGCGGAATCAGGTGCATATGAAAATGAAAAACACTCTGTCCTGCTACTTCTCCATTATTCTGGACAACATTATAACCCTCACAATCCAAGATTGCCGTCATCGCTTTGATTACTCTTTGCGCCAAGGGCAAAACCTTCGCCGCTACTTCTTCCGTAATGTCATATATATTTGTAAAATGCTCTTTCGGAATAATCAATGCATGCCCCTTAGTCGCTGGACCTAAATCAAGAATAACCTTGAAACAGTCGTCCTCATAAATGGTTGCTGCCGGAATCTCTCCACCTGCAATTTTGCAAAAAATACAATCATTTTCCATGCTTCTAAACTCCCTTCCCCTCGAACACTACAACGAAAATGTCACATTTGAAACATTACAACAAAAATATCATAGTTCGAACACTGCGCTTAAAACGCTACAACAAAATTTCATAGTTCAAATACTACAACAAAAGCAACATAACTAAGATGCTACAGCTCAATCTCAACCACACGGTTCGTTCTTTCATATTGATGATGATATACCCCCGCCGCATCTAACATCTTCTTAGACGCAATGACAATGGACGTATCTGCATACTTATCCGAATCATAGATAAGTTCCTTGATTCCACTTTGAATAATCGCTTTTGCACATTCATTGCACGGAAAAAGCGAAACATATATTTTCGCACCGGCAAGACTTGGTCCGCCATAATTTAATATCGCATTCAACTCACTGTGAACTGTATAGAAATATTTTGTTCCAAGAGGGTCATCGCCCTCTCTTCCCCAAGGAAATTCATCGTCTGAGCATCCTCTAGGCAAACCATTGTAGCCCATAGATAGAATCCGATTATCCTCACTTACGATACAACATCCCACTTGTGTATGCGGGTCCTTTGAGCGTTTTCCTGATAACAGTGCAACTCCCATGAAATATTCATCCCATGATATATAATCTTCTCTTTTGCTCATTCTTCATTCCTTTCACTTTTATTTTGTGCCAAAAATACGGTCTCCTGCGTCTCCCAATCCAGGCACAATATAGCTATGATCATTTAGATGACTGTCTAAGCAACCAATATAAATATCTACGTCTGGATGCTCTTCTTGCATCTTCTTTACACCTTCTGGTGCCGCTAAAATACATAAAAAGTGAATCTTCTTCACACCTTTTGCTTTCAACATGCGAATCGCTTCTACGCTAGAGCCACCTGTAGCAAGCATAGGGTCTACTACAAAGGTTTCTCTTTCATCACAATCAGCAGGAAGTTTACAATAATACTCCACTGGCTCCAAAGTCTCTGGATCACGATACAGTCCAATGTGTCCCACTTTCGCCGCCGGAATCAAATCTATCATCCCTTCCACCATACCAAGTCCTGCACGTAGAATCGGAATAATCGCCAATTTCTTTCCTGCCAATTCCTTTCCAATCATTTTGCATATTGGTGTTTCAATTTCCACATCTTGTAACTTCAAGTTCCTGGTCGCTTCATAGCACATAAGCATTGCAATTTCTTTGATAACCGTTCGAAAATCCCTCGAACCTAAGTCCTTGTCTCGAATATAAGTAATTTTGTGTTGCATAAGTGGGTGATCCATAACGTATACATTGTTCATTTAATTTGTTTCCTTTCTGTTTGCGTGTAATTTTATTATTTCAGCAGCTTCTATTCTCTTGTATCCTGCCGCCTTGTATAAACGATTCATAATAGCTAGGCCAATTCCCTCTTCCGAAAATGATTCGCTAAAGGCATAATCGATGTTCTCTTCATCAAATTCTCGTAAAATAGCATATAAATTCTTTGCAATACTATTTTCATTCATTCTCGTCCCAATACTCTTAACATACTGAGCTTCATAATGATTCACACTTTCATCTGTGCCAATGATTCCTACTTTGAGTCCTTGCTTTTTCTTATCTTGTACAGCAAGGTTAATCGCCTTTATCACCTCGGCTTGTGTGCCGTCGACCAGTATCAATGGTGCATTGGGCGCATAATGCCGATATTTCATACCTGGCGCTTTCGCCTCTATATGCTCTTCCAAACTATAGACTGCCGGATCCACTCCCACGCTTGGCAATACTTCCTCTAGCATTCTTCTTGTGACTGCTCCAGGCCTTAGAATCATAGGTGGCATGACTGTCATATCCAGAATCGTCGATTCTACTCCAATCTTCACCGGCCCGCCATCTAAAATCATATCAATACGCCCAGACATGTCCTCTGCCACATGCTTCGCCGTTGTCGGGCTTGGCTTCCCAGAAATATTTGCACTCGGAGCGGAAATGTATCCCCCACCAGCTTCGATAAGTTCTCTGGCAACTTTATTTTCCGGCATTCTAACGGCAACCGTCTCAAGTCCACCCGTGGTTTCTAATGGAACTCGCTTCGACTTATGGAAAATCATCGTCAGTGGTCCTGGCCAAAACCGCTTCGCCAATGCATGCACTGACTCCGGCTTATCGTCGGTAATCCCATCTAACGCTTCCAAGGTGGCAATATGAATAATCAAAGGGTTATCCGACGGTCGTCCCTTTGCCTCATAAGTCTTCCTCGCCGCCTCTTGATTCAAGGCATCCGCCCCCAACCCATACACAGTTTCTGTCGGAAATGCTACCAGTCCACCTGCTCGCAAGTGCTCTCCCGCTTGCTTGATAATTTCTCTGTTTATATCCTGTTCGTCAATCACTTGTATTACTGTTTTTTTCACTACTTTTTGGGGTGTTTCTTTTTTTATCTTTTTTATCGTTTCCATGAATATGATTATATCATATTTTAATATAGTAGGAAAAGTAAATTTTCTTATAAAATTTTTGTTTTTAAAATTTGTAGAAAGCCAAAAGAGGAACCTAAAGATAATCTCTCTAAGTTCCTCTTCTTTTAATTTACATATTGGGAAATCAATTCCCAGATGTCCGGCGTTTCAAATCCAATTTTCCATGCCGCTGTTCCAGCGAGTCCATGCTGCTGCATCAACTGTAATCTCGGCTCTAGGGAAGCCGCATTTTCAAGCCATACTTTGTATGTGATACCATCTTCTTCCCAAGTGGCGTAATCTAGTTTCGCTACATCATCCCACTGTGGCACAGCTCCAGCTTCTTGTACAATATTCATAGCTTCAACCATACCCACAGCCTTGCTTGATACCTTCGTTTGATATTCGCTCTCTCGCGTTCCGAGTTGACTTTCAAGCTCCGCTTCGGTCTTCGGCTCTTCACTCCAGATTCTCGTATAAAATGGAACACCATTAATAACTTTCTCTGGCGGAACCTCTGCTATCGTCGCTAGGATTCCTTCTTCTACATACGCCAATGATGCAACTGGTCCTGCCTCAAGAGAGCCACTATAATGCTCGTCATAGCCCATGATAATTACATAGTCCGCAACCACGCCTTGTTCTTTTCGATTATAAAACGCAGTGTAAATTCTTGGAACATAATTATCTACCGATAATACAATGCCATTCGCTCTACATTTTACTGATAATTCACGAATAAATTGGACATAATGCTCACCAGTTTCTTCTCTTAAACTCTCAAAGTCAAGGTTAATCCCTTCGATTCCAGCCGCTAATACCGCGTCCACTAGCTGGTTAGCCATGTTCTCTCTACTCCTTGCATTGATTAGCAATTCATGCGAATCCATTTCCGGACTAAAGTTATCTACTAGCGCCCATACTTCTACGCCGGCTTGCTGCGCTGCCGCTACATAATCTGCATTGACAAGAGAATGTATATTTCCCTCGTTATCTGCTATGGAAAACCACGTCGGTGATATGACATTCATTCCCGGACTTCTTGCAAGCACCTCAGAAATACTTTGGTTCGCAATTTGACTTGTCACCTGATGCCATCCTAGATTAATCATATAATCTCTTGAAATATTCGTATATATTTGTTCTTCAAACTCACGTACACGCTCTTGTGTAGTTTCTGCTTGCAATGTATCCTTTTTGACGTATCCGATAAAACCATTATCCGTACGTACCTTTTTCCAATCTCCTTCATCTTCAAGCACTACCACTTGCTCCGCTTTCGCAAGCTCCGTCAGTATCGGACTTTTGATTCCTGCAAGTCTTCGAACCTGAGTATCACTCTTCACTTCGGCAACAGTTATCTCACCCCACTGCGTAATGATAGAAACTCTATTGGGCTCCTCAAATGTTTCAAAGTCAATATTTGTATAGTTTTGCACAAATTCAAGCGCGATGTATGTATCACTTCCTAGCGTTTGCAAAATAGTATAATCCTCACTTTGCACGCCTTCCATCGTATTGTATTCTCTACTTCCAGGCTCTATACGTAGCACTTCATTGGGCAAAGTATACAATAATACATTCTCACTTATATCTAGGTAAAAACGACTGCTGATATAATCGCGAAGTGTCGGGTAATCTACATAAGTTACACCTTCTATTATCCGTCCTTTTGCTTCTATTACTTCACTATCTAAAATAATTGCAACTTGTTCTTGCGTTTCTATTCCATAATATTCATTTAGATCCGCCTTCTCTTGTCCTGGTCCATACCTTATCCAATACAACGCTGCAACCGCGCCTGCGGCAATTATAATAAGTAACAAAAATATCAAAAAGAATTTCTTTATCGGATTCTTCTTTTTACGTTTCTTAGCTGCTCTACCTGCTCTTAAGTGTGCGTTTCTTCGCACGCCTTCACCTTCTGGACGCACTTTCTTCTTTGTCGCATGCTTAGGTTCCAAACGTGACCGCCCTTCACTTTCATGCTCTTTCGTTCTGGGCCTTCTTTTCTTTGTTGGTGTCTTCGTATCTGCTAGATTCTTTGACTTTCTGGGTCTATCTTGATTATCTTCTACTCTTCTAAGCTTTGACTTATCTGCTGAGTTTGCTGTTCTTTTCATTTTCGGTTTCTCTTCTCTTTCGTCCATAACTACACCTCCAATTGTTCTATTATAACAATATTTGAAGATTTCGTCATTACCTATTTTATTTTTCAAAAAAACAACATAACTTTGTCTACATAAGGGGATATGTGCATTTATAAGTTTTCTTCTCGAATTTTATGAAAGCAAAGCTCTTCTATTCTCCCTTCTTCACTAATAATGTAATCTCGCATATACGTGTTCGTTTCCTTGACTAAATGAACGGATATAACTTGCATCGGACTTGCTGACCTATTATCCATTTTAATCCGCACACCTTCTTTTTCGTACTGTGTCAGCTCCCTAAAAAGTTGCTCGTACTCATATTTATTCGTGTTCGTCTTCGTGTTCGTCTTCATTTCTTAAGCTCCTTACATTTTGCTATCCATGTGAGACTAAGGTGCTTGCATTCTTACATTCGTGATATATATTCTCACATAGCAAAAGATACACGACTCCAACTTTTACATACCATACTGAATTTCTAAGATTAATTGATATTTTGATTTATTACTATTTTGGTGTTTGTTTTGATTGATAAATCTTTTTGAATTTCTTTGAACTGGTTTTGAATTGTTCTGTATAATGATATTTTAGATAAGAAAGTTGTTTATATGATTATGATCCCTCCTCTACGATTACATTGTGATATGTAAAGTAATCGGAGTCCATACCTTTTGTATTTGTTATTATATGCAACTTTATTTATAATTACAAGTGTTTTTTTATTTTCTTTACATCTTTTTCTTTTTTGTTTATACTAGAGAGATAAGAAACCAACAATTATTATACGTTTAAGGATGTGGTCGATAATGAAGATTGAAAAATTAAATGACAATCAGATCCGTTGTACATTAACCCGGTCTGATTTAAACGCTAGAGAGTTGAAGTTAAGTGAACTCGCATATGGAACAGAAAAGGCCAAGTCTCTTTTCCAAGATATGATGCAGCAAGCTGCCTCTGAGTTTGGGTTCTATGCCGAAAACACCCCCTTGATGATAGAAGCAATCCCCTCTTCGGCAGATTCCATTGTTCTAATTATTACGAAGGTAGAAGACCCTGAAGAGATAGATACTCGTTTTTCTAAATTTGCTCCGTCACCAAGTAGCGGGACAAGTACGAAGCTAGCTACGAAACCAAACAAGTTAGCTGGTTCGGAAGAAGTTGCGGAATTAGTAGACCAGTTTACGGAGAGGAGCGCCCAACTAGCCGAGGCTGCCCAAGAAGTCATTAAGATTCAACTCTTCTCCTTTTCCTCTATGAATCTTGTGATTCAAACTGCCCAGTTACTCAGCACGCTAGATTTCGGCTTGAACACCTTATATAAAGACAACAAAAAGGACAAGTTCACACTCATACTTGTAAAGTCAACACAGACAACAACTGATTTCAACAAACTTTGCAATATGCTCTCCGAATATGCACTCTCAGAACGTTCAAGCGCCACTATGATTGCTCACTTAGAAGAGCACGGAGACGCAATTATACAAGCAGAAGCGATGCAACAACTCGCAAGTTTATAATGAAGACTACGAAAGTATGGCGGGAAATTTCCGTCATATTTTTTGCATTTTTTATAGCACTTTCCTAACCTCTTGTAGTATAATGTATTTGGTTAGATTTGGTCTTATTTTCAGTCAAGAAAGGAACATATTCACATGGGCTTTTTCAAAAAATTATTTGCCAACAACACACAACACACGCAAGAGCTTGCTAGCTCTTCCACAGATTCCGCGACTGCTTCTGCTTTCGGCGCTCCTGTCTTGGATGCAAAAGAGCGGGCACTCGTATCTGCTATTGCCCTTAGCATTGCTGCTGGCGATAGACCGGATAGTGAATTTATAATCAAAAAGATCCAAAAGAAACATACAACAGTGAAGGAGAATATATCATGCTAAGAAAGTTTAATATCACCATCGACAAACAAGAATATTACGTAGAAATGGAAGAACTAGGCGTAACGCAAGCCACTATTTCGGCGGCAGCACCCGCTTTGGTCGCACAGGAAACTTCTGCCTCTCCTAGCGTAGCTAGCAATGTTTCGACTTCTGATGCACAACAAGCACCAATGCCTGGGAAGATTTTGGACATCAAGGTAAATGTTGGCGATCATGTACAAGAAAATCAAGTCGTTTTGATCTTAGAAGCTATGAAACTTGAAAATGAGATCGTTGCAGAAAAAGCAGGAACGGTGGTTGCAATTCATACACAAACTGGCGCTACTATCAACTCTGGTGATGCTTTAATTACCATTGCATAGCTCATTACTAATTATTACGCAATAAAATTTGCATCATACACTAGTGTTTGTATAGCACAACGAATACAATCAATTCTTAACAGAAAATAATAGAAAATAGGGGAATGAACAATGCATATATTACTAGATGGCCTTATGGCTTTTACATGGCAACAAGCTGTCATGATGTTCGTGGGTTGTGTACTCATGTATCTTGGCATTAAGAAACAATACGAACCTACCTTACTTGTGCCAATGGGACTTGGTACAATTTTAGTAAACTTTCCAATGTCTGGCATCATCACACAACACGGTGGGCCAGAAGGCATCTTCAACTTCTTATTTGATGCCGGTATTTCAACAGAATTATTTCCGCTACTAATCTTCATCGGTATCGGCGCAATGATTGACTTTGGTCCACTTTTGCAAAATCCATTTATGATGCTTTTCGGTGCCGCTGCACAACTAGGAATCTTCCTAACGGTTATCGCAGTTATCGGCTTATCCGCAATTGGTTTCTTGCCAGAAGCTATGACTTTTAACTTAAAAGAAGCAGCTTCTATCGGAATTATCGCCGCGGCTGATGGACCGACCAGTATCTTTGTCGCGGGTGAGTTGGCACAGTCTTTACTCGCACCAATTACCGTTGCGGCTTACTCTTATATGGCGTTGGTTCCAATCATCCAACCACCTGTTATCAAATTTTTAACAACAAAACGTGAGAGACAGATTCATATGAAATACGAACCAAAAGCAGTTTCCAAAACCGCTAAGATTCTCTTCCCACTTATCATTACCTTTGTAGCGGGATTCGTGGCGCCTATGTCTTTGCCATTAATTGGTTTCTTGATGTTTGGAAACATTCTTCGCGAATGTGGTGTGCTCGATTCTCTAAGTAGTACCGCACAGAATGAACTTGTAAATATTGTTGGTATCCTACTTGGACTAACCATTTCAACCAAGATGACCGCGTATGAATTTTTAAATGCAAGAACACTTTTAATCATCGCTTTTGGGTTACTTGGTTTTGTCTTTGATACTGCTGGCGGCGTTTTATTTGCCAAGCTCTTAAACCTTTTCCGTAAGGAAAAAATCAATCCAATGGTTGGAGCTGCCGGAATCTCTGCATTTCCAATGTCTAGCCGTGTTATTCAGAAAATGGCCACAGACGAGGACCCTAAGAACTTCATTCTAATGCATGCTGCCGGCGCGAATGTATCCGGACAAATTGCATCTGTGGTTGCAGGTGGTTTGTTACTCGCATTTTTCAGATAATTAAGCAAGTGGGACTCCCAAAAACAAGCATAGCCTATGCCTAAGAAAAGGCAGAGAAAAGCTATCGCTACATCATACATAGGAGAAAATAAAATGAACGATTTGACACAATCTCTGGAATTGTTGGCTCTTGGAATGGGCGGAATCTTTATTGTCATGTTTCTACTTTTCATCATTTCACAGGCAATTCTTAAAATAACAGCACCAAAGAAAAACACAGAAAGGGACAAGGTATGAAAAAGCATATAGGCATTACCGAAACTGTTTGTCGTGACGCACAGCAAAGTTTAATTGCCACACGTATGACCACCGAAGAGATACTTCCGATTCTCGGAGAACTAGATGCGGCCGGATACCATTCGCTTGAAGTTTGGGGTGGTGCAACCTTTGATGCTTGTCTTCGCTTTCTAAATGAAGACCCTTGGGAGAGACTGCGCAAAATAAAAGCTGCGGCTCCTCATACGAAGCTACAAATGCTTCTTCGTGGGCAAAACTTACTTGGCTATAAGCACTATGCCGACGACGTGGTAGACTCTTTTGTAAAGCATTCTATCAAAAATGGAATTGACATCATTCGTATATTTGATGCACTAAATGATACACGTAATGTGGCTACGTCTATCGAATGTGTTAAGAAATACGGCGGCGAGGCACAAATCGCGGTATCTTACACCACCAGCGACATTCATACCATCGATTATTATGTAGAGCTCGCGAAGCGAAGTGCTACTCTTGGTGCAGATTCACTTTGTATCAAAGACATGGCCGGTGTTATGACTCCGCAAAATGCCTACGCTTTAATTTCCGCACTAAAAGACGCCGTAGAGATACCGATACAACTTCACGCCCACGCAACGGGCGGCATCGCCTCTATGACATACCTAAAGGCTGCCGAAGCAGGCGTTGACGTCTTAGACACAGCCATTTCCTCAATGGCAGGCGGAACAAGTCAGCCACCAACAGAGTCTATCGCTATCATTTTGCAGGAAATGGGATATGATACGGGCTTGGATATGAATAAACTTTCCAATATTGCTGATTATTTCAAACCATTGAAGACTTCTTATATACAGTCCGGGCTTTTGAACCCGAAGGTAATGGACATTGACCCAAAGGCGCTACTATATCAAGTACCTGGCGGTATGCTGTCTAACCTTTTATCACAACTTACCGAAGCGGGTGCTGCGGATAAATATGAGGAAGTTTTGCTGGAAGTACCTCGCGTGCGTGCAGATTTAGGCTTTCCACCGCTTGTAACACCACTTTCACAAATGGTTGGTACACAGGCAGTTATGAACGTCATCAGTGGAGAACGTTATAAACTGGTTCCAAAAGAAATCAAAGAATATGTAAAAGGGCAATACGGAACTTCTCCTGGACCGATTGCAGAGGATATTCGCGAGAAAATTATCGGCAAAGAAGAGGTCGTAACCGTTAGACCTGCGGATTTATTAACACCAGAAATGGAAAATCACACCAAAGAACTTGGCGAACTCGCAAAAAGTGAAGAAGACGTGCTACTATACGCTATGTTTCCAGAACAAGGCAAAGAGTTCTTGGCACGACGCGAAGATCCATTTTACGATGTTCCGCTGCAGCGAGTAAAGGCGACAAGTTCGCTTTCATAATTAGACTGGTATTAGATATAAGAAAAGAGGAATTATGTAATGATAGAAGAACATGAAAATCTGACCCCACACGAAACCTTTGATTACACCACTGCACTTGGCGTAAAAAAGGTACACAAAAGCATTTCGCAAATGCTGATACTCGGATTTATCGCCGGCGTATTCATAGCGCTGGCTTCCTATGGCTCTATTGTAGGTTCGCACAGTTTAACACTGCGGATGCAAACCTATGCAATCGGCAAATTCATATCCGGCTTAATCTTTACCGCTGGTCTGATTCTCGTATTGGTAAGTGGTGGTGAATTATTTACAGGTAACTCGCTAATTATTATGGGCGTGCTGCAGAAGAAAGTCACTCTTCGTCAAATGCTTCGTAATTGGTTTTTTGTATATATTGGAAATTTCTTCGGTTCCTTATTTACGGTTGCGCTTATCATTATTTCCGGGGTTCCACAGCATCACGACGAACTGGCTCTCGCAAGTCTTCAGATGGCAATTACAAAGGTGAATTACTCATTTCCGCAGGGTTTGGCACTTGGTGTATTGTGTAATATTTTAGTTGCGGCCGCTGTGTGGATGTCTTACTCTTCAACGAACATCCTCTCGCGCGCCGGAATTGTGTTCTTCCCAATTATGCTATTTATCACCTCTGGCTATGAACACAGTATTGCTGATATGTTCTATATCCCTTATGGGATGGCTCTAAAAGGAGAGTTTGCCGATACTGCACTCGCTGCCGGAACTACGGTAGATGCGTTGGCGAAATTAAATCTGCAAGGGTTATTTCTCAATTCACTTCTCCCTGTTACGCTTGGAAATATTATTGGTGGTTGTGTGTTTATCGGCGGTATCTATTGGTTTACAAACAAAGATTAAGTACAGTGGAGTGAGCGCTCCGTGAAGTGTTGTTGTATCACTTGGTAAAATCACCTACAAGTAAAATACAAAGCTGCTGCTCGCGGAATGTTATCGTATAATAACAATAAATAAAAAAGAGTCTCGCACAATTGTTGCGAAACTCTTTTTTATTTATTGTGCTGCTAATGCCGCATTCACCTTCTCTAGTAATAAACTTCCATCTAAACCATGTACCATTGCTGCTTCTTCTAATGTTTCACCTTGTGCCGAAGGGCAACCTAGGCAATGCATTGGTGCAATTTCTGGGTGCTTTTCTAGCGCTTCACCAATTGTCATATCTTTTGTAATAGCCATCTTAATAATCCTCCTTCATATTCTCTTTACATGCCATTTATTATAATCCCTTTTTAAATATTTTTCAACTTTCTTTTCCTTTGAATTTTCTGAAAATTCTTTAAGTCGAGTGTAGTTTTTTTCTATTTTTTGACTATTGGTATGTCAATCTTTTTTCTTTATTTTTTTTGCAAAATATCAATTTCATGAGTTTTTTCCAAAACAAGCGTTCTTTTATTTTCCAATAATATTCCACCAAAAACACATGTTTTTATGTGGATAATGTGAATAACTTTAAATAAATAACCTTTTTTCTAGGTTTTCCCCTCTTTTTTATGTGGATAACTCTTGATTCATCTTTTTTTCATTTTTTCAATCTTTTCAATTTTTTTGTGCATTTTGCCTTTTTTGATTTTTTTGATATTTTCATTTGACATATCCCACTTTTTCCTATAAACTGAAATCAGGAATTATTACTATTATCGAAATGAGGGTAACAACATGGGCGTTCTAAAATATAGTCGTCAACGCGAGGCAATCAAGCATTTTTTGGCAAATACCACTATGCATCCTACTGCCGACACTGTATATGCACATATCAAAGAGGAGTTTCCAAACATTAGTTTAGGAACGGTCTATCGCAATCTGAGCTTATTGGCAGAACAAGGCGAATTGCAGCAGCTGCCTTGCTCTAATGGTGCAGATCGATTCGATTTCAACACGACCTCTCATGCTCATTTCACCTGTAGTAAATGTCACCAGGTTTTGGATTTAGACATTCCTGAGCAACTACAAGAGCTGAACAACGCGGTAGCAGATACGTTCAAAGGGCAGATTCACACGCAACACCTTATGTTTCATGGCCTATGCCCAAAATGTTCACGCGCCTAATATTGATACTACACATATCAATATTCAAATAATACATTCAAAGAAAGAACGAGGTACGAACAATGTCAAAATACGAAGGAACAAAAACAGAGAAGAACTTAATGGATGCATTTGCAGGAGAATCACAAGCACGCAACAAGTATACCTACTATGCTTCTGTAGCAAAGAAAGCAGGCTTTGAACAAATCGCAGATATTTTCTTAGAAACTGCAGACCAAGAAAAAGAACACGCGAAAATGTGGTTCAAAGAATTTCACGGACTTGGCGACACTGCTGCAAACCTAAACGACGCTGCGAACGGCGAAAATTTCGAGTGGACAGATATGTATGCACGTATGGCTGCTGAAGCAAAAGAAGAAGGCTTCGACGAGCTAGCTACAAAATTCGAAGGCGTTGCGAAGGTAGAAGCTGCGCACGAAGCACGTTATAAGAAATTATTAGCACACCTAGAAAGCGGACAAACTTTCAAAGATGAAGCTCCACTTGGTTGGAAATGTAGAAACTGCGGACACATTCACGAAGGTAACGAAGCTCCTGAGGTCTGCCCAGTCTGTGCTCACCCACGAGCATATTTCGAGAGAAAAGCTGAGAATTACTAGAATATTTTTAGATAGTTAGAATGACCCGGCGTGTTATGATTCCATAACACGCTGTTTCTATATAATTTAGTAAATGATTCTCAAATTACATCACACATAAAAAAGACATTTGCTGTATTTAAAACAAATGTCTTTTAAGTGTATTGTATTCTATTTTTCAACCTATTTTATCAAACTTCTTAGTTCCTCTTTACTTAAACCTGCTAGTTCTTTGATTTCTTGGAATCTATTGTTACTAGCCACTCTCATGAACCGTTTCATTTTTTTACAAAACAAATTCAAATACAACAAAACAACCATCCCAACCGAACCAATCATCGACCACAGCCCATGCATCAGCACCCTTTGTTCATACCCGATTTTCTCTAATAAAAACACATTACCAACATTGGTACGCACACTTTGAAACCAATTTCCCCAGTAAGCAAAGTCCGACCATTTTGCGGGTATCATCGTATCCGGAATATGAATCTGCCGCCAAAGCAAAAGAACTACAATACCTACATATAGGATTCTCACGATTTTCAAAGCAAGCCCTGCATGCCTTTCTCTATCTCTATGCATTGCTTCGCACGCGCTATCTCCATGCATGACTCCTCGCCCCCAACTCCACAAGAGTATAGCCAGCACTCCTAACGACAATAATAGGATTCCTTTGACAACGCCCACATACTCCGTCCATTGTAACGTGTTGCCAGATAGCCCATAACGCTGGGTAAATTCCTGCAATGTCGTTTCTGCTGTCTTATTTCCTTGCTTTTGCACACGCACTTGATGAAATAGCATATCCTCTTCACGATTTAGGCGAATCAGTTGTTTCTCAGGCTCTGCATATACGCCGCGCACTGTGTATGTTTTGGCATCCAAGGTAATCTGGCTCCCCTGCACTTTGCTGCTGCGAAATAACTCTTGCGCGAGTGCTTCGGAAATCAAAACTCCCTCTACGTCTTCTTTTGCCAGTGTTTCCATGCCATTTGTCAGAAGTCTTGCATCTCCGCAGATTTCCAGTATATCGGCGTCCACACTAAACCCCATATCCGCAGATGTATTTT
>JGI994J12354_10002293_pt1 | contig 18779 bp, 12 predicted proteins | sample IntmicLarv3ML3BL_FD_12354 | JGI IMG/M metagenome (IMG submission 12354)
GGAACAGNCCGTCCAATTCGCCCCGCGACCGGGATTGATAGAAGAAAAACGCCGTGCAAAAGGAACACCACGGCGCGGGCCGGCCGAAAAGGCCGGATAAGGTGATAGAATGATACATTTACCCAGATGTCCCCATTGCGGGATGCACTTTCGATACAAACAGGTGGTGTCCGGACGGATACTCGGCGAAAAGCGCTGCCCTCACTGTCACGAGCCGTTCCGCGCCGCCTTCAGCCGCGCGACCGGACTGATGATACTCTTGCTGGTTGTGGGCTGTGTCGCCGTCAATATGCTGATGCTTCGGCTCCTGAACGCCAACGGACTGATCGTAATTTTTCTCTCCTTTCTTTTTACGCTTGTCTTTTTTATCCTATTGCCGCTGTCCGTCCGCTATAAGGACGCGAAGGGAAAAATCCACGCGGAAGAACAGCGCTCCATGATCGGACAGGCGCCGGAGAGAGAAGAAAGCCCGGCGCCGTACCAAAGAAAACGCTCCAAAAGTGAACGGATCCGGATTCGGAAGGAAGAAGAAAAAAAGAGACAGGAGACGCTGTAATTATTCGGCGACAGAGGAACCTCTTTTCTGTCAATATCTTATAAGGTGGGTTAAGCTTGGAACACATTCACAATACGCAAACCAATGAAAGCTACGACGGCAATCAAATACAGGTGCTGGAGGGTCTGGAGGCCGTCCGGAAACGCCCCGGTATGTACATCGGATCGACCGGCCCCAGAGGCCTTCACCATCTGGTCTATGAGATTGTGGACAATTCGATTGACGAAGCGCTGGCGGGACACTGTGACCGGATCGAGGTGGACATCCTGCCCGGCAACATCATCCGCGTTTCGGACAACGGGCGCGGAATCCCCGTAGGCATTCAGCCGAAAATGGGGATCCCGGCCGTCACGGTCGTCTTTACCATGCTCCACGCCGGCGGAAAATTCGGCGGCGGGGGATATAAGGTCTCGGGCGGTTTGCACGGCGTGGGCGCTTCGGTCGTCAACGCGCTCTCCGAATGGCTGGAGGTCGAGGTACGGGACGGCGAGCATAGTTATAAGCAGCGCTTTGAGCGGGGCCAATCCATGTATGACCTGAAACAGGTCGGCGACACGGCCGAGACGGGCAGTATCGTTGTCTTTAAGCCCGACGAGCAGATTTTCAGCGAGACGATCGAATTTGAGTATGAGACGCTGGTAACCCGCCTTCGGGAACAGGCGTTTCTCAACGCCGGGGTCTGCATCATTCTGACCGACCGCCGGGAGAAAGAGGAGCTCAGCGAGCGGTTCTGCTATGAGGGCGGAATCCGCAGCTTTGTGGAATACATTCATAAAAAGCGTGCGCTGGAGGTGGTTCACGACGAGGTGATCTATTTCAGCGCGGCGGGCGAGGACGGGGACGCGGAGGCGGAGATCGCCATGCAGTACAATGAGAGCTACAATGAGCTGATTCTCTCCTTCGCCAACAACATTCACACCACCGATGGCGGCACCCATGAAGAGGGATTTAAGCGGTCGCTCACCCGTGTGATGAACGACTACGCGCGCAAATTCGGAATTTTAAAAGAGGGGGACAAAAACCTCTCCGGCGAGGACGTCCGCGAGGGACTGACGGTCGTAATCAGCATCAAGCTCAAGGAGGCCCAGTTTGAGGGCCAGACCAAGGCGAAGCTTGGAAATACCGCCATCCGTTCCCTGGTGGACGGGGCGATCTCCGAGAAGCTTTCGGTCTATCTGGAGGAAAATCCGAGCGTCGCGCGCGCGATTTTTGATAAGGCGCTGGCGGCGGCCCGTGCCCGCGAGGCGGCCCGGAAGGCGAAGGAGATGGTGCGGCGCAAATCGGCGCTCGAAAATGCTTCATTGCCCGGGAAATTGGCCGACTGTCAGGAGCGGGATCCGGAGCGGACGGAGATCTATATCGTCGAGGGCGACTCAGCGGGAGGCTCCGCCAAGGGCGGACGTGACCGCCGCTACCAGGCGATTCTGCCCCTGTGGGGGAAAATGCTGAATGTGGAAAAGGCCCGACTCGACAAGGTATACGGCAACGAGAAGCTGATGCCGGTGGTGACGGCGCTGGGCTGCGGCATCAGTGACGAGCTGGATCTGGAAAAGCTCCGCTACGGGAAAATTATCATCATGGCCGACGCCGACGTGGACGGATCCCATATCCGAACCCTCCTTTTGACCTTTTTCTTCCGGTTCATGAAGCCGCTGGTAGAGAACGGAAACATCTACATCGCGCAGCCGCCCCTCTACCGGATCTCGAAGGGGAAAACCCTCCACCGCTACGCCTATACCGACGAAGAGCGGGATCAGATCCTTGCGGAGATCGGGAACGCGACGGAAATCCAGCGCTACAAAGGTCTGGGTGAAATGGACGCGGAGCAGCTCTGGGAGACCACGATGAATCCGGAAACCCGGATCATGGTGAAGGTGGAGCTGCCTGACGCGGCCGCCGCGGACGAAATCTTTACCATTCTGATGGGGGACAAGGTGGAGCCGCGCCGGGAATTTATCGAGAAAAATGCCCGCTATGTACAAGATCTGGACGTATAGGGCAGAAAATAGACAGAAAAACATTTATACAAGAGGAGAAGAAAGGGTACGATGATGGACATAGACCGATTGCAGGAGATCAAAGAGACGCCTCTGGATGCCGACGAAGCGGAGGAGGCCGTAGAACAGGCGATTGAACGGGCGGAGGCCGAGCGGGAGGATTTCTCGGAGGAGCTTCCCGAGTGGGACGGAACCGATTCGGCGATGGTTCCCGACTCGGACGCCGCGGAGTTTGAAGAACAGCTGTCCGGGATTCGTATTTCCTATCAGCTGACGAAGCAGGAGATTAAAACGGTGCTCCGCTCCTCGCGGATTTTTCGTTATTCCCGCCGTAAGATGGTGATCCAAACCATCCTGCTCGGCCTTTTGCTCGTGTTTTTTCTTCTCAGCTATCTGACCGCGACCTCTCCCCGGCCGGAACAGCTGACCATTGCCATTGTGAGCGCGGTGATGATCGGTTTGGTCTGGGGGGTGCCGGAATACCGGCTGGACGCGCTGGCCAAACGGCAGCGGAGCGACATCGTCGTGGAGGCTGAAATCTTCCCCGACATCATCAAAATGGGCAAGGACGAGGGATACTGGGAAGTGCCGCTGGACGGGAGCAGCCAGTTCCAGGAGACCGGCGGGCTGCTGATCATCACAACGCCCAACAAGAAATGCGCCGCCTTTCCGATTCGATCCATTGAACCGGCCCTTTTGAGTGACATCATCGCGATGCTGGCGGCCGGAACCGACCAGGAAGTATAGAGATCCGGAGGGAAAAATAAAATGCCGCAATTTTATGAAACACAGATCGGACAACAGCGCGCCGCGCTGAAAAAAGAGGAATACGTTGAGGCCTGCCTTCTCTTCCAGCGGCGCTACGGCCGGCTTCGTTATGCCCCGCTCAAGAGCGGGATTGCCTTGGCACTGTGCGCCGCGTTCGTCGTGAACGCCTTTTCGAATATGTCCTTTAGCACCACAGGGGAAGTTTTGCTCCAGGCGCTGGCCACCGTTTTGGCGCTGGCCGGGTTCGGCTGGCTCGCCTATTACTTTTTCTTCGGCATGAGGAAAAAAGAAGCCGAGTGGGCCGGAAAAAATTACGACAAGAGCCTGCTTCCCGGAATAGAAGAGGAAAAAATCGCCTACCGGGACAGCTTTGAAGTGAAAAATGAATGTGAAACAATGACCGGGTTCTGGTCGGAGTGCGGTGGCTGCTGCCGGAAGGGCGACCTGCTGGTGGTCAATACCGCCCAAAATCTGAGCCGGAATATGCTGGTCTTTCAGAGGTCGGCCATGGCCGGCGGGGAATATGAAAAGCTGTGTGAGCATTTAAAATTCGTATTCGTCAAACGATATCAGGAAAGCAGATAGGGGAGAGAGAAATGGAAACAAAACCCCTCATGGCCATCACCTGTCTTCCCACGGAGGAGGACTATCTGGCGGCGCTGGCGCAGGAACGCCGCGCTTTCCCGCGGCCCGGACTCTTCGAAGAACCGAAGCTCCGCCGGACGGCGCAGATTGCCGCATATCTTCTGCTGCTGGGCAGCGCGTTGTTGTTTATTTTGAGCGGGGGCGCTCTTAGAAATATCGGCTTTTTGCTGTTTTTCCTCTTTGCTCTGTTCAGTGGCGCGATCGAGGAACCCGTAGGCGCAAAAAAGAAGCTCCGGGCGGAATTTTCCGAAGCAAAAAGCAAGTCCAGCTCCAAGAATTTCTTTGTCTGGGAGGATCGGCTGGAGATCAAGGGCATCTACGAGGAGGCGAGCTATCCCTGGTCCCTGCTGACCGATTGGTCGGCGGGGGAGAGCTATCTGCTCCGTTTCGGGGAGGAGAACACCCGCTGTATTCCGGCGAGAACGCTGACGAAAGAGGAACAGCGGATTTTGGAGCTTCTTCTTGAGGACAGGACGGGGAAGAAAAAATGAGGGAAGAAATTTTCATAGAAAAGACTTATACGTTAAAGGAAAGCGATTATTCGTGGTGCTATGAGAATTTGGAGGATTCAAAACAGACCATGTTCGGGCAAACCAAAGCCCCAAAAATCTTCCGTTGGATGGCAAGTGTGGCAGGTGGCATGTTTCTCTTCCTCTTTGTTTCGGTTCGGTACGATTGGTGGTTTTTCCGGACAGACTTTTGGGCAGGGTTTGTGCTGATCCTTCTTCCGGGTGCTGTTTTGTTTTTTTTGACTGTCTCGGATATGGTTGCCCGCCATGCGTGGAGATATATAGATACGGAGCTGTCCTATGCGGCTGCGCCTGTCGAGGAGAGGCTGACCCTTACGACGGAGGATTACATCCTGGAAAGGGAGACGGGTTCCTTCCGCCATCCCTGGGAAAAGCGGCTGGAGGCGTTCGAGCATGAGGAAGCGTTTGTTCTTCGGTTTTCGGAGAAAACCGTCCATTTTATCCACAAGAAATTTTTAACGCAATCGGAAATCGAACAACTCCGCTCCCTGCCAGGGACAGAGGTGCCGAAAGTAAAACCGAAAAAACGCCGGCGCGTTAAGAATAAAGTATAGAATCCGGGAACACGCCCGAATACCAGAAGATTGAGGATGTGAGACAATTGGATTTTGAAGATCAGAATCTGGAGCCCCGGGGCTGGGACAACCAAAAAATTATTAACATTGACATTGAGAGGGAGATGCGGAAATCGTACCTCGCCTATTCCATGTCGGTCATTGTCGGGCGCGCGCTGCCCGACGTCCGGGACGGGCTGAAGCCGGTTCACCGGCGGATTCTCTATACCCTGTATGAAAACAATCTAGGGCCGGACAAGGCCTACCGGAAGTGCGCCGACACGGTGGGTTCCGTATTGGGACGATACCACCCCCACGGCGACGCATCGGTCTATGACGCGCTGGTACGCATGGCGCAGGACTTTTCCCTCCGCTATATGCTCATCGACGGCCACGGAAACTTCGGCTCTGTGGACGGCGATCCGCCCGCGGCCTATCGGTATACCGAGGCCCGCATGAGCAAGATTTCCATGGCGATGCTGACCGACATCGACAAGGAGACCGTGGATTTTAAAAACAACTATGACGACCGTCTCCAGGAGCCGGTCTATCTGCCGTCCCGCTTTCCGAATCTGCTGGTGAACGGCTCCTCCGGAATCGCCGTCGGTATGGCCACCAACATCCCGCCCCACAACATGGTGGAGGTCATCGACGGGATGAACTATCTGGTGGACAATCCAGACGCGAGCCTCGATGAGCTGATGGAATACATCCAGGGGCCCGACTTCCCGACCGCCGGGATTATCATGGGCCGCGCCGGAATCCGGGCCGCGTACGGAACCGGACGGGGACGCGTGACCCTGCGGGCGCGGACTGAAATTGTCGAGGAGAAAAACGGGCGCTTTAAGATCATCGTCAACGAGCTGCCCTACCAGGTCAACAAGGCGCGGACAATTCTGGCCATCGCGGATCTGGTCAAGGATAAGCGGATCGAGGGGATCAGCAACATTGAGGATCACTCCGACCGGAACGGGATGCGGATCACCATCGACATCAAACGGGACGCCGCCCCGCAGATTGTTTTGAACCAGCTCTTTTCTTATACCCAGCTCCAGACTACTTTCGGCGTGATTTTGCTGGCCATCGTCAACGGCGAGCCCAAGGTCTTGACGCTCCAGGAGATGCTCCAGCACTATATTGACTTCCAGCTGGACGTCATCACGCGCCGGACGAATTTTGAACTGCGTAAGGCGAGGGAGCGTGCCCATATTCTGGAGGGACTCAAGATTGCCTTTGATTTCCTGGACGAGGTAATTGCGACCATCCGCTCCTCCAAGAGTATTCCGGAGAGCAAGGAGCGCCTGATCGAGAAGTTTGGGCTGGATGAAATTCAGGCGAGCGCCATTGTGGCGTTGCGGCTAGGACAATTGTCCGGGCTGGAGATCGACAAAATTCTCGATGAATTGGAACAGATCCGTCAAAAAATCGAAGAGCTGAACCACATTCTCTCTAGCGAAGCGCGGCGGCGGGAGATCCTGAAAGAGGAAGCCACCGCAATCCGGAACAAGTTCGGAGACGAGCGGCGGACCGAAATCGCGGCGATCAGCGGCGAGGTGGACATCGAAGACCTGATCCCCCGCGAGGACTGCGTGATGACGCTGACCCAGTTCGGCTATGTCAAGCGCCAGCCGGTCGATACCTACCATATCCAGCGGCGCGGCGGACGCGGTGTTGCCGGAATGACGCGGCGGGACGAGGATTTCGCGGCGGAGATGTTTGTGATCAATTCTCATGACTATGTCATGTTCTTTACCAACTTGGGACGCTGTTACCGCCTAAAATGCTATGAGGTGCCCGAGGGAAGCCGCACCTCCAAGGGGATCAACATCGCCAACCTGCTTCCCCTCGCTTCAGACGAAAAAGTCAGCTCCATGATTCGTGTCTCCGAATTCGAGGAGGATCGATATCTTGTGATGGTTACCCGAAACGGAATCATCAAGCGCACCGAGCTAAACGCCTATAAAACGGCGCGGAAGGGCGGCGTGATCGCGATCAACCTGGATGAGGGTGACGAGCTGGCCTGGGTGCGTATGACGGACGGAAGCACGGAGCTGTTGGTGGCGACGAAGCTGGGCATGGCGATTCGCTTCAAGGAGACGGACGCCCGGGCGATGGGCCGCGTTTCCCGGGGCGTAAAGGCCATTTCGCTGAAACCGGGAGACCTCGTGGTCGGCATGTCTACGCTGCGGGAAAACGGCATGGTACTGACTGTGTCGGAGACCGGCTATGGCCGCCTCTCGCCCATCACCGACTACCGGGTTCAGAGCCGCGGCGGCAAGGGACTTCTCAACTACCGTGTGGGGAAATTCGGAGAGGTGGCCGCGATCAAGGTGGTCAATCAGTTTGAGGACGACATCATCATCATCTCCTCCAACGGCATCATCATCCGGATCCCGGCCTCTGAAATCCGGGAATGTGCCCGCCCGTCCAAGGGCGTTAAGGTCATGCGTGTGACCGGGGACGCCAAGGTTGTGACCCTGGCCCGCGTCGAGCACGAGGAAGAAGAAGCCGAAGCGCTCCCCGTCGATGAAGACGCCGACCCCGAAGAGGGTGCCGGAATCGAAGAGGGCGAGGACGATGTGGATGCGGGGATTCCGGAGGACGAGCCGGAAGAGACGAAGGAATAGAAAAAAGACCGGACATGCTTTTGTGTGTCCGGTTTTGGGCAACAGGGGAGAAGTTTTGCCGTTGCCTTTTTCGACAGATACGGCACAAGAAAAGAAGTATGATTGTACTGCCCCATGGTCTGACGGGGAAGAGAAAGGATGGGCGAAGTCATGCAATTTTCCGAATTGACAGAGCGAAAGCTCCGGGCGTCGGTGGACTATTCCATGTATTTTGAGAGCGACAGAATCGACGGCGTAAAGATCCTTCCGATGGAAATCGGGAAACTCAATCTCCCGTCCGGCCGGCTCGTGGCCTGCGATCCCTCGACGGTGCTGCGCGGCGGGGGAGAAGCCTGTCTGCCCTTTGCGTACGCGGTGGAGCCGGGACAGTATCCGGTTACCCTCAGCGTGGCGAAGGGAAGCACCCCGGCGATGGGCGACCGATACGCGGCGGCCCGGATAAAATTTTCCGAAAACCGGCCGGTCAAGTGGCTGTTGGCGCTGCGCGGGAACGAAAATCCGGCCGGGCTGACCCGGGACGGGGAGTATTTTGGATTTCAGGTTGACGCCAGCTTCGGCTGCTTTGTGGACGAACAGGGGCGTGAGCCCTATCTCCGGCTTTGCCGGTTGCTGGAACAGCACGGCCGGGATTTGATGGCGGATTTTTTCTCGCCGCAGCTGAAAGAGAGCTATGCAAAGTTTCCCCGCAATCAGCGGGAGGAGGGGGACTGGTTCAACGCGCTGATCCCGGGGGACGACCAGATCAACCTGGCGGTGTTCCAAACCGGCTTCGGGGAGGGCGTTTATCCCTGCTATTGGGGCTTGGATGAGGAGGGGGAAGCCGCGCAGCTGGTGGCGGATTTTTTTGTCTTTGATCCGACCGTTTCCGTCTCGCCGAAACCGACGGAGGAAGGCGCGTTATAGAAAAAAGCGCGAAAAAAAGACAGCTCATCTTGTTTTATGGAGAGAGGCGGCTGCCGGACGATTCAGATGAATTGTAAGGCGGCCGCCTCTTTTCCGGCGATAAATGGTCGGAGTATACAATAATATTCCAAACATATGCTGAATACTTAAAAAATATTGACATATATTTTCCGATAAGGTACTATTAAGATAAGTTGAGAAAACAGTTAGGAAGTATAAGCTTTTTTGTTTCTTTAAACACAATTGTATGGATGAAAAAATGTCTCGCTACCGCGCCGTACCAAGAAACTCCGCCGGGATTTTGAAAAAAATTCGCTGGAATCGCAGCAGGGACAGGAAACAAATTTACCCGTTGCGCCGTTTGTGCGCAAGTACGAAAAAATTGTTTGCAGGGGAGGGAGTGCCGGAAAATTTTTTTGAAGAGGGAAAACCTGCGAGAAAAAACGAAATTGGGGGTAAAGAGATGTTGAAAAAAAGTTTGGCGGTTTTATTGCTGGTCTGTGTACTGGCTGTGAGTTTTATTCCGGGGATGACCGTATATCCGGAAGCCGTGAATAACACCACCGGCGACAATTTTGTGGCCGGGACGAAGGACGCGAACTGGACGATTCTGAAGCCCGAGACGGAAACCTATTCCCTCGATAAGGGGCTGGGCCTGCGCCTTGTGGCGAAGAAGGAGAGCATCACCGGCACGGCGGAAGTGGATAAGGAGTGGAGAAACGTCTTTGTCCGCCCGACCGAGGGCGATTTTGAAGTCGTAGCGAAAACCTTCTATCCGGTCGCGCCCAAGAACAATTACCAGCACTCCGCGCTGTTGATCTATGACGACGAAGACAATTATGTGAAGGTAGATATTGAATACAATACCAACCGGATCTTCGCGCAGTTCCTCCAGGAGACAGCCGGAACCTTCAGCGGACGAAATGTGGGTCGGCTGACCGCGGCGGCGGACGGCTCCCTTACCGCGTATTACCGGATTAAAAAAGTCGGCAATACCTATACGGGCTCCTATTCTCTCGACGGCCTTACCTATACCACCATCGGAAATCCCATTACGGTGGAATACGGCGCGCCGAAAATCGGGCTGTACGCGACGAAGCACACCCAGACGAGCGAAGCCTTGATTGATACCTATTTTGAATATGTCTCAATTCTCTCGAAAGACGGCGTTGAGGTCATGACGCCGGAGCAGATGCTGACGGAAGCCCTCGGCAAGACGGCGGACTATGTCCTTGGCGAAATTCCGAGCAAGCTCGTCACCGATATCCCCGCGATCCGCGTGCCCAGAGGCTACCAGGTTTCGTTTGTTGCGAGTGATCCCAATGTGATTGCGGGCGACGGCAAGGTCACGCGGAGCGACACGGCGAAAACCGTCAATCTGGCGGTTCAGGTCTCCGACGGGACAAGGAGCGCCACGAGCGCGAGCGTCGAGGTGCAGGTGCCGGAGATCAACATCACCACCGGCGACAATTTTGTGGCCGGGACGAAGGACGCGAACTGGACAATTCTGAAGCCGGAAGAGGCGACCTATTCCCTCGACAAGGGGCTGGGCCTGCGTCTTGTGGCGAAGAAGGAGAGCATCACCGGCACGGCACTGGTGGACAAGGAGTGGAGAAATGTCTTTGTCCGTCCGGCCAACGGCGATTTTGAAATTGTCGCGAAAACCTTCTATCCGGCAGCGCCCAAGAACAATTACCAGCACTCCGCGCTGTTGATCTACGATGATGAGGACAATTACGTGAAGGTGGACATTGAATACAATACCCGGCGAATCTTCGCGCAGTTCCTCCAGGAAATCAACGGAACCTTCTCCGGACGAAACCGGGACACCATCGTCGCGGCGGCGGACGGCTCCCTTACCGCGTACTACCGAATCAAAAAGGTCGGCAATACCTATACGGGTTCCTATTCTCTGGATGGCATCAACTATCTAACCATCGGAAATCCCATTACAGTTGCATACGGAGAACCGAAAATCGGGCTGTACGCGACGAAGCACACCCAGACAAACGAAGCCCTGATCGACACCTATTTTGAGTATGTTTCGGTTCTCTCGAAAGACGGCATCGAGGTCATGACGCCGGAGGAAATGCTGACGGAAGCCCTCGGCAAGGCGGCCGATTACGTCGTCGGCGAGATTCCGAAAACGCTCCTCACCGACATTCCCAAAATCCGCGTTCCCAGAGGCTACCAGGTTTCGTTTACCGCCAGCGATCCCAGTGTGATTGCGAGCGACGGGACAGTGACCTGGGGCGCTGCGGAGAAATCGGTCGACGTGTCCGTTACAGTGAGTGACGGGACAAGAAGCGCGACCAGCAAGAGCAGTGTCACGGTCGAAATCCCGAAAGCGAATGTGTTCACGACGGGCGAACGATATGATCCCGCCACCGGAAAAGTCACGGTGAATCTTGCCAACGAAACCGATGTGGCGAAAGAGATCGTGCTGCTGGTCGGGTCGTATGACGCGCTGGATCGTCTGATTGAGATTAAGCCGACGATCCTTACGCTGAACCCCGGAGAACAGCGGAGCATCGAAACCGTTCTCGCCGGACTCCCGGGAAATATTAAGATCTTCACATGGAATCTTGGGGGCGTTCCCTACGGAGATTCGCTTACGATCAATCCCTAAAGGGCATAAGCCCTCCTCTGATAGCGCCCCCGGCTCCGCAAGGAGCCGGGGGCGCTTTTTCCGCGAAACGCCTTTTTCCTTTACATTCTCCCCGTCCTCTTATATACTATAAAAGGAAAAATCTGTGCTGTGCACAGCATCAAAGTCTGAGGATCTCTCGCGGAAAGGAAGGGTCACAAAAATGAATATTTTGCTGACCGGCGGAGCCGGGTACATCGCGACCCACACCTGTGTGGAATTAATCGCCTCCGGGCATACGGCGCTCTGTGTGGACAACTATGTCAACAGTAGGGCGGAAGCCGTCAGGCGCGTCGAAAAAATTACCGGCGCCGTGATCCCAAGCTATGAGGCGGACGTCTGCGATAAGGCCTCCATGGACAGAATTTTCGAGGAGAACGAGATTGACGCGGTGATCCATTTCGCCGGACTAAAGGCCGTGGGGGAGTCGGTGCGGAAGCCGCTGGCCTACTACCGGAACAATCTGGATTCGACGCTGACACTGTGTGAGGTTATGGCGGCGCACGATGTCAAAAAAATAGTTTTCAGCTCCTCCGCGACCGTGTATGGAACCCCGAAAACGCTGCCTTTGGTGGAAACGATGGAGAGCGCCGGCTGCACGAACCCCTATGGCTGGACAAAATACATGATTGAGAAAATTCTTATGGATCTTGTGACCGCCGATTCGGGTTGGTCGGCGGCCCTGCTGCGCTACTTCAATCCGGTCGGCGCGCAGGAGAGCGGCCTGATCGGAGAGAACCCCAACGGAATTCCCAACAACCTGATGCCCTATATTACGCAGGTGGCGCTGGGGAACCTGGAAAAGCTCAGCGTCTTCGGCGGCGACTACGACACCCCCGACGGAACGGGTGTCCGGGACTACATCCATGTGGTGGATCTGGCGAAGGGCCATGTGGCGGCGCTGGATTATCTCGCGGGACACACCGGTACGGAAATCATCAATCTGGGAACCGGCGTCGGTTACAGCGTACTGGAGCTTGTCGGGGCGTTTGAAAAGGCGACCGGCGTTTCCGTCCCCTATCAAATCGTGTCGCGCAGAGAGGGAGATGTGGCGGCCTGTTACGCCGACCCGGAGAAAGCGAAACGGCTTCTAAACTGGAAAGCGGAGAAGGGCCTTGAGGATATGTGCAGGGATTCCTGGCGCTGGCAGAAGAAAAATCCAGACGGATACGGAAGGAGAGGAGGCTAAAAAGAATGGAACTCCGCGGAAAATGAGAGGCAGTCCGCGGGTCGGCGCCGGGTGATGACGATTTGGTTTCCAAAGATCGCGCCGAATCCTTGATGTCAGCAAATACACCATAAATTCAGCGAAATTATGTAATATTTGTGCCTTCGTTTAAGCGCTTGCCTGAAAATTTTCGTCAGTTTTCTTTCGCGAATCGTCAAAATTCTTTCGTAAGATGTCGGAAAATTTTAGTGCAGCGTCACATTTGGTTCTTTCGCGTCGTGGATTATGATGATACAATGACAGTAAGTCAGGGATGTCGGTTATTTACTGCCTCAAATAAATCGTGTGTTTTTTATCTTCGATTTTTGCCACGAATTTTGCACGTGGACACAGGGAGGGGGAATAAATATCTCTGTCACAATAAAAGATATTGCCAAAATGAGCGGGGTGTCGCGCGGAACGGTTGACCGCGTTCTCCACGGCCGGGGCGGGGTGATCCCCGAGGTGGAAATTCGCGTCCAGCAGGTGCTCGACCGCTATGGGTATGTCCCAAATAAAGCCGGGAAAATTTTGGTCGCCCGGCAGAAGCCCCTTAAAATCGGTTGCTTTTTGCCCCTGCTTGGCAACGACTTCTTTGAAGCGGTTACCGCCGGGTACCGGGAGGCGGAAGCGGATCTGGCCGATTATGGCGTCTCGGTTTTGATTCGGGAGATTCGCGGATACGAGATTGAAGTTCATGAAGCCGCGCTGAACGAGCTTGTTCAGGAAGGGTGTAAGGCGCTCTGTCTGACGACAATTGATGTGCCCGAGATCCGTGAACGTGTAAATAAAATTATTAAGAGCGGCATACCGGTGATAACGGTGAACACCGACATCACCGGAACGGACAGGCTCTGCTATGTCGGGAGCAACTACAGAGAGGGCGGCTGTGTCGCCGGAAAGCTCGCGGCGATGTTCGGGGAGAGAGACCTGAAAATTTTAATTGTTGTGGGTTCAGGCAAGATCAAGGGCCACAACGAGCGCTCCGAGGGATTCCTCCAGACGATCCGGGACTATCATGTGGCGCACACCGTTGTCGAGACCTGCGAATCGCTGGACGACAACAATTTCGCCTATGAAACCGTTTTAAAGGCGCTGAGAAAATATCCCGACGTCAATTGTGTATTTGTCGCGGGCGGAGGCGCGTTCGGTATATGCCAGGCGATCCGGGAGGCGGACGCCGGAAGATCGCATGAAACACGCGTCATCGTGTATGACGATGTGGAATCCACGAGACAGATGGTGCTCAGCGGCGACATCGATTTTACGATCTGTCAGGAGCCGCGCCGCCAGGGCAACGAGGCGATCCACAGGATGTTTAATTACTTTATCAGCAACAAGAGGATCAAGCCGGAGGATTGTTTGACGCAGACGGTCATAAAAATGAAAGAAAATATTTAATATAAAGCTTTGAGAAAAAAACGCGTTGCAGCGATTCTTTTTTCTCCTGCTCTGTGCCCGTGAACGGACAGAGAAATTGATTGGAGAGCTACTGTGCACGGACACATCAAGAGTTTATCTCGCATAGTACGGAAGTGGAAGGTTATTTTTACGCTCCATGTGTGCGCGTGAACAGACAGGACTGTTGTTGGGCGTCTTATGTGCACGGACACATCAAGCCGTTTGATCCGACAGGGTTTTTCAAAAAAAACGAACAAAAAGTCCGGGAAGAGATTTTTAAAGGGAATTACAAAAAGCGGCGGTTATGGAAGTCCGCTGTGTCGGCGGTCCGCGGCACAAAGCAGGGATAATATTTTGTGGAGATAAATTTATTCGATTATCCCGCAAGTTATTATAACAGCGCGAATTCGGAAGCAAATAACGGTCGGAAAAACGCGAAACAAACCTTGCTATGCGTGAAAAGAAGGGGGGCGCAAGAAAGGGAGAAACGGTCGCCGTTACACCGTTTACAAGAGCCGGTTGCGCCGCATTTTTTTGCGTGCGGCCATTGTAAGAGGGGCGGCGGAACGTCTGCGCCGAGCGTTTGCTTCAACAGTAGACTCAAGACAAGCAATACGGAAGGAGGGGGAAGCGACAAGCCACTGGAAGCTCATCAAAAGAGTTCAGCGTCTATGAAAAGCATTTTTGTCCCTATTACTTATGATCATTTAAGGAGAGTGGAAAAATGAAAAAAGCAATTCTGAGTCTCGCCCTGGTGCTGCTTATGGTAGTCAGCCTGATTTCGGGCGTAGCTTCTTCTGCCGACACCACGATATATGACGTTGGCACGACCATTTCGGACGTCGGGATCAACCTCGGCGGCACGACGCTTTCGGGCAATGCGGAATATTCGGTTCGCACGAATATCGCCGGTATGCATATCATCACACTCGAATGCGGCGGAAACAACATGATCGCGGGAAGTAAAATCACACTGACCGTAGACGGCGCAGCCGAGGTCATTGATCTTGCCAAAATTCCTGTAATCACCGATGGCAACCCCGGCTCCGTAACGATTGAAAAAGCCCTGGATCCGGGCGTACATACGATTTCCATCGCCGCTGTGCTGGTTCCCGGCGTGGGCGGTCTGGAATCGTTGATCGTCAAAAGCCTCACCGTCGGTGAGTACATGGCGGTCGCCGCTCCCGCGTTTTCACTTCCGGAAGGCTCCTATCCCAGAACAACGCAGCTGTCGCTGACAATGCCTGTGGAGTGGAAAAACGCCAGCATCCGTTACACGACAGACGGCTCGACGCCTTCCGCCACGGTTGGCAACGAGTACGCGGGCATCTTCAATATATTCCCGACCGGCACAGAGGTCGGCGGCATCGTAACCATTAAAGCGATCGCTTACCAGAGCGGCAAGACCTCCAGCGCCGTTGTGACCCAGGCGTTCACAGCGGCCGCGGACAGCGCGACTCTTGCGGACGTAACCTGCAACAGAGCCGCCGGCGCCCTCACCAACTCGACCATGACCGGCATCACGCTGACGCACGCCGTCACAAGCGCCGGCGGAGCAATCTGGTATACGGTGGACGGTTCCGACCCGGCCCCCAACAACCCGGCAGCGAAAAAATATGTAAGCGGCATTAAAATTCTGGAAGCCGGTACCTTGAAGGCGAAGGCGTTTGATGTCAATAACAACAGCAGTGCGCTGTTAGAGCGCGCATACACCGTGACATCCTCCGTTCCCACCTTCCTGCACCTCCCGGCCGGCACGACCACGGTGGGCAAAGGCTCCGCCATCCAGATCACCACGGCCACCAACGTATCCCCGAATACAAAGATTTGGTTTACAACAGACGGAAGCGATCCGGTACCGGCCAATGCGGGCGACGGCAAAACCTTCCTGTTCGAAGGCCCGATCCCGGTTCCGAATCTTGCCCACAACGCCACATTCGAAGTAAGGGCGATTGCCGGCGGCGAGGGACTCAGCACCACCGCTGTTACCAGCCAGAGCTATACCTTCGACGCGAACACAACCCGCCTGACCTGGATCAAGGACGATCCGGACTTCATCAAGTGGAAGAATAACGGATTCATAAACGGCGAAGAACCGGCCTCCCTCATCACTTTGATCGATAAGATCTATGATGAGCTGCCCAAGACCGGCACCGCCGCCACCACGAACGGCTCCGGAATCTTCGCGTTCTTCAAGGGCGGCGGACAAACCGCAGCTCAGGGCGTACCCGGATCAGCCTGGGGCGCCTCCGGCTTACGGCCGCAAGGCATCCCTGATCACTTCAGCTATGACGGCCCTGCGGGCGCCCGGTTAACAGCCGAAAGCGCCGCCGCTTACGAGCGCGACGTTACCTATTGGCCCAACGGCTCCGCCCGTGCTTCCGCCTGGAACAAGGCTCTTTCGGAGCAGATGGGCGAAGGCTGGGGCAAGGAGTTGAAATACTTCTCCCTGAATGTTATTTTGGCACCCGGTATCAACGTTCACAGAAGCGTTTTGAATGGCCGTAACTTTGAGTATTATTCCGAAGAGCCGATGCTGGCGGGTCTTACCGCCGCCTCCGAGATCAAGGGCGTACAAAAAGACGGTAAAGCCGGTGTGGCGCTCAAGCATTTCGCGATGAACCAGCAGGAACGCAACAGAACGAACGGTATCACGAGGGCTTCGACAAGAACGATCCGCGAGATCTATCTGAGAGCCTTCCAGTACGCAGTCGAAGACGCGAAGCCCTGGTCATTGATGACGGCGTTTAATGACATCAACGGAATCCACTGTGCCCAGAACTATGACCTGAACACCGTACTGCTCAGAAATGAGTGGGGATTTAAGGGCCTTGTCATGACGGACTACAACGGATACGGCACAACCGGCAACGGAAGCGCCACCGGTCCGAACAACACCTATCCCTATTATTCCCAGGGTCTTGCGCCGAACAACCATGCGGGTACTCTGAAGTCCGGCGTCCAGCTGCTGCTTGCCACGGCGACCGCCACCAACCTTCAGAGCGCATACAACAGCGGATACATTACGGAAGACGAACTCAAAACAGCGTTCAGAACCCTCTGTACCTATGTATCCAAGTACAACACCTTCAATTGCGATCCGTGGCATTATTATGCCGATCCCGCGATCAAGGAAGGAAACCGCGCGATTTCGCTGCAGCTCGCTGAGGAATCCGCTGTCCTGATTAAGAACAATATCGTAAGCGGCAACGCGGCACTTCCCCTCAACAAAGCCGCCAACGGCAAGATCCTGTCTCTCGGCATGAGCGCCGACAGACTGTACCGCGGCGGAACCGGAAGCGGAAGCATCAACATGACGGCGGAAGCGGCCGCCAGACTGCTCCAACTTCCCGAGGCGCTGCGCAATGTCGTCGGCTACGACAAGGTACTCAACACCGCCAACACCGTTGAGTTCCCGCGCACGAATGGTCTGAGCCAGGTCGCCAGCATTACGGCTTCCGGCGCGATGAGCAGTACCGGCGCGAGACAAGACCTGAGCTTCACCGACGAGAGATTCCAGGAATTCTACAGTGAAAACCTGAGTGCGATCCTGTTCGTTCTCCAGCGTGAATCCGGTGAGAACGCGGACATCAACGTACAAAAGGGCGCGTATTACCTCTCGGATGCGGAGCAGCGCCTGATTGATCAGGGTTCCGCTCTGGCCAAAGCGAAGGGGATTCCGTTCGTGGTGATTATCAATACAGGATCATGGACCGAGTTCGAATCCTGGAAAGATAAGGCCGACGCGATCATCCAATGCTGGAACACAGGACAGGCCGCGGCAACCCCGATGGTCAACCTCCTGTTCGGCGACGCCAATCCCTCCGGCAAGCTGCCCACCACCGTTCCGATCGATGTGGTTGGAAAAGACGCGAACGGCAACTATTACAATCCCTCCGAGGGCGAATTCTCGCTCAGCAACAGCAACTGGAACGGCGTAACCTACAGAGAAGGCATCTTTGTCGGATACCGTTACTTTGATTCCTTCAATGTTCCGGTATCGTATCCGTTTGGACACGGCCTGAGCTATACAACCTTCGATTTCTCCAATGCGGCGCTCAGCAAGGCGACCTTCGACAGCGCTACGGACGAAATCACAGCGAGCGTCAAGATCGCCAACACCGGCAGCCGCGCCGGTAAGGAAGTCGCGCAGTTCTATATCGGTGCCCCCGGATTTACGATGGTCAAGCCGGTTAAGGAACTGAAGGGCTACGACAAGACCAAGGAGCTTGCTCCGGGCGAGAGCCAGACCCTGAGCGTGAAATTCAACGCCATGTCGCTTGCTTCCTATGATGAGCAGCGCGGCCTGTGGGTTATCGAGCCGGGCACCTACAACGTCTACTTCTCGAATTCGTCGGCAGTCAGCGGAATTCAGGAGACCCTTACGATTAAGGTCGCCAAGGAAATCGTCGCCGCTGTCGTGGACAAAGACGCGATGGCCCCGAATACCAATGTGACGGCCTCCGGCGGAAGAGACGGCACGGCGTCTGCGACGTTCTACGAGTATTCGCCGAGCGGACTCAATCTGGATGTTAAGGTATATAGAAACAGATCCGCGAACGGCAGAGCCGCGCAGAAATATGTGTACACTGTCGTCAACAAGAGCAAGAGCGGCAACGTCGGGGACGTGGGCAAACTGATCCTGGCGGAATACGACAGCAAGGACAGATTCCTAGGCTTCTCGAACGCGGGACTCAGTTTGCAGGATCTGACACTGACCGAAACGACAAGCGCCGCCGCCTCGAGAAACTTCCTGAACAATGACTTCAGGCTGGTTCCGGATCCCTTCTCTCCCGGCACCGCAAGAGTCAGAGCGTTCCTGTGGACCCCGGACACGTTTATTCCGATGAACAACGGTTCGTTTATTGACATAGACTAACGGTTGTCCAAAGTAATATCATTCCTCTAAAATCCTCGGCGGGCTTCAACTTTTGAAGCCCGCCG
>JGI994J12354_10002294_pt1 | contig 18779 bp, 22 predicted proteins | sample IntmicLarv3ML3BL_FD_12354 | JGI IMG/M metagenome (IMG submission 12354)
GCCCCCAAGCCGACATCGGCTTGACCGGGCGCAAGCTGATGGTCGACACCTACGGCGGCTTTGTCCCTCACGGCGGCGGCGCATTTTCCGGCAAAGACCCGACAAAAGTTGACCGCAGCGGCGCATATATGGCGCGGTATATCGCCAAAAACATCGTGGCGGCTAACCTTGCCAGCAGATGCAAGGTTAGCATTTCATACGCCATCGGCGTAGCTGAACCCGTCACCGTAGATGTGGATACCTTCTGCACCGGCACGGTGAACGATGAAATTCTCTCAGCAGTAATGAGAGAAATATTCGCCCTGCGCCCGGCGGCAATCATCAAGGCGCTGGACTTAACCGAACCCGCATACGGCGCAACCTCCTGCTACGGTCATTTCGGCAGAGACGGATTTGCGTGGGAGCGCACCGATAAGATCGCAGAACTTAAAGAAATGGTGATGCGCGGAAGGACGGTGTAGCGGCTTATGGCTAATCCATTCAAAAGGCTGTTCGGATTCCACTCCCGTGATAAGCCTACAAACAAGGTGGGTGGCTCCTTCAACTTCCTCTTCGGCGGCACCACGTCGGGCAAAGCGGTCAACGAGCAGACCGCCATGCAAAATACAGCCGTTTACGCCTGTGTGCGAATCCTCGCCGAGGCAATCGCGGGGCTTCCCCTGCACGTTTATGAGTATACCGACAGCGGCAAACAGCGCGCACCCGACCATCCGTTATATTATCTGCTCCACGATGAGCCGAACCCTGAGATGACTTCATTCGTTTTTCGCGAAACGATGATGAGTCATCTTTTGTTATACGGCAACGCCTACGCGCAGATAATCCGGGACGGGCGCGGAAATCCGCTGGCGCTGTATCCTCTGCTGCCGAGCAAGATGGAGGTCAGCCGCTTGCCGAACGGGGAACTGGTCTATTCGTACAAACGCGAAAAAGAGGAATCCCGCGAAGACCCCGCCGGAGGGACGGTGATTCTGCAAAACAACGAGGTCTTGCACATCCCCGGCTTGGGCTTTGACGGTCTTATCGGCTACAGCCCCATCGCCATGGCGAAAAACGCCATCGGTATGAGCATCGCGACCGAGGAGTATGGGGCTAAGTTCTTCGCCAACGGCGCGAACCCCGGCGGCGTCCTCGAACACCCCGGCGTCATTAAGGACGTGCAGAGAATCAAGGACAACTGGAACAGCCAGTATCGCGGCGGTGAAAACGCCCATAAAATTGCCCTGCTGGAAGAAGGGCTCAAATTCCACGCTATCGGCATTCCCCCGGAACAGGCGCAGTTTTTACAGACCCGCAAGTTCCAAATCAACGAGATAGCGAGGATATTCCGAGTGCCACCCCACATGGTAGGTGACCTTGAAAAATCCAGTTTCTCAAACATAGAGCAGCAGTCGCTGGAATTCGTCAAGTACACCCTTGACCCTTGGGTGGTGCGCTGGGAACAGAGCTTGCAACAAGCCCTCATCCTGCCTACCGAAAAAGGAAAGCTGTTCATCAAGTTTAACTTAGACGGTCTGCTTCGCGGCGATTACAAAAGCCGGATGGAAGGTTATTCTACCGCCCGGCAGAACGGCTGGATGTCGGCGAATGACATCCGTGAGCTGGAGGACATGAACCGCATCGACCCCGCCGAGGGCGGCGACTTATACCTCATCAATGGCAATATGCTCCCGCTCAAGGACGCGGGGGCGTACGCGAAATTAAATGAAAGCGAGGACACCACATGAAAAAATTCTGGCAATGGGGAGTTCGAAACGAAGCCGACGAATCCCGCACCCTCTATCTCAACGGCCCCATCGCGGAGGAAACATGGTGGGGCGACGAACAGACTCCGGCGGCGTTCAAAAAGGAACTCATGTCGGGCAGCGGCCCCGTTACGGTCTGGATCAACAGTCCCGGCGGGGACGTTTTCGCGGCGGCGCAAATTTACAATATGCTGATGGACTACGCGGCGCCCGTCACCGTAAAGATCGACGGCATCGCGGCTTCGGCAGCCAGCGTCATCGCCATGGCGGGCGGCGAGGTGCTAATGTCCCCGGTCAGTATGTTAATGGTGCATAATCCGGCCACAATCGCCATTGGCGACAGCGAGGAGATGCTCAAAGCCAAAGCCCTGCTGGACGAGGTCAAGGAGAGCATTATCAATTCGTATAAATTGAAAACAGGACTGTCCCGCGCCAAGCTTAGTCATCTTATGGACAACGAGACATGGATGAACGCGAACAAGGCGGTGGAACTTGGCTTCGCCGACAAAATCATGTACGCGGATGACGCGGAGCCGGAAGACACCGGGCAAAGCGTCATTTTCAGCCGCGCCGCCGTCACCAACTCCCTGCTCGGCAAGATGCCGAAACCCAAAAACCCCGAACCCGCGCCACAGGGCGTACCGTATGAGCAGCTGCGCAAGCGGTTGTCTCTTATCTCACACTAAATAATTGGAGGAAATGATCATGAGTAAAATTCTCGAACTGCGCGAAAAACGCGCGAAAGCGTGGGACACCGCTAAGGCGTTCCTCGACACCCAGCGTGGCGACAACGGGCTTCTTTCGCCCGAAGACGCCGCCACATACGAAAAGATGGAGGCTGACGTTGTCGCCCTCGGCAAGGAAGTCGAGCGGTTGGAACGTCAATCCGCGCTGGACGCTGAGATGGCGAAAGCCACCAGCAGCCCCATCACCAACAAACCCGGCGAACCGAAAGGCGAGGAAAAACCCGGCAGAGCCGCCACCGCGTATAAGTCGTCCTTCTGGAAAGCTATGCGCAACGGCGACATCACCCCGGAAATCCGCAACGCCTTGCAAATCGGCATCGACACAAAGGGCGGCTTCCTCGTCCCGCAGGAGTTTGAGGCCACGTTGATTGCCGGTTTGGAAGAGGAAAACGTCGTCCGCAAGCTGGCGAAAATCATCACCACCGGCGGAGACCATCAGATTCCCGTCATCGCGACAAAGGGCACCGCTTCGTGGGTGGCCGAGGAAGGCGCGATCCCCGAAAGCGACGACGCCTTCGGGCGCATTACTCTGGGCGCGTTCAAGCTGGCGACTACCATCAAAGTGTCGGAGGAACTTCTCACCGACAGCGTTTTCAACATTGAGCAGTATCTCGCGGAGGGTTTCGCCACCCGCATCGGCTCCAAGGAAGAAGAAGCCTTTATAGTCGGTGACGGCGCGGGCAAACCCACGGGCATCTTCCACACTACCGGCGGCGGACAGCTTGGCGTAACCGCCGCGAGCCAGACCGCCATCACGCTGGATGAAATCCTCGATTTGTTCTACAGCCTGAAAGCGCCCTATCGCCGTGACGCCGCGTTCCTCATGAACGACAGCACGGTCAAGGCACTCCGCAAGCTGAAGGACAGCACCGGCCAGTATATCTGGCAGACCAACGTCAAAGAAAACGAGCCGGACACCATCCTCGGCCGTCCCGTCTTTACGTCCAGCTTTGTCCCCGCTATCGCGGCGGGCAAAAAGACCATCGCTTTCGGCGATTTCAAATACTTCTGGATCGCCGACCGCGAGGGGCGCAGTTTCAAGAGGCTGGATGAACTCTACGCGATCACGGGACAGGTCGGCTTCGTGGCCACCCAGCGCGTGGACGGCAAGGTCATTTTGCCGGAAGCGATCAAGGTGCTGGCGCAAAAGGCGTAAGGAAAGTGGGGTGAGCGGCATGACGACAATCACAAAACTTTTACCGAAGGTCAAGGCAAACCTTATATTGGAACACAAGGCGGACGACCGAATGATTAAGGGCTTCATCCGTGCGGCTGTTTCCTACGCGGAGAGTTACCAGCACCTCGGCGACGGTTTCTATAACGAAAACCCCATGCCGCCCACCACCGAGCAAGCCTTAATAATGTTATCGAGCCATTTCTACGAAAGCAGAGATGGCTCGACGGCTGGCTTCTTCGGCGATAACGTACAAGCCGGGCAGCAGGTATGGAATACCGTCAATATGCTGCTCCGGCTGGATCGTCAATGGAATATTTAGATTTCTTCTATACGCTTAACGACACGCATCGTTCTTGGGGAGAGATGGTCAAAGCGGTAAGCGGACGCTGATTGAAACTTTGTCGCTCTGCTGTTTTTAGGCAGGTCTTTCTGTCTCCACACCGTGTATCTGAAAGGCTCAAGGATTGTTTTAATCATTAATCCGACAGCCTGTTTGGTGAAGTTGTCATCAAGGGTGTTGGCGTGTTCCTTGCTCGGATCGGCAAAGATGTGTTCGATGTTTTCAACTATCGGCGAGAGGGCGGGCTTTCCCGCGTCGCTTGCTTCGAGAAGCTGAACGAGAACGAAATCCTGCGAGAGGAAGTTAAAAGCGTAAATCATATCCTCGTCATCGGTGAACTTCTTGCAGTTGGGGTTTTGGTTCAGAAAATCATTAAATGTGGCTAACATGGCAATCGCTCCTTCATTATGTATTTTTACTTATCTATTATAACATAACTGAAATCGGTTGTCAATAGGCAGAGTAAAAAATATTTGAAGGGAGGTTTTCCATGAGCTACGGCAAGATGACTGAGCCATATACCCTCGTATCGACTATACCCGTCAAAGATGCGGAGGGTTTCGCGACCCAAGGCGACACCATACTCGCCACAGGCAGGGCATATTTCGAGCCGAAGAACAGCACTGAGAAATGGCGCAACAACGCCGTTTTCGAGGAAGCGAACGCAATGTTTCGTTTCCGTGCCATCCCCGGCCTTATCGTGGATACCACAATGGTCATCCTTTGCGACGGAGAACGGTACAACATTATATCCGTCGAGGATGTTAAGGGACGCGGGATGTATCTTGAGGTTTTTGGAAAGGCGCAGAGACCCTCTGTGGGGGTGAGCGGCAGTGGCTAAGTGTTTGATGCAGATGCCCACCGAATTCCTCGAACGGATTTCCGCGTTGGGTGAAAAGACTGACGAAATCGTCCCCCGCGTCCTTGACGAGGGAGGCAAGGTTATGCTGGCAAAGGTCAAGGGTAATTTGCAAGCGGTCATCGGCAAGGGAAAATATAAATCCCGCGCCACGGGCGAACTTGTGAACGCGCTCGGCGTTTCCGGCGCCCGCATGGACAGAGAGGGCAACTACAATGTAAAAGTCGGTTTCGCCGAACCCCGGCGGGACGGCGAGTCCAACGCCAAGCTCGCCAATATCATCGAGTACGGCAAGCATGGCCAACCAGCACGACCATTTCTCAAACCGGCAAAATCGGCGGCGAAAGCGGAATGTATGCAGGCCATGATTGACGCGCTCCAGCGGGAGGTGGACGGCATATGAGCTTTTTAGAAGAAATAAACAGCCTGATAACCGGGTTGAAAATCCCGGTGGAGACGGGCGTGTTTTCCGGCAAAGCCCCGGATGAATACGTTGTCGTCACCCCGATGGCTGACGTTTTCGAGCTTCACGCCGACAACCGCCCGCAATACGAAACACAGGAGGCGCGGCTTTCGCTTTTCAGCAAAGGCAACTATATCAAGCGCAAACAGCAAATCACCAAAGTCCTGCTGGACGCGGACTTTACCATTACTGCCCGGCTTTATGTCGGGTATGAAGGCGACACAGGCTACCACCACTGGTGTGCCGACATCGCCAAAAATTATGAAATGGAGGAATAAATCATGGCGACAATAGGTCTCGACAAGTTATATTACGCGCCAATCACAGAGGCTCCCGCAACAGGAGACGAAACCTACGGGACGCCCGTCATGCTGGCGAAAGCGATCTCGGCGGAGTTGTCCGTTGAGCTTGCGGAAGCGACGCTCTACGCGGACGACGGTCCCGCAGAAGTGGTGAAGGAATTCAAGGGCGGCAAGCTGGCTCTTGGCATTGACGACATCGGAAAAGCGGCGGCCGAGGTTCTTACGGGGGCGACCGCCGATAGCAAAGGCGTCCTTATCTCAACAAGTGAGGACAGTGGGAAACCCGTCGCGGTAGGTTTCCGCGCCAAAAAAGCGAACGGTAAATATCGGTATATGTGGCTCTACAAAGTCAAGTTCGGCGTGCCGTCCGACACCTTGGCAACCAAAGGCGACAGTATTGCCTTCCAGACCCCGAAAATTGAGGGAACGGTCATGCGCCGGAACAAACTGGACAGCAAGGGAAATCATCCATGGAAAGCGGAAGTCACAGAAGGAGAGACAGGCGTGGTCGGGACGGTTATCAGCGGCTGGTACACAACGGTATATGAACCCAGCTATACCGGAGGAGGCAGCGGCTAATGTATAACGAAGAAACAGCTCCGGCTGTTGATAAGATTTTACACGCGGACGGTTCGGTGACAACCATGGCGGGCGAGGTTATCCTCCCCGCCGACCAGAACCGCGCGGAGGAATATCAGAACCGCGCAGCTATCGCCGATAAATGGCTGCATCCGGACGGTTCGGTCACGAATGCGTTAGGTTTGGTCATTTTGGAAGCCGATGCAAGCCGCGCACAGGATTACGCCAGCCGTTTGGCGGGCGTGGCAGCTTTCTTCCCCCAGGGCGGTGAACCATCAAGCACAGGCGAACCATCGGTTGGGGATAAACTGCCAACCGGAGCAACGGATATCACCGACAGCACGACAACATATCTGCTGCCTTATGCTCACGGCAAAGAAATTCTGCCGAATGTGTTTGCATTTGAAGAAAGTGAAAACACCTTCCTCTTGCTTCGTGCCCAGATGCATCCGGCACAGGAATTTATTGAAAGCAATCAGCCGATGAACGACACGGCGGTTGCCATTTTAGAACAAGGAGGCGCATGATGAACAAAATCAACGCACATGGTCAGGCGACAATTCGCTTGACCGACACGTCCACCGGGCGCGTGAAGAAAAAAATCACAGCAAAGAACAAGCTCAACGCGGACTATGCGGCTGAAATCAAGAACAGTTTGTTCAATCCAAATGTCGCCACAACGGTATTACTGTCCGATTACGACCAGCCCGCACCGGGCAACGGCTTTATTTTTCCCATGGGACATTTTTTAGGCTACGGCAAATACAACAGCGTTTCAAATAGCATCCACCAGGGCGCATGGGCGGCAAACTTTGCTGTGATGAACAAGCAAGAAAACGGGCTGACCTACAGCACGTTCTCCTGGGACTTCACCGACGCGCAGGCTGTGGGTACGCTGCGTTCCCTCTTTTTGTATTTTGATGCCGCCACTGCCAGCCGGTATCCCGCAATGATTCCGCCCGCACCTGTCACATGGAGCGGCACACCCCGCTGGAGCGTGGAAAACAAGCTGATGGATACCGTGGCAAAAACCGCGACATCCTTTGCCGTATCCGATTTCTATACCAAGCAGGTCGCAACCCGCGCGAAAATGAACACCCTAACCATGTCCGGCATTGCCCGCGACGTCGACAATGGGCATATCTTCATTTTTGACGCGCCGGACAAAAAGCTGTATGAGTTCGAGAGCCTTGACGTTGACATGACGACACCCAATGTCATAGCCGAATATCCCTGCGCAAAGGCGTTTTTCGGCAAGGGCATCATCAAAGGTGGGAATCTGTTTTACCTAAGCGGTAACGCAGACCCCCTTGATGCCGAAGCCGCCAATCCCACAGGAACGGAGCTCTATCTGTTCCGCTACGCTTACAAAACCGACGCCGTTCCCGTACAAATCGACACAATGACCTGCGCGGAGGCCGGTATGGCAAAATTCCAAGCCGATGCCGCCAGTGCCTTCATTGACGATTGCCTTATCCACCATAATTCCGTCGTGGGCAACTACCCCGCGCCGGTCATCCGCATTACGGGTAACACAGCCAAAATGGGATTCACAGGGGTGAACTACGCCACCAGCAGTCTCAACAACATGATTCAGCGGCCATCACCCAACAGGCAACTGCTGATGGCGGGCAACCACACCGCAAACATCATCAAGATTCCGCCCATGGCGGTTTCTTATTTGTTGTTGCCGGAGCCGATTGTCAAGGACGACAAACACAGGCTGTCGGTTTCCTACACCATTTCAATTCAAGATTAAGGGGATTTACATTATGGATAACAAAGAAAGAACCGCCGTCGTTGCAATCGGCGGCACGGAGTATGAGCTAATACTCACCACAAAGGCAACCAAAGCAATCGCCGGTCGCTACGGCGGCTTGGAAAAGCTGGGCGATAAGCTCATGAAGGCTGAGAACTTTGAAATGGCACTGGATGAAATATGCTGGCTGATCACTCTGCTGGCGAATCAGAACATTTTGATACACAATATCAAGAATAAGGATAAGCCGAAAGAACTGCTAACCGAAGACGAAGTGGAACTGCTCACAACGCCGCTTGATTTGGCGGCCTGCAAGGCAGCGATCACCGAGGCCATGTTCCGCGGCACCAAACGGAACATCGAAAGCGAGGACGACGGCTCAAAAAACACAACAGCCGAGTGACGGACGAAGAGACCTTCACTCGGCTGTATTATTACGGAACAGTCCAAATGGGCATGAGCGCGGATGATTTTTGGCTATGCCCTCTTGGGCTGTTTATGGATTTATGGGAATGTCACAAACAATATGTCGGCATTGCAAAGCCGAAAATCATTTATGACATTGACGATGTCCTTCCCGCCGGGTTGGACTAACAGTAGCATCCTTCGCTCTGGCAGCAACCCGGCTTTACCGCTTCCATGGCATAAGAAGCGATATAACTGTCTAACGCGCCGTCCAGAAGCCATGAGTTTACAATCTCCGCACTGTTGTCCTTGGGAGTCATTTGGATGTTGATGAACCCGGCTTCCGACAGCATGGACACAAGGGCGTCAATATGCTCCGCGCCGCCGATACAGCTTGCGATCATTCCGAAATCATCTCGCAAATCTTGGGGTATTTCAGCTATGGCTACCACATCGGACGTGGAAATTCTGCCGCCCGGCTTGAGCACCCGGAACATCTCGGAGAAAACTTGTGCTTTATCCGGCGACAAATTGATCACGCAGTTTGAGATGATCGCATCCACGCTTTCGTCAGCCACGGGTAAATGTTCAATTTCGCCCAGACGGAAGTCCACATTTGCGTAACCCATCTGCGCCGCATTTTTTCTCGCGAGGGCAATCATGTCCGGCGTCATATCCACGCCAATGACGCGTCCGGTTTCTCCTACTTGCTTTCTGGCTAGAAAGCAGTCAAAGCCGCCGCCGCTGCCGAGGTCAAGGATAGTTTCGCCCTCTTTCAGTGCCGCGATGGCGATGGGATTCCCGCAGCCCAAACCCATGTTGGATGCAGACGGCGCGTCAGAAAGATCGTTTTCGCCGTACCCCAACATGGCAGCTGTGTCCTGAGCGCTGTTGCAACTGCATCCGCCGCCGCAACAGGATGGCTGTGCGCCCTGTGCTACTCCGGCGTATCGTTCCCGGATAAATTGCCGTACTTCTTCGTTTCGGTTTGTCATGAAAAATCCTCCTACACAACATTTTCGCCGAGCAGTATCTTCGGCATGGTTGTTAAACAGCGATTCCACCGTTTGTAGAACATCTCCAGCGCAGGCTTGCATAGCCGTGCGTGGGCTTTCTCGTCCTCACAGACAAGGTAGAGCATATATGTGACCTTCCCCACATAGCGCGTCAGACGAATGGGCGGCTTTCCTTCCTTGACAGCATTGAAGTCCTCCTGCCGATGCGTCCGCTTGATGTATTTAACATCCAAGATACCTGGCTGCGTCATGTAAAATGCGGCAACCTCTTTCATCAAGGTTTCGATTTCCTCTTGCTTTTCGATTTTTGCTTCGTAGATGCAGATTTCGTTGAACATGGTTAAGCTCCTTTTGATTGTTTTGATTACAGCAGTAATTCCAAAATCTCGGCGGCGTCTCGCACCATTTTGGGGCAAAGTCGTTTTACTTGAGTAGCGGCTTTGGCTTTGTCCCCGGTTATAAGATTTACGCCTAAAATCTCTTCGCATACGGTTGTGTGATTACGCTCTTTGAACCTCCGGTCAAACTCCTGCACCATCGCATAGGTCTGTTCCTTGCCTTCGGTATCGTTTGGAGAATTGTTCCCGAATTTTAGACCAATTACCAAGTACGCGCCGGATACGGCACCGCAGGTTTCGCACATTCTGCCCATCCCGGCACCCAGTCCGCTTGCGATTTTTAGTGCGAGTTCTGTATCCAAGCCGAACTGACCGCCGTATGTTGACAGGATTGCTTGGGAACAGTTAAAGCCTTGATTAAAGCACTCAACCGCTTGATTTACCTTGCTTGTGTTCATTAACAACACCCCCCGGAATTTTCTTTCTCGGAAGCGCATTCTTCCTTTGCGGTTGTGATAGTTTGCAAAAAATCTTTGAAGCTCTGCGCAACCTCGCCGTCAAGCGAATAATACGTCCATTTACCCTCTTTGCGCCCGGATACCAATCCGCAATCGCAGAGGGTTTTCATGTGGTGGGAAAGCGTCGGCTGAGTAAGACTAAAACGCTCCAAGATTCTGCAGGCGCAGAGCTCACCGCAAGAGAGCATATCCACAATTTCAAGCCGGTTAACATCGGCGAGGGCTTTGAAAAGTTTTGCATTTTTTTCATATTGATTCATCAGATGATCTCCTTCATATAGAACTGTATCTATATGATAACACATCGTATAGATGTTTGTCAATATGTAAATTACATTTTTTCAGAAAGGGGGCGGCTTAAAGTATGGCTGGTGATAATTTATCCGAGTTCTAAGATAAATTGTCATATCCCATAAGTTTAGTTATCCTCCTAACTCCCGGCGGGCATAGTAAATCCGAGGAATTCGGATTGAACTCCTCGGATAATTATTAAGGCGTGTCTATCTGCGATAAAGAAACGGCATTGCCAGCGGCAAAGGCTGAGGATTGTCGTTAGCGGCGATTTTTTGGAGTGGTTTTCTCCGATTGTCAAGGTATCTATTCGCTAATTCCGGAGTCACCGATGCATATACACAGGTAGTAGCGACGGAAGCGTGTTCCAAAAACGCTTTAATTGCAACAAGAGAATCTCCCGCCTCAAGCATATGGACGGCGATGGAATGCCTGAAAGAGTGTGGCGAATAACGATTCTCCTTAAAAAGATGCGGATACTGTTCCTTCGCTTTGGCAACATACTTTTTAACAATTTCTTCAACGCAAGCAATAGACATATGCTCATTTGTTTGGCTTGAAAACAGATGTGTGTCTTTGGCGGACGCCCGCGTAATGTCAAAATCCCGGCTTCTCAGATATTCTTTGAGAATTTTAGTGCAATTGTCGGGGATGGTCACTACACGGGATTTGTTTCCCTTGCCCGTTAACCGTATCTTTGTTGGAGAGCCCAGCGATATATCGTCCAAAGTAATATCGCAAAGTTCCTGCGCACGCGCCCCTGTTGCGTATAATAAACTTAGCAGGGTCATGTCGCGTCGCCCGATCGCCCGTGATATATCCGGCAGCTTTAACAAAATAGCAATTTCTTCCATAAAGAAGTGCTTTCCGTTGAACCCAATGGTTTTAGGCTCCTTCTTTTTAGGTATCTGCGTCACACCTGAATGAAATGGCAGAGCCAAGGAAAAGGATTTTTTTGCCGTAAATTTCGCAAAGGTGACGATGGCGGCACGTCTGAGGTTTCGTGTCTGCACGGAGCAACCGCGATCGCGCTCAAGGGACAGCAGGAAATCCACAATTGTATCTTCCGACAAGGATGAAAATGTCACCTTTTCAGGAGTAAGGCTTTTTGTGTCATATAAATATTGAAACAAAAGCTGAAAAGCGTATCGGTAGGCGGTAATGGAATTTTCACTCAGCCCTCTCACGTTCGGGAGATATTCAATGATAAATTCTTCAAGAAGCGTCACTACTTCATTTGCTTTTTTACTCATTCGAAAACCACCTCCGGAAATACAAATTGGATGGCTTTCGCTGTCCTCTCCTGTGAGTCCGTATACACAGTATAGTCGGACGTTAAATATTTCTCCGTTCCGTAAAACGATTCGTGTCCCAGATACGCGGAGAGATAAGGCGCGCATTCTTCAAGGACGCGCCCCTCTGCCACAGCCTTTTGAAACGACTTAAAAGTAAAAAAGTGGCGGAGCGTATGCGGAGAAATACATCGCTCAAACGGCTCTTTTCGTTTGTTGTTGATGTTGGCTTTTTCGATAACCTTCCCGAACCAATACCAAAAGCATCCGGTCAGATACGGTTTTCCGGCATTTTCAAAATTTGCGAATAAAAAATCTGATCTATTGCCATCAGGGAACCGTCTATCCTTGTACAGTTGTAATAAATCCGTCAGGGAATCGCTTATGGGTACGCACCGCTGCCTATTGTTTTTGGCTTCTAAAATAGTAATGATGTCGGCATCAAGATCAATGTTTTCCCAGCGCAACGCGAGAGCTTCACCCACCCTGAGTCCGCAGCCATAAAGCACACGCAATAAAATCGGAAATATATAGGCGGTTTCCGTTTTCGTATAGCTTGCTTTAAAATTATCTGCCACCATAATAACAGAAGCGAATTCTTCATCCGTAAATGTATAAGTTACATGGGAGGATGATGCACGACAAAAGTCAGGTTCATAAGCCGGAATACCTAATGCGGTCAAATAACGGGTAAATACGCGGATACGCGCGATAATATAGTTTTTTGTGACCTCTGCGGCAGAAAGGGTTTTCAGCCATTCCTGCAAAAGGTCATTCGGCAGGGATTTTTCGATTACTTTGGATTTTACCATATATTCATCAAGGCTCCTGAAAGTGGATATATAGCTCTCGGTATCTCTTTGGGCGCCGCGAAGCAGATCCAAGTAATCATACATTTCCTGTGAAAGGACACTTTTGAAAATAATATCCATTTAAGCGTCACCTCCGCAAGTCAAATAGTGTTCAAGCCGTCCGCTTGGCAGAGGGATTTCCAAAGCACAGGTTCTTAGGCTTTCAATCGAAAACTCCACATAATGCCGTGTTGAGTTTGGATCGACTTGCCCCAAAAGAGCCCGTACCGCTTCATAGGGTACATTTTCCCCGACGAGCTGACTTGCAAAGGTCATCCTTAACGCGTGGGAACCGTGATGCCGGTGTCCGAAGTCAACATTGGTCTTTTTAAAGTTCCTCGCCACCATATGGGAAATGGCTTGCCTCGTGAATTGGTGTCCGAAACCATCTACAAAAATATAGGGTGCGGCACATGGCTCACGACCGTTGTTAATATAATCATGCAACGCATCAGATACTTCTTTTGTTAATAACAATCGGTGCGGCACGGATGTTTTGACTTGGATAAATTCGACTCGCTTTTTATCAAAATCTACATTCTCAAATTGTAGATTACTGATATCAGAAGCTCTTAATCCAAGCCGAACCGCTATTAAAACAACGGCGTAATCACGTTTTCCTTGCGGGGTGATGGTTTCTATACAGTTTAATAACTGTTGGATTTCATCCTCGCTGTAAACTGACGGTATTGGTTTTCTTTTGGCAGGCCTTATTAAAACGCTTGAATAGTCAGCTTCCACGATACCCGTGTCCGTCAAATATCGAAAAAATCGCCGCGCGTGTGCTACAAAGTGACCTTTGTTTGTTGATTTCAAAAAAGACGCTATCAAGGTTCGCGGATCGATGTCGTTCCAATCTTTTACTCCTTGATTGGTAAAATCAATCAGCATTTTTGTGCAAGAACGACGATAATCGGCCACGGTTATTTCCTTTAATCCCTCTTTGCCGATCCTTGATAAAAATTGTTCGAGGACTTCGGCAAATTGTTCAGGGCATTGCGGGGGCTGCCATGAGCTTCGATACTTTTTTAGCTTGCGCGGGGGACGCTGCCAAAGGACGGAGCCATAAAGATAATCATTTAAGCGCCTAATAGCAGCTTTGCGCCGATCCGCCGTGGAATGTCCTTTGTACCCTTTGCATTTTTCTGCTTCGAAAAATGCATAACCTATTTCAGGTGAATACTCCGTGTGGTCATTAGCGGCGGCGTATTCAATGAGTACATCCATGCTCCTGCCGTATGCATTTTGTTTGCGCGGGTCGGAAATGTTGTTTTTAACGCATTCCATGTAGCCGCTTTTGAGGTCTTGCCAGTAGTTTTTGCTTTCGGTGTTCATACTGTTTACTCCAATCATAATTTATTGGAATCATATTTTTGATCCCTGTAAACAGTATAACAACATTTAATAATTATCCGAGGAGTTCAATCCGAATTCCTCGGATTTACTATGCCCGCCGAGAGTTAGGAGGATAACTAAACTTATGGGATATGAAAATTTCGGACTCAAGATAGGGGTCGAAGGAGAAAAACAATTTAAACAGGCGTTATCGGATATCAACCAGTCGTTTAAGGTTCTCGGCTCTGAGATGCAGCTTGTGACCTCGCAGTTTGATAAAAACGACAAATCAGCCGCCGCCCTCACTTCCCGGAACGAAGTCCTCAATAAAGAGATAGACCAGCAAAAAGATAAAATATCGACCCTCAGAGCCGCGCTTGAAAACGCGGCTTCTTCTTTCGGCGAAAGCGACCGCCGCACCCAAAACTGGCAGATTGCTTTAAACAAAGCCGAAGCCGAACTCAACGGCATGGAGCGAGAACTCGGTCAGAACGAAAAAGCCTTGGAAGATGTCGGCGAAGAGATGAAGGACACCGCCAAAGACAGCGACAAGCTGGGCGATGAGGTCAAGGACAGCGGTAAGGACGCCGATGACGCGGGCGGCAAGTTTGAGAAGCTGGGAAGCATCGTCAAGGGCGTGGGCGCCGCCATGGGCGTTGCTTTCGCCGCCGTGTCGGCCGCCGCCATCAGCGCGGGCAAGGCTCTGACCGATATGACGGTAGGCGCGTCACAATACGCAGACGATATCCTCGCCATGTCCTCTGTCACCGGCATGAGTACCGAAAGCCTGCAGGCCTATCAATACGCCGCCGAACTGGTGGATGTGTCGATGGAAACCCTATCGGGCAGCATGGCGAAGAACGTAAAATCCATGTCCAACGCCAAAGACAGCACCAAAGGCGTGGGATTAGCCTATGCGCAGTTAGGTGTGGATGTGCGGGGTTCCAATGGTGAGCTTCGTGATGCGGAAACCGTGTATTGGGAGGCTATCGACGCCCTCGGCGAGATACAAAACGAAACCGAGCGGGACGCGCTGGCCATGCAGATATTCGGCAAGTCCGCCCGCGACCTCAATCCGCTCATAGAGCAGGGTTCGGCGGGGATCGCGGAACTGACCGAGGAAGCCAAAAACATGGGCGCGGTCATGAGCGGCGACTCTTTAAACGCCCTGGGCAATTTCGACGACAGCGTCCAGCGGTTGAAATCCGGCAGCAACGCCGCCAAGAACGCCCTCGGTATGGTGTTACTTCCACAGCTTCAAATTCTCGCCGACGACGGTGTAGGGTTAATCGGACAATTCACATCCGGGCTGATGGAGGCAGACGGCGATTGGAGCAAAATCACCGAAGTCATGAAGGAGACTATATCCGGGCTGGTGGATTCGCTTATGAAAGTGCTGCCCGACATCATCCAGCTTGGCATGGATATCATCATGTCGCTGGTCACCGCTATCGTGGATAATTTGCCGACCATCGTGGAAGCGGCGTCAAATATAATATCGACGCTTTTACAGGGGTTGGTTCAAGTCCTGCCAAAACTGGTCGAAGGTGCGTTACAGCTTGTTATGGCACTGGTACAAGGCATCATCGAAAATCTACCCGCGATTTTAGAAGCCGCCATTCAGGTGGTTCTTACGATAGTGCAGGGTATCACGGACGCGCTGCCGAAACTCATCCCGGCTATCGTACAGGCGGTCATCACAATGGTGCAGGCGCTGATTGACAACCTCCCCATGATACTGGACGCGGCGTTGCAGCTTGTCCTCGGTCTGGTCGAGGGTATTTTGGCGGCTCTGCCGGAACTGATCGCCGCGCTGCCCGCCATTATTATCGGCATCGTTGATTTTATACTGGGTGCAATCCCGCAAATCATCGAAGCCGGGATTCAGCTTTTGACATCATTGGTGGAAGCTCTGCCGGACATCATCACTGCTATTGTGGAAGCCATACCGCAGATTATTGAAGGCATCATTACGGCGGTCATTGACGCGATTCCGCTGATTATAGAGGCGGGAATCAAGCTGATTGTTTCGCTGATACAGGCGTTGCCGCAGATCATCACGACCATCGTTAAAGCAATCCCGCAGATCATATCCGGGATTATCGACGCCGTCATCGGGAACATCGACAAAATCATCATGGCAGGCGTTCAGCTTTTCGTGTCGCTGATTGAGAACCTCCCGACCATCATTATTGAAATCGTCAAGGCGGTGCCGCAAATCGTGACTGGGCTGATTGACGCTTTCCTGGGGCTTCTCGGCAAATTCGCCGACATCGGGAAAAACATCATTACGGGTATTTGGGACGGCATCAAAAACATGGGAAGCTGGCTGTGGGATAAATTCAAAGGGTTCATTAAGGACACCCTCGGCTGGGTTGCCGATATCCTGGGCATTTCCTCTCCGTCTAAGGTTTTCCGTGATTTCATCGGTAAAAACATGATGCTCGGACTCGCCGAAGGCGTCGATGAAAACGCCGACGAAGTCTACGATTCGGTAAAAGATGTAGCGAAGGAACTGGCGGATACCGATCTGTCCTTATCGCCTGAAATTGACTTCAACACCGACGACTTAAATTTGCCCGATTTAAACACGCCGCTGAAAATCAATTCCATCTTCACCACGGCATTGGACAGCGCAGGCGCGGCGGTTTCCCTTGCTGACCTGGGCTATAAGCTGGACGGCATTGCGGGGATTATGATGCAAATGTTCCCGGCATTGCTGGAGGCATTGAATGTAAAAGTCGTGCTGAATGATGGGACACTGGTCGGTAAACTTGCGCCGGAAATTGACCGCAACCTTGCGTTATTAAGGAAGAGAGGATTGGTGAGCGTGTAATGAACTCTTTTACTATAAATAACAGTATCAACTCACGTACCGCGTGGGGACTTCGGATCACCGAACCGCCGCTGATTCCCCCGGCAAAACGGATCGTGGAATCGTTGACCATAGACGGGCGCGAAGGTTCGCTCACCATCCTCAAGGGTTGGGAGGACGTGACCTTCAGCATGAAAGCGGCGCTCATCGGCTCGAACCTGCACCAGCAATACCGAACCGTACTGGCGGCGCTCCTTGCCGCCAAGACCATCTATTTCAGCGGCGACCCGACCGTTTATTATAACATCAAGCAGGTCAGCGCCGGGCCGCTTGAACGGAGGCTTTCCGCTTTGAGCGAATTTTCGGTGTCTTTTATCTGCGCTCCGTTTCGGTATATGCGGAATGTTTCGCCTGTTACCATGACGGCAACCGGGACGGTAAACAACCCCGGTTCGGTTTACTCTCTGCCGAAAATCACGGTCTACGGCACGGGCAGCCGGACGCTGACCATCAACGGCAAACCGATCATTCTGAACATTCTGTCCGGCAACCTTGTGTTGGACAGCGAACTTAAAACTTGTTATTACGGCAGCGTGGCGCAGAACCAAAATATGAACGGCGACTTTCCCGTGTTCAGTGTCGGCAGCAATACCGTCACGCTGGGGACTGGTATCACAAAATTAGAGATAGAACCGCGCTGGCGGTACATTTAGTCACGGGCAGGAGGTGATTTTCCGTGATCGCATATTTTTATAAGAACGAAACGAACTTCACGCATAACGGGCTTGGCGTACTGGATGATCACATCATCGACCCGGTCGTGACCGAAGAAATCAATGGTATCTTTAAACTGGAGTTTGATTACCCGACCCACGCGAATCACGGCAACGGTCTGATCCCTGAGCGGAGCGTCCGCTGCCCTGTGCCAAATATGTCGGATCAGCTTTTCCGCATCGCCGAGCGTGAAGCCGCTATCGGCGGTATTTTTCATGTGGTGGCGTACCATGTGTTTTATGACCTGGCGCAGAATTTTATTGAGGACACCTTCGTCGTCAATAAAAACGGCGCGCAGGCAATGGTGCAGATTTTAGGAGCGACGCAGTTTACCCACGGATTCACCAGCAACTCCAATATCGGTGCTTACAACAACGCCCGTATGGTTCGGCTCAACGCCGCCGAAGCCATACTGGACGGCGGCACGGACAACAGCTTCTTATCCCGTTGGGGCGGTGAGATCATCCGCGATAACTTTTTTATCAGTATGCAGACCGTCCGTGGCAGCGATAACGGCGTATGTATCCGCGACAAGAAAAACCTTACCGGCTACCGCTCAAATGTGGATTTCGGCACGGTGGTCACCCGGATCATGCCCCAGGGATATAACGGGCTGCTCCTGCCGGAAAAGTATGTGGACAGTCCGCTCATCGGCAATTATCAAACCCCGCGCATTCGGGTTATAAAATACGACAAGGTCAAGGCGCTCACCGGCAATGAGACGGGCAATCCCCCGGAGGACGCGGTGCCGCTTAACGAAGCCTATGCCATGCTTCGGACGCTGGCGGCAAAGGAATACAGCGTAAATCACATTGACGTTCCCGCCGCGTCTTACAAGGTGGAGTTTGCGCCCCTTGAGAGAACGGAGGAATATAAAGAGTTCGCCGCGCTGGAGAGCATCAATATCGGCGACACGGTCAAGGTCGTCCATGAGGAGGACGGGCTGGACATCACCGCCCGCATGATCAGTTATACCTACGACCCGTTGGCGAAAGCGTATATCGCCGTCAACCTCGGCAATGCCGAGCCGAAATTCACATCCACCGTCAGCGAGATGCGTTCTGTGGCCGTGGACGCCGTTCAAAAGGCCGCCGAGAACGGGTTGATAGTTTTGCCTTCCGCAGGCAACGACCGGGCGGTCAATTATTACGGCTCGGTTCAGCCGCCGAATCCT
>JGI994J12354_10002295_pt1 | contig 18779 bp, 17 predicted proteins | sample IntmicLarv3ML3BL_FD_12354 | JGI IMG/M metagenome (IMG submission 12354)
CCGCCATAGCAAACCTTTTGGGGGAGACCCGTTGCCTTCAGCAACGGGTCTCCCCCAACCCCCCTCTTTTTAAGGACAGACCCCTGCTCCTTACTTCGCCGCAAAGGTGCCGCAGTGGGTGCCGCTGCCCTCGGGGCCGCCGCCGCGCACCATAATGCTGTCGGCGCGGCAGTGCTCGCCCTGATTGTGCCGGCAGGTGATGGCGGCGCACCGCACCTCGGTCTCGGGGGCGGGATGGACGCCCTCCAGGGCGTTTTGTGGCGCGCTCAGCCGGGTCTGATAACTGCTGCAAGTTGTCTCACTGGGACTGTGTGCCTGTAGGCCGTCCACCGAGATGCCGTGGCGGGCGCACAGATGCGCCTTGTTGCTGGCACAAGAGGTTACGCTGCACGAAAGATTTGTCATTTTCAACACTCTCCATTCAAAATTACGCCCAAATGTATCCGTTTCGCCCGAGAATTTCGCCTTCCGGGGCGGCGGTGAGGCGCTCTCAAGAGAAAGTATCACCAGATGAAGGTGATATTATGCGCGTCGGGCACAAAATGCGGGAAATAATAGCGAACATATGTTTGTTGCGAAAAAACTCGATTTTGCGCGGAAAGGGCATGTTTTTATCTGAAAAAATTCTGAAATTGGGCTTGCAATTTTCTGCCGCGCCATCTATAATGAAAAGCACAGTGGTAAAAAGTGGGACAAATACCCTATATCGGGCAAAAAGTGGGAAAAACTGTCCTGCAAAACCATCGAGAGGAGGGGGAGCCATGCGCGGCGTTGTTCGGCACAACATTGATACCAAGGGACGCTTGAGCTTCCCCGTCCGCTTCCGGGATGAAATGGGAGAGGGCTTTATTCTGTCAAAAGGGCTGGGCAAGTGTCTGTGGGCCATGACAGTGGAGCAATTCGAGGCGGTGGAGGACAAGATCGCCGCCCTGCCGGTGGCCGATGCCCAGAGGCTGCAATATTACTTTGCCGCGAACTTCGACGTGGAGGTCGACGGCCAGGGCCGTATACTGGTGCCGCCCGAGCTGCGCACCTTTGCCGGGTTTGAGAAGGAAATCACCTTCATCGGCTTCAAAAACCGCGTCGAGCTGTGGGATTCGGCCGAGTGGAACGAGGCCAGCGATATGGACAGCAGCGAAGCCCTGCGGCTGCTGGGCGACACCCGACTTTTCTAGCCCATGGAGTTTTCGCATATGCCTGTGCTGGCCGAGGCCTGCATGGAGGGGCTCAACATCCGCCCTGATGGGGTTTACATTGATTCGACCACCGGCGGCGGCGGGCATTCGGCCCTCATTGCCGAAAGACTGAGCGGGGGCCGGCTCATCTGCCTCGACCGCGACCGCGATGCCTTGGAGGCCGCCGGCAAGCGGCTGGCTCCCTTCGGGGACAGGGTCACCTTTGTAAAAACCAACTTTGAGGACATGGCCGAGCGCCTGCACGAGCTTGGCATCACCCAGGTCGACGGCATTCTCTACGACCTTGGGGTATCCTCCTGGCAGCTGGACAGCGCCGAGCGCGGCTTCGCCTATTCGCTGCCGTCGGGACTCGATATGCGCATGGACCGCGACGCGCCCCTGACGGCGCGGGAGGTGGTCAACAGCTACCCCCGGGAGACCCTGCGGGACATCATCGCCCGCTATGGGGAGGAGCGCTACGCCGGGCTCATCGCCGCCGCCATCGTGCGGGCGCGGGAGAAAAACCCCGTTGAGACGACCACCGAGCTGAGCGAGCTCATCATCGCCGCCATGCCGGCGGCGGCCCGTCGGGAGAAGCAGCACCCCGCCAAGCGCACCTTCCAGGCCATCCGGCTCGAGGTCAACGGCGAGCTACAGGCGGTGGAGAAGGGCGTCGAGGCCGGCATCGATTTGCTGGCAAAAAATGGCCGCATCGCCGTCATCAGCTTCCACTCCCTCGAGGATCGGCTGGTCAAGCAGGCCTTCGCCAACGGGGCGCGAGGCTGCACCTGCCCCAAGGAGTTCCCGGTGTGCGTGTGCGGCAACGAGCCGCGGCTGAGGCTCATCTCTAAAGGCGTCATCACAGCAACCGCCCAGGAATTAGAAGAAAACCCCCGTTCGCGCTCGGCTAAATTGAGGGTAGCGGAGAAGCTGTAGACCTTGGGGTTTCACCCCAAACCCGGACAAGCTTTTTGGAAAAAAGCTTGAGCAAAAACTTATATAAAAATCGTATTACACACGATTTTTGGATAATAACTAATTCTGAAATTGTGTGATAACACAATTTCCAAAAGTTTTTGGGATCCAAGGGTATTTTTACAAAAATACCCTTGGCCGCCGGAGGCAAATGCAATATAGGAGGAAGTATCATGGCATCCTACGCCAGCAAACAGAGCACGGCCATTGATTATCAGCGGTTTGCCCCCACGCCCGAGGAGCGGGCGCCCGAGCTGGCCGTGCTGCCCGAGAGCGAGACGGTGCGCAAGAAGGCACCCGTCCGCGCTCGCATCCCCTATGGTAAGTACGCCCTGGTGGCCGTGGGCATCTTTGTGGTGCTGGCTGTCATCGTCTTCAGCTATATGAAGGTGGCCGAGCTCACCGTGCAAAACGACCGCCTGCGCAGCGAAATCTCGTCCCTGCGCAGCCGCGAGAACGCGCTGATTGCCAAGAAGGAGCAGCTTTACACCCTCTCCTTTGTAGAGGAGTACGCCAAGAGCCAGTTGGGCATGGTCAAGCTCGACCGCGGCAACGTCAAATACCTCGAGCTGCAAAACCCTGAGCGTATGTTGGTCAGCCAGCCCAGTGAGGAATCGAACCCCTCGGCCATCGCGGCCCTGTCCAAGAGCTTCAGCGCCGTGCTGGAATATTTGAATTAAGGGTACAATAGTATATAACTATCCCGCATTATAACCACCCGCGTTGTCATTCTGAGGCCGCAGGCCGAAGAATCTTGCTCTTCATCTCTTCGTGAGTGCGGCAAAGATTCTTCGCTTCGCTCAGAATGACAGGGAGGGGAGTTCACACCCCAAGTAGGAGGACGCCATGCAGAAAAAAGCTGATACTTCCATGCTGCGCAGGCTGCGGGTTGTTGCCGTGGTGCTGGGCGCTTTGTGCTTTGTGGCGGTGGTGGTGCAGCTCTACCGAATTCAAATTATCGGCTACGAGGAATACCAGCAGAAGGCGGTCAGCCAGCAGACCCGCGATAAAATCCTCTACCCCAAACGCGGCACCATCTACGACACTAACATGCGGCCCCTGGCCATCTCGGCCGACACCCAGCTGGTCTCTTTGGAGGCCGTCAACATCGACAGCAATGCCCAGGGCGAGGCCATCATCAAGGCCCTGAGCGAGATTCTGGAGCTCGACCCCGACTTCGTCCGCCAGAAGGTCGAGTCGAGGGGAACCTACACCATCATCAAGCGCGGGGTGGAGGAGGAGGTCGCCGACCAAATCCGCGCCTTCATTAAGGAGTATAACGCCGCCGAGACGGCCAAGCAGACGGCCTCCAAGGAGGCCGGCGGAGACTATAAGGCTGAAAAAATCGAATCGACCATCTTTCTTACGCCCGATGCCACCCGGTATTACCCCTACGGCAATTTTCTCTCCCATGTCCTCGGCTTTGTGGGCACCGACCAGCAAGGCCTGGACGGCATTGAGAAAACCTACGACAGCGTGCTCACCGGCACGCCGGGGCGGGTGGTAACAGCGGCCAACGCCCGGGGCGACAGCATGGCCGAGGAGTACGAGATGCAGCACGACCCGGTGGACGGCCACAATCTGGTGCTCACCATAGACGAGGTGCTCCAGCGCGTTATGGAGAAAAACCTCGAAATCGCCTACAACGACAACAAGGTTCAAGTGCGGGCCACCGGCATCATCCTCGATGTCAACACCGGCGGCATTCTGGCCATGGGCAGCTATCCCGACTACAACCCCAATGCCCCGTTCACCCTCACAAATACAGCCCTGGCCGAGGAAATTGCCCAAATCGAGGATGATGTCGAGCGCGCAGCCGCCCTGAGCGACGCCCGCTATGCTCAGTGGCGCAACGCCGCCATCTCGGACACCTACTACGCCGGCTCGACCTTCAAAATCATCCCGGCGGCCATCGGGCTGGAGGAGAACTCGGTCACGATGCACAGCCACTTCTACTGCTCGGGCGGCAAGATGGTCGAGGGCTGGGGCGAGCCCATCAAATGCTGGTATCATCCCCGCGCCCACGGAGACCAAACCCTGGTGCAGGCCATCCAGAACTCGTGCAACCCGGCCTTCATCGAAATCGGTCAGGCCATCGGCTGGAATACCATGATCAAGTACCATTCGGCCTTCGGCCTCGATGCCAAGACGGGCATCGACCTGCCCGGCGAGGTGAGCGGAAACTGGTTCCTGGATGGATTTAAGCCATCCAACTTGGCCACCGGCTCCTTTGGGCAAAACTTCCCCATCACACCGCTGCAGCTCATCACGGCGGTGGGCGCCGTGGCCAACGGTGGAACCCTCCTGCGCCCCCATGTCGTCAAAGAGGTGCGCGACGGGCAGGGCAATGTCATCGAAAGCTACAGCAGGGAAGAGGTGCGCCAGGTTATCTCGGCGGAAACCTCTGCCCTGATGAACGAAATCCTCGAGAGCGTTGTTACCGTCGGCACCGGTAAGAATGCCTACACCGCCGGCTATCGCGTGGCCGGAAAGACGGGCACCACCGAGAAAATCGGCATCGGCGGCAAGGATAAGCGCATTTCCTCCTTTATCGCCTATGCTCCGGCGGACAACCCGCAAATTGCCGTGCTCATTTTGCTCGACGAGCCCACCGTCATGCCGGTTACCGGCGGCCTCACTGTGGCCCCGGTGGTGCGGCGGGTGATGGAGGAAATCCTCCCCTATCTCGACGTTGAGGCCCACTATAACGAGGGCGAGCTGACCACGGTGGACGTCACCGTGCCCGACCTCGCCGGCCTGACCAAGGCCGGGGCAGACGAGGCGCTCAAGGCCGCCGGCCTGAGCGCACGCACCGAGGGCGCGGGCGACACGGTCACCGATCAGGTGCCCGCTGCCGGCGCCGTGGTGGCCGACACCGCCAAGGTCATCCTCTTCATGGGCGGCACGGCCCCTGAAAGCGTCATCACCATGCCCGACTTGAGCGGCATGACTTTAGAGAAAGCCAAGTCGACCCTGAGCAGCATCGGGCTCTTCTACCGGGTCACCGGCCTCATCAACACCACCGAGGGCCGCATCGTTGTCACCCGCCAGAGCGCCGAGAAGGACACCCAGGTCACCTACGGTACCGTCATCACCATCGAGCTGAGCGACCTCGACCAGCAGGTGACGTAGGCACGCTTTGCCTCCGGCGGGGCGCCCCATAAAAACTTTTGGAAATTGTATTTCATACAATTTCTGAATAATATAATCCAAAAATCATGTGAAACACGCTTGCTTTTCGCCTTGCGAAAAGCGTCAAGTTGTGCTTCGCACAACATTGCATTTATTAGTAAGTTTTTACTCAAGCTTTTTTCCAAAAAGCTTGTCAGGTTTGGGGCGAAGCCCCAAGGTCTTAATGAAGGGAATGTGAAAAATGAAGCTGTCCGTGCTTTTGCAAGGCATGCCGGCCCCGGCGGAGGTGGCCGAGCTTGAGATTTCGAGCCTGTGCTACGACTCGCGCAAGGCCAAGCCGGGCAGCCTCTTTTTGGCCATCCGGGGACTTGCCCAGGACGGCAACACCTACATCGGTGCCGCTGCCGAAAAGGGCGCCGTGGCCGTGGTCACCGATGTGCAGCCCGAGACCGAACTGCCCATCCCTCATATTTTAGTGCCCGACGCCCGGGCCGCAATGGCCCATCTGAGCGCTCGGTTTTACGGCAACCCCCAGGACAACCTCACTTTGGTAGGCGTCACCGGCACCAACGGCAAGACGACAGTGGCCAACCTGCTGGGCGGCATTCTTAATGAATGCGGGTACAAATGCGGCATCATCGGCACAGTGGGCGTCATCCTTCCGGGGCTCAAGACCATCCCCCTGGATCGCACCACCCCCGAGAGCTGTGACCTCTATCAAATCCTGGCCCAGATGCGTGAGCGCGGCTGCACCCATGCGGTGATGGAGGTCTCGTCCCACGCGCTCGAGCTCATGCGGGTGGAGGGCCTTCGCTTTGAGGCCGGCATCTTCACCAACCTGACCCAGGATCATCTGGATTTCCACGGCACCATGGAGGCCTACCTGGCCGCCAAGGCCAAGCTGTTTGAGGTGTGCAAAACCGCCGTCATGAACTTCGACGACCCGGCGTGGGAGGTTCTGGTGGCCGGCAAGCCCTGCCAAGTGCTCACCTACTCCCAGGAGTCTCTCGCGGCCACCCTCATCGCCAAGAATGTCAAGCTGATGCAAAATCAGGTCACCTTCGACAGCATCGTCCGGGGCAGCATCGCCCGGGTCAGCCTGGGCATTCCGGGGCTGTTCAGCGTCTACAACGCCCTGGCTGCCATCGGCGGAGCCCTGGCCGTGGGTGTGCCTCTGGAGGCTGCGGCCCTGGCCCTGGCCGGCCTGAGCGGCATTTCGGGCCGGGCCGAGGTGGTGCCTGTGCCGGCGGAATACACCGTGCTCATCGATTACGCCCACACTCCCGACAGTATGGAGAACATCCTGCGGGCGGTGCGCGGCTTTGCCGAGGGCCGGGTCATCGGCCTCTTCGGCTGCGGCGGAGACCGCGACCGCACTAAGCGTCCCCTCATGGGCCGCACCGGGGCCCAGCACTGCGATGTGTGCATCGTCACCAGCGACAACCCCCGCAGTGAGAAACCGAGGGCCATCATCGAGGACATCATCCCCGGACTCATGGGCTTTGATAAGCCGGTGCACATCATCACCGACCGGCGGGAGGCCATCGCCTTCGCCCTCCGCCTGGCCGACCCCGGCGATGTCGTTGTCCTAATGGGCAAGGGCCACGAGACCTATCAGGAAATCGACGGCAGGAAGCACCATCTGGACGAGCGGGAAGTGGTGGCCGAGTACTTTGCGAGGCCGTAAGGGCAAAGGGCAACGACCCCCACGCTGTCATTCTGCGTCTTCGGTGCCTACGGCACCTCGCTCGTCCGTCCGCAACGCGGCCGCACTCGGCCTTGCCAGGCACGGGGCTATGCCCGAAGCATCCTGCCCTAATCCCTTCGTCAGTGCGCATAAGATTCTTCGCTGCGCTCAGAATGGCAAGGGAAGGGCCATCCATTCACATCAAAGGGGAACACTTGTGAAATACATCCTACAAACCGCCGGACTGGCCTTTGCCCTCAGCGTCTTTGTGGCCCCGGCGGTCATCCGTTGGCTCAAGGGGCTTAAGTTCGGCCAGCAGATTCTCGAGGACGGCCCCACCTGGCACGCCGGGAAGCAGAACACCCCCACCATGGGCGGTGTCATCTTCATTCTGGCCATATCGGTGACGTTACTCAGCTTCCTGCCGCACATCATTCGGGAGCAGAACTGGCGGCCCCTCCTCATGCTGGGGCTGTCTTTGGTCTTCGGGGCCATCGGTTTTGTGGACGACTGGACGAAAATCCACAAAAAGCGCAACAAGGGTATCACGGCGTGGCAGAAGCTCATGCTGCAAACGGCGGCCGCCTTCCTCTTTGTCACCACCATGCGCATCATGGGTTTTTTGGACGGCACGGCCATGCGCATCCCCTTTACCGACTATCAGATTACCATGCCCTGGCCGGTTTACCTGATTCTGGCCGTCTTTGTCATTGTGGGGGCCGACAACGCCGTCAACCTGACCGACGGCATCGACGGCCTGTGCACCGGTGTCACCGCCATTGTGGCCGCATTCTTCGCCATCCTCTTTGTGCGGGCGGGGAGCGGGGGAGACCTGTTCGCCCTCAGCCTCACGGGCGCGCTCATTGGGTTCTTCCTCTTTAACAAAAACCCGGCCAAGGTATTCATGGGGGACACCGGCTCGCTCTTTTTGGGCGGCGCGGTGTGCGCCATGGCCTTCGCCAGCGAGACGCCGCTCATCTTGGCCGTCGTCGGCATCGTCTACATCTGCGAGGTGGTGAGCGATGTCATTCAGGTACTCTATTTCAAGGCCACCAAGGGCAAGCGCTTCTTCAAGATGGCACCCATCCACCATCATTTCGAGATGCTCGGCTGGAGCGAGTGGAAAATCGTCGCCGTCTTCTGCGGCATCACCGCTGTGTTGTGTACCGTGAGCCTGATTCTACTGTAGATTTTGTGGGGTTTTACCACCCGCCTCCGCAGGAGGCGAGCACCCCGACAAGCTTTAAAAAAAGCTTGAGCAAAACTTACTTAATAAATGCAATGTTGTGCAAAGCACAGCTTGACGCTTTTCGCCTTGGGCGAAAAGCAATCGTGAATTATATGTAACATAATTGCCAAAAGTCTTTGGGGATCCAAGGGGTACTTTTACAAAAATACCCCTTGGCCAACCGAGTTAAAGAAAAACCAAGCAAGCGCCACGGGGCGCGGGGGTGAGAGCATGCTGAACACCAGCAGTGATATGCAAAACCGACACGACAGCCTGCACGCCCTGCCGCCGCGGGCGGAGCAGGAATACCTGCCCGCGCGGGAGCACGTGGACGAACCCTTCACCGTCCTGGTGCTGCTGCTGCTGGCCGTGGGCCTCATCTGCCTCTTCTCGGCCAGCTACACGGTGGCCTACTACCAGCAGGGGGGCGACTCGACCCACTTCGCCCTGCGGCAGGCGCTGTTTGCCGCCGCCGGGGTGGTTGTCATGTTCGCGGCATCCAAGTTCAATTATCATCGGCTCAAGGCCATGGCCCTGCCCATCATGGGCGTCACCTTGGTGCTGCTGGCCAGCCGGGTGTTCTTGCCCGGCGTGTGGGTCACCATCAAGGGCGCGACCCGTTGGATTAACCTGGGCTTTACCACCTTCCAGCCCTCGGAGATTGCCAAGTTCGCCGTCATCGTCTTCTTCGCCGCCCTGTGTACCAACTATGGTCACAAGAAGATGAAAACCTTCAAGTACGGCCTGCTCCCCTTCATCGTCGTCATCGGCATGATAGCGGGCTTGCTGTATTTGCAGCCTCACCTTTCGGCCACCATCATCATCTTCGGCATCGGCATCGTCATCATCTTTATGGGCGGTGCCAACCTGATGTGGATTGTGGGCGGCGGCGTGGCCGGCGTGGCTGCGGTGGCCGTCTACATCACCACCCAGAGCTACGCAAACAAGCGCATTTTGGGTTGGCTCGACCCCTTCGACCCGGCGGTGTTCAAGATAGAGGGCTGGCAGGGCGCACAGTCGCTCATGGCCATCGGCAGCGGCGGCCTGTGGGGCCTCGGCCTCGGCCAGAGCCGCCAGAAGCACCTCTACCTGCCCGAGCCGGCCAACGATTTCATCTTCCCGGTTATCTGCGAGGAGTTGGGGTTTGTGGGCGCGGCCCTCATCATCATCCTGTTCGCCGTGCTCATCTGCCGCGGATACTATATCGCCTTCCACGCCGAGGACCGCTTCGGTACCCTTTTGGCCGCCGGCATTACGACCCAGATTGCCATCCAGGTGGTCTTGAACCTCTTCGTCGTCACCGGCATGATTCCGGTTACGGGGGTGTCGTTGCCCTTCTTCAGCTATGGCGGCACGTCACTTCTGATGCTGCTGGGCGAGGTGGGGATTTTGCTCAATGTCTCGCGGCATATGCGGATGCGGGAGAGTGTGTAGGTGCAGGCCATGTGCCCGTCCTCCTTACGAAGGGCACAGAGCATTTGTAAGGGGATAAAGGCAATGTTTTTTTAAGTTCTTGGGGGAGGAGATGCCCCTGCGGGGCATCTCCTCCCCCAAACCCCCTCCATTTTTTTGAACCGTCCCACAAAAATCAACGCCGGAGGATAAAACCCATGAACATCATATTCGCCGGCGGCGGCACGGCGGGCCATGTCAACCCGGCCATTGCGGCGGCCCAATATATCTGCGGTCAAGAGGAGAGCCGGATTTATCTCTCGGGCGGCAAGGGCAATATCGAGGAGAGGCTGGCCCAAAAGGCCGGCTTTGACATCTTCACCTTCCCCTTGAGCGGCCTGAGCCGCGGAAAAACTCTCAAAAGTATGGCGGGAAACGCCCGGGCCCTGGCCCGGACGGCGGCGGCCATCCGGAAATCCAAGGCCATTTTGCGCAAAATCCGGCCCGATGTGGTCGTCGGTACCGGCGGCTACGCCAGCTTCCCCATGGTGCGGGCCGCTATGGATTTAGGGCTGCCTACTGCCCTGATGGAGGTCAACGCCGCCCCCGGCATGGTGACGAGGCGGCTGGCCCACCGGGCCGATGTCATCTTGCTGGCCTACGCCGAGACGGCACCCATGCTGCCCGCCGCGAGGCGCACCGTCCACACCGGAACCCCGGTGCGGGCCGAGATTGCGGCGGCCCGGGACAAGGTGTTCACCCCGCTTTTCGACAACAATCTGCCCACCGTCACCTGCTTTTGGGGCTCGGTGGGCGCACAATACATGAACGAAAAAATCGCCGCCCTGCTGCCCCGGATTGCGGCAGAGCGCCCCTTCAACCTGCTCTACGCCGCCGGGGAAAAGCACATGGCCGAGCTGGGCGACCTCTCGGCCCTGGAAGGCGCCGACAACATCGACATCCGACCCTACATCGACGAGATGGACCGGGCCCTGGCCTGCTCCGACCTGGTGCTGTGCCGGGCTGGCGGCACCCTCATGGAGCTGTGCGCCGTGGGGCGGGCCAGCCTCATCGTGCCGTCACCCTGGGTGGCCGAGAACCATCAGGAGAAAAACGCCCGCACTATGGAATCAGCCGGCGCCGCCCGCGTGCTCACCGAGCGAGAGGCCACACCGGACACCCTCTACGCCACCATTTTGGAGCTGCTCTCCGACCGCGCCGCTTTGGAGCGCATGGGCCGCGCCGCGCTCGACCGCGCCCAGCCCCAGGCCCTGCACACCATCTATCGAACACTGAAAGAACTCATCGCCTCCTCTTAGGTGCGCTTTCACGTCACCTTTGTGCCCGCGCGGGCATACTATGGTGATGTAAAGTCCACACCACGGAGAGGAGAAGAGCATGAGCTACTTCCAAGTGCGCGGCGGCGCCCGGCTGACGGGCACCGTCCCCATTTTCGGCGCCAAAAACAGCGTGCTGCCCATTCTGGCGGCCACCCTCATCAACGCCGGAGACAATGTGCTACATAACTGCCCCAACCTGCGGGATGTTGACTCGGCCATCAAAATACTGCGCCATCTGGGCTGCAAGGTCGAGCGCGACGGCGCCACCATCACGGTCAATTCGAGGGAGATTATCCGGCACGATGTGCCTGAGAATCTCATGCGCGAGATGCGCAGCTCGGTCATTTTTCTCGGCCCCATCATCGCCCGCTGCGGCAGAGCGCGGCTCAGCCTCCCCGGCGGGTGTGAGCTGGGCCCACGGCCCATCGACCTGCACCTCTCGGCCCTGAAAAAGCTGGGCGTTGCTATCCGGGAGGAGCACGGCCAAATCGTGTGCGAGGCCGGGGATATGCAGGGCCGCGACATCGTCCTCAGCTTCCCCAGTGTGGGCGCCACCGAGAACATCTTACTGGCGGCCACCGCCTGCAGGGGCGTCACCCGCATCATCAACGCCGCTCGCGAGCCCGAGATTGCCGATTTGATGCAGTTCCTCCTCAAAACCGGCGCCGTGGTGCAGGGGGCCGGCGAGAGCGAAATCACCCTCACCGGGGGCCGCACCCGCAACGATGTGCGGCACACGATTCTGCCTGACCGCATCGAGGCGGCTACCTTCCTGTGTGCCGTGGCGGCCTGCGGCGGAGACGTCACGCTGCAAAATGTCGAGCCCGAGCATGTGGGCACCATCACGGCCAACCTTGCTGAGGCCGGCTGCCGCCTCAGCGTGGCCGGCCGCACTTTGCGCATCGAGGCGGACGGCGCGCTGAAGGCCATGCCGCCCATCCGCACTATGCCCTATCCCGGCTACCCCACCGACGCCCAGCCCCAGATGATGGCGTGCGCCTGTCTGGCCCGGGGTTCTACCGTATTCATTGAGAACATCTTCGAGAACCGATTCCGTCACGTGGGCGAGCTGATCCGCTTCGGGGCCGACATCCACATCAGCGGCAAGGCGGCCCTGATCCAGGGCGTCCCACATCTGCGCGGGGCTGAGGCCGTATGTACCGACCTCCGGGGCGGAGCGGCCCTCGTCATCGCAGCCCTGGCCGCACGGGGCGACAGCCGCATCGGCGAAATCCATCACATCGACCGCGGCTACGAGCGCATCGAGGACAGACTGACAGCCCTCGGCGCCGATATTGCGCGGCTTGATGCGTGAATCTTTGGGGCTTTGCCCCAGACCCCACAAACTTTTTGGAAAAGTTTGATCAAAAACTTACATAAAAATCATGTTTCACATGATTTTTGGGTTATTATTTTTGTAGGATAGTCCTTGCGGCATTCACACGGTAGCGTAATAGTAAACTCAGAAATTGCAAGAAATGCAATTTCCAAAGCTTTTGGGTTCCAAGGGTGTTTTTTCAAAAAGCACCCTTGGCCGTCGGAGACGGTCTTGCGAAACCGCCAACTTTCGCGGCACAATACCGCTAAAATAGAGAAGACGCCGCGTGTGCGGCAAGAGGGAAGCGAGCCATGGCCAAAGCCGGAGACAACCGAAAAAGGCGCAGGCGCCGCCGCGGAAAGGGCGGAGGCGCTCGCGTTGTGCTGACCTTTCTGGCCGTTCTGACCATCATCGCCGCCATGGTGGCCGCGACGATTATCTTCTTCAAAATCCGCACGGTGACCGTGGTGGGTGACAGCCGCTACAGCGCGGCCGAGCTCATCGCGGCATCCCAGATTAAAAGCGGCGATAACATGTTCCTCTTTAATAAGTTCGCGGCCCAAAGCCGCATCTTTGCCGGACATCCCTACTTGGATGAGGTCAAAATCAGCCGCAAGCTGCCCGACGCGGTGGAGATTATCATCACCGAGTGCCGGCCGGTGGCCGTGCTCGAGGCCACTGTCGTTTTAGAGGAGGCCAAGGAGGGCGTTATCCAGACTCTGGCCCGGGGAATTTTCCTCATCGACATCCGTGGCAAGCTGCTCGAACAGCTCAACACGGGGGATGGGCAGGGCGTGCCCGTGGTGGAGGGGACAAGCCTCCTGCGGCCCGAGGTGGGGAAATATGCCGTTTTTGCCGACGAGCAAATGCAAAAACCGCTATTTTTGGTATTGAATACTCTAAAAGACCATGATATACTACCAGATATAGAGTCAATCGACCTGACCGAGCGCTATAATATCAGCTTCAAGTACCTGGGCCGGTTCAAGGTCGTGCTGGGCACTACCGAGCAGCTCGATTACAAGCTGCGCTGTGTGGACAGTGTTATCGACGATTATCTGTCAGACCGCGACACCGGCACCCTGGATGTGAGCAGCCCCGACACGGCGGCCCACTTCATCCCAGGCGGGATTGATTGACATTCCGGAGCTTTTGGGGCCTGTGGGCCTTGACGTAGATTGGATTTTTCGCGGCCTGCGGGCCAGCGGACGGACGGAGGAAGACAGATGAGCTTTACATTTGAGTTCGGCGGCGAGAGTGCCGTCGCCATCCGAGTCATCGGTGTGGGCGGCGGTGGCGGCAATGCGGTCAACAGCATGATCGCCAGCGGCATTCAGGGCGTCGATTTTATTGCCATTAATACCGACAAGCAGGCCCTGAGTTATTCGGCGGCCACCGTCAAGCTGCAGGTGGGCGAAAAAATCACCGGCGGACGCGGCGCGGGCTCCGACCCCGAGCTGGGCCAAAAGGCCGCCGTCGAGAGCGAGGACGAGGTGCGCCGCCTGCTTGAGGGCGCCCACATGTGCTTCATCACCGCCGGCATGGGCGGCGGCACGGGCACCGGCGGCGCGCCGGTCATCGCCGACATCGCAAAAAAAATGGGCATCCTCACGGTGGGCGTCGTCACGCGGCCCTTCCCCTATGAGGGCAAGCAGCGTATCCTCCAGGCCCAAAAGGGCATCGAGGCCCTGCGGGAGAAGGTCGACGCTTTGGTCATCATCCCCAACGAGCGCCTCAAGCATGTGAGCGAGCAGCGCATCACCTTCATCAACGCCTTCGAGATTGCCGACAATGTGCTGCGCCAGGCGGTGCAGAGCATCAGCGAGCTTATGACCGTCCCCGGCCTCATCAACCTGGATTTCAACGACGTTTCGGCCATCATGAAGAACGCCGGCTACGCCCACATGGGCGTGGGCCGCGCCTCGGGTAAGGACAAGGCTACCGAGGCCGCCCGCATGGCCATTGAGAGCCCGCTGCTTGAGACCTCCATCGTCGGTGCCCGGGGCGTGCTCCTGAATATCACCGGCTCCCCCGACATGGCCTTCGAGGAAGTGGAGGAGGCCGCCAGCATGGTGCAGCAGGCCGCCCACCCCGAGGCCCACATCATCTTCGGCGCCGCCATTGATGAGACCATGGACGATGAAATGCGCATCACCGTGGTGGCCACCGGATTCGATGATATGCCGACCTTGCCCGAGCCGACGGTGCCTGTGCCCGAGCCGGTCGTCATCCACGACGCCCCGACTGTGGCCGCCCAGCCCGAGGCCCAGCCGGTGGTGCAGACTCAGCCTGTGCAGCAGCGGCCGCCTGTGGGCGTGCGCAGCCCGGCCGATGTACTCCGCGGTGACCCTGTTCCGGCCACCCCTGTTCAGCAGCAGCCGGCTCAGCCGGTCGCCCCCAAGGCGGAGGAGCCCGACGATGAAGACCCCTTCACCGACATCCTCAAGATGTTCACCAACAAGTAGACACCAATCCTCATACGAGGCAAACACAAAAGCGCATTCGCCATTGGCGAATGCGCTTTTTGATTGATTATTGTTTAGACATATTCACGGTCGATGGTGATGACGGTATAGTAGGTGCCGTCCAGGCCCCGGGCCACCGACTCGGCAATGGCATCCCGCAGGCGGCCATCGGACAGGGCGATGTCGTAGGGGGCCACCACATCGAAAATCAGGTTGTTGTGGGTCACGCCGGACACCATACGAAAGTCGTGGGTGTGCAGCCGCCCGTCCACCGTATGCACCAAGGCATCCACCCGCTCGCGCAGGGCAGAAAGCGCGGCGTCATCGGTGTCCAGCGGGTCCATGTGGATGACAGCGTGGCAATTGAAGGCCTGCTGCAGGTGGCGTTCGATGGTATCGATGGTGTCGTGTAGGGCCAAAATGTCGCCGTCGCTGGGCACCTCGGCGTGGAGGGAAATCATCAGCCGCCCCGGCCCGTAATCGTGGATGATAAGGTCGTGCACCCCAATCACGCCCGGGTAGGCCAACACGGCCTCACGGATGCTCCGTACCAAATCGGAGTCAGGGGCCTGGCCCAGCAGGGGAGAGAGGGTATCCTTGGCCGCTGTGATGCCGGTGTAGCAGATGAAGGCGGCCACCAGAAGGCCGAACCAGCCGTCCAGGTTGAGGCCGAAAAAGTGGTTGAGGCCCATGGAGATGAGCACCGCCGAGGTCGAGGCGGCGTCCGACAGGCTGTCGGTGGCCGTGGCTGTCATGGCCGTCGACCCGATGGCCGTGCCTATGCGCCGGTTATAGTATGCCATGTAGGCCTTGACGGCGATGGAGACGACCAAAATCAAGGCGGGCAGCAAGCCCGATTCGATGGGTTCGGGGGTTATAATCTTGGCAATGGCACCCTTACCCAGCTCGAAGGCCATGAGTAAGATCAAGAGCGACACCACAAAGCCCGAGATATACTCAAACCGTCCGTGGCCAAAGGGATGGTCGCGGTCGGGCCGCTGGCTGGCCAGCTTGAAGCCCATAAGGGTGACCACCGAGGAGCCGGCGTCCGAAAGGTTGTTGAAGGCGTCGGCCGTGATGGCGATGGAGCCCGAAATGAGTCCAGCAAAAAACTTGCCCCCAAAGAGTAAAATGTTGAGGGCAATGCCAAGACCGGCGCACAAAAAACCGTAACGGCGCCGGGTTTCAGGGTCGCCGGTCGGGGGCGTGAGCCCCCAAATCCGGCGCAGTAGGATTATCATAGGTCGAAATGCGCTCAGCTATCCTGCTGGGCGTCCTCGCAGCCGCAGTCACAGGCCTTGTCTTCGCAGCCGCACTCGCAAGCTTCGTCTTCGCAGCCGCAGTCACAGGCCTCGTCTTCGCAGCCGCAGTCACAGCCGTACTCGCCGAAGAGGTCGGAGTCCTGGTTTTTCACGATTTCGATTTCGGTGCGCAGAATGTCGATGAGGGCCAGGCTCTCGTCGATGTCCGAGCACAGCTCGACCAGCTCGGGCTGCAGGGTCTCGCCGGCCAGGTAGTTTTTCCAGATGAGCTCGCCCATCTGGGTCTTGGCCTTGGCGATGGCCGTCTTCTCGCTGCGAATTTTGATGTTGAGCTTGACGAGCTCGACAGCGATGTTGGCCTTGTCGCTGGCCATTTGGGCCGCGCGGCCCAGCTTATTCCAAAAATCCATGGTAGATACCTCCAAAATTATATATTTTTCCGATTGGTGCCCATACAGTATACCATAAAAAAGCGCAGATGGGTATCGTTTTTTTTTGCCGAATGTGTTATACTTCATTTTAGCTGGTGACTGAGACCTCGGGGCTTTGCCCCGAACCCCACAAGCTTTTTGGGAAAAAGCTTGAACAAAAACTCATATAAAATTGTGTTATCACACAATTTTTGTGAATTATTTTGTGATTAACAGGAAGGCAAGGTTGCGGACGACCAAGGCGGGTCGTCCCTACAGCGCACAAACGATAGCGCAATTTCCAAAAGCTTTTGGGGATCCATGGGGTGTTTTCACGAAAATACCCCATGGCCGCCGGAGGCAAAATGTGAGGGGGAGGCGCAAACATGGTCAAGTTGGGCAATGATTGGGACATGCTGGCCAGTGAGTTCGAGAAGGACTACTACCGGCAGCTGCGCCGCGCCCTGATGTCGGAATACAAGAACCACACCGTTTACCCCGACCAGTACGACATCTACAACGCTCTCAAGATGACGCCATTTGGCGAGACAAAGGTGGTCATCCTGGGCCAGGACCCCTACCACGGCCCGGGACAAGCTCATGGATTGTCTTTCTCGGTGAAGGAGGGCGTCAACACCCCGCCGTCCCTGCAAAACATCTATAAGGAGCTGCAAAGCGACCTGGGTCTCGACATTCCGCGCCATGGGTGTTTGGAGAAGTGGGCCCGCCAGGGCGTGCTGCTGCTCAACGCCTACCTGACGGTGCGGGCCGGCCAGCCCATGTCTCACAGGGCGCTGGGCTGGGATAAATTAACCGACAGCATCATCGCGCAGTTGGGCCGGCGAGAGCAGCCCATGGTGTTCATGCTGTGGGGCAGCTTCGCCCGGGCCAAGGCGGGGCTGATAGAGAACCCCGCGCATCTGGCGCTCGAGGCCCCGCACCCGAGCCCGCTCTCGGCCCGGTATGGCTTCTTCGGCTGCCGGCACTTCTCAAAGGCCAACGCCTTTTTGCAGCAGTGCGGACAGGGCCCCATCGACTGGCAAATTGATGATTGATTGAATGACCTTATTATTAGCAACGGAGGAATGATTATGCTCAAAGACCTGGTGGCAAAAAACCGCAGCTATCGCGGCTATGACGAAAGCGTCGCCCTGACGCGGGAACAGCTGGTCGACATTGTTGATACCGCACGGCTGACGCCCTTCTCGCAGAACTTCCAGTCCTTCAAGTACTACCTTTCGTGGGAGGCTGAGACGAACGCCAAAATCCAGCCCCTCACCGGCTGGGCCCGGTGGCTCCAGCCCATCCAGCTGCCCCGGGAGGGCAAATGCCCCACCGGCTTCATCGTCATCTGCTATGACAAGAATATCGGCCCCGGCCCGGCTCGTTTCTCCAAGGATGTCGGCATCGTGGCTCAGACCATGCTGCTGCGCGCCGTCGAGATGGATCTGGGCGGCATCATGATTGGCAACTTCAGCCCCGAGAAAATCAGCACCGCCCTCGAGCTGCCCGAGAACCTGGTGCCCCAGCTCATCCTCGCCATCGGTAAGCCCGACGAGGAAATCGTCCTGACCGAAGTGGGCGAGGATGGCGAAATCAACTACTATCGCGACAAGAACGACGTCCACTATGTCCCCAAGCGCAAGCTTGAGGATTTGCTGGTGAACTAGGGAAAAATGAAAGCTCCGGGGCAACGCCCCGGAGTTTTTTTGCAACCATTCCCCATGTCATTCTGAGGCCGTAGGCCGAAGAATCTTATGCGCGCTTGCGAGGGGATATCGGTCTTGCGGTTACACCGAGCAAGCCCCGCAAAGCTGCTGCGCAACTTTCATAAGGGCAAGATTCTTCGCTACGCTCAGAATGACAGGGTGGGGCCCCCCACCCCCGCCCGCATGATATAACTGGGATAATTGACCTTTCGCCACTTGACCACCTCAACCACCTCAAACCCGAACCGCCGGTAGAGCCACACCAGATGGTGGGCCGGTACGGCGGTGTCCAGCATGACGGCCCGGAGCCCCCGGGCCCGGGCCTCGGCGAAGGCGTGGTGGATGAGAAAAGCCCCCAGCCCGCCGCCCTTGAGGTCGGGCCGCACCCCAAACTGTCCGAGGTAGAGGGCGTCGGCATCTTTGCCATCCGAACTGTCCTCCACGCTGAGGGCCATGGTGGCCGCCAGGGCGCCGTCGGCGGTGTCCTCAAGCACCCAGATGTCCTTGCCCGTCATGCGCTCCCGGGTCAGGGCCTCATCCTGGGTGACGCCCAGAAAAAACAGCCCCATGTCCCCAAGCTCGGCATAGGCCGCGTTGATGAGCCGCCGCAGCCGGGGCACATCGGCGTCCTCGGCCAGCCGGAGGGTGAGATAGGCGGGCAGCGTCTGCCACACCGGGGGTATGGT
>JGI994J12354_10002296_pt1 | contig 18769 bp, 22 predicted proteins | sample IntmicLarv3ML3BL_FD_12354 | JGI IMG/M metagenome (IMG submission 12354)
CACAACACACAAGCGAAATGGATGACGGCAGATGATTCCCCTCCGTTGGAGGGGTGGCGCTAGCGCCGGGGTGGTCAGAGTAATTGCATCACTACAATCGTCTAAAAGAACCACGTGAAACAGAAGGAGCCCTTCATGCGCAAAGAAACCGACGAGGAGCGGCGAGCCAGGCTGTATCCTATCATATTGAGCGAATACAACCCCGCGTGGCCGGCATGGTACGCGGAGGAAAAAGCCAATTTGGAGCGGTTGATTGACGCGGACAGCATATGCCGCATCAGTCATTTCGGCAGCACGGCAGTGCCCGGGCTGACGGCAAAACCCACCATCGATATTCTGCTTGAGATCAGCAAGGACGCTGACTTGGACAAGCTGATTGCCGCCCTCCCGCAGCCGGATTACATCTATCTGAAAGAAGAATCGGCGCCGACCATTGCAACCCCGCAGCTTCACCTGCGGTTCGTGAAAGGCTATCTTGCGGATGGCTTTGCCGAACAGGTTTATCACATCCATGTTGTTTATCCCGGCGGTTGGAGCGAACGGCTTCGCTTCCGGGATTATTTGACCGCTCACCCCGAAACCGCCGCCGCATACGCCGAACTAAAACGCGGCCTGCAAAAAGAGTACGAAAACGACCGGGACGGCTATACGGACGCTAAAGGCGCGTTCATCCGGGCGGTAACGGAACAGGCGCTGCGGACGGTATGTAGGGGCGGCTGTCCCCAGCCGCCCGCAGAAAAAAACGTATAGCACTGCATTTACGGGACGCTGGTTATTTTAAGTTGCGGGACGCTGAGGACAGCGTCCCCTACAATCGCCTGCACACTCAATCATCACTTTAAACTTGGCAGGAGAATCGCATGACCGCCATTGTCTGCATGGACAGCAACCGGGCCATCGGCAGGCAAAACCGCCTGCTGTTCCGCCTTTCCGCCGATTTGAAGCACTTTAAAGAGCTGACGGCGGGGGGGCATTTGCTCATGGGCCGCAACACGTTTGATTCCCTGCCGGGGCCGCTGCCGGGGCGCACGCACGTGGTGCTCTCCCGCGATCTGGAATTTGCGCCGCCGCGCGTGACAATCCTGCGATCGATGGAAGAAGCGAAGGTGTTCGTTGCGCATGTGCCGGATATCTGGCTGATTGGCGGGGCGCGGATGTATGAGGCGCTGCTGCCGCTTTGCCGCGAGGCCTACGTGACGAAAATAGATGCCGAAGCACCCGGCGCGGACGCTTTTTTCCCGGACATTGATGGGTTGCCTGAGTGGACATGCGTTGAGGAAGGGGAGTGGATGCGGCGGGATGGGCTGAGGTTCCGGTTTTGCAGGTATGAGAATGCGGGGGTTGCATGATGGAGTTATTGGAACGCAAAAATTTGCGGTTGCAGGATCATGATTACAGCAAAAATGGTGCGTATTTTATTACCATATGTGTGAAGGATGGCCATGAGATGTTGGGGAAAATTGTAGGGGCGAACTGTGTTCGCCCGATATTAACCGATATAGGGCAAATAACCGAAACAGAGATAGGTATTTTGTCAAACACATATGATGGTGTTATCGTTGATAAATATGTTGTAATGCCGAATCACATCCATATGATAATTTTTATTCGCGCAGACGGGCGAACACAGTTCGCCCCTACAATTTCACGCATCATCAAACAATTTAAAGGTTCAATAACAAAAAAAATCGGATATTCAATCTGGCAGCGCTCTTATCACGACCACATCATCAGAAACGAAGATGAATATTGCAAAATATGGAAATACATTGATGAAAATCCGGCAAAATGGGCAGAAGATAGATATTTTTGCACTGAAAACGGTAATGTAAAATGATTGCGCAGGGGATGCTGTCCCTGTTTATGCGCGGGACGCTATCCTTATTTACGCGCGGGACGCTGAGGACAGCGTCCCCTACAACCGGCGCTGCGAGACTGGCGAATTTTGTTGCAATTACCATTGACATTGGGCGCGGGATGGGGTATACTATTGAACATGAAATATTTTTATACTGTGACACAGGAAAGGACTATGATGATGAAAAAATTACTGAGCATTCTGTTGGCCGCACTGCTGCTTTGCAGCGGGCTTGCCATGACCTTCGGCGTGACCGCCGCCGCCGCAAAAACAGACGCCGCCGCAATCGACTTTGACGGGATTTTTAACTCCGCACTGAATCTGCTCAAGGGCTTTGACCCCGCAAACATGACCGAAAAACAACAGAAAAGTTTGATCGAGTCGTTGAACAACCTCCCGGGCCTGAAGGGGAACGAAGCGGTTGGGAAACTCCTGAGGGACCTCGACAAGCAGTACAAGCTCCCCATCACCTTCAAAAATTTGCTGCACAAAAATGGCATTTATTCCTTCCCATTCTATGAGCGCAGCGTGTTTTGGAACTTCATCTTCAAATGGCTGCTCTTTGGCTGGTTCTGGATGCCGCTGGTGAAATAATCAGGGCTGAATATGCAAACAAAACAACCGCTCCCGGTTTTGCCGGCGGGCGGTTTTTTTGCGTCAAAACCGAAGGGTTTGATGGCGGCACATGGCAAGCTTTCGCTGCATAGACTGAACTAGAAAAGTTGACGCAGTGAAAGGGGCCACAGGCTATGGGAATGGAACTGTCGAACCACAGCTGTTTTTTCCGCACGAACACATCGGAGGGCGGCATTTCGCGCTTGCCGGAGCTTGGCAGGACGGAGGAGATTGGCGGGCAGGGTGATGCGTTGCGGGTGATTTACATAAAAAGCGGATATGGGGGGGCGGCTTCGCGCCTGATGGGGGAGGCCGCACAGCTCGCGCTGGACCGGGGCGACGCGCCGCATGTGCACTGGGACGCGCCGGGCAAGGAACGCCGCTGCGCCGTGGTTTTTCCGCAGCACAACCTCTGCCTGATGGACGCGGAATACCCCTATTGCCTGGAGACGAAGCTGCCGGGCGCGGGGGAAGAGCTGCTTTCGCTCGACAGCTGCCGCGACAACGGGGCACTGCGCGAACAGCGGGAGGAGCTGCAACGGCTGCAAAACAGCTGGCGGCAGGAGCTGCTGCGGGCGGGCCGGTTTTTGCGGGCGGCACGCGCGATGAAGAAAGACATGCGGTTTTCTGCCGCGGAAGCAATGGATTTGCCGAAGCTTGAGCGCTATGCGTCGCGGTTTGCGGCACGGCGGTTCTCTGTGCCGAACGGGCGCGTGGGCAAGGAATCGCGCCGGTTTTTGACCGCCGTGACCGGGCAGGGGCTGCTGCTGCGGCGCAGCGGGCTCGAACAGGAATACCCGAACGCCGTCATCATGGAGGACGAATACGGCGCCGCGCCGGTTCTGTGGAATCTGCTGCGGGGCTATGCGCTGGGCAACGGCATCGATGTGATCAGCTGCCCGTGCGTGCTGTTTCCTCATGGCGAGCCGGAGCATTTGCTGCTGCCGGGGCTTGGGCTTGCGTGCTTCACCGCGAACCGCAGGCACCCGATTGAAATCAATGGGGCAGCGCGCATGCAGGCGGGGCGCTTTTTTGATAAAGAGGCCTTGAAGGAGCGGCAGTGCCGCATGCGGTTTTGCCGGCGCACGATGCGGGAGCTGCTGGCGGAGGCGTATCAGGCGCAGGCGGCGGCGGATGAAGCGCGGGCTGCGTTGGACGTGATTTATGAGAGCGCGGAGGTGCCGGGGAAGGTGGAGGAGGCTGCGAGAGGGCTGCTTTAGGCTGCGGGGGGGGCGCACGACGCTGGGACGAACTGCTGAAGTGGATTTTCTTTGGCTGGCTTTGGATGTAATATCGCAAGCGCTGAATAAGTGCCTATGCAATGGTAGGGGCGAACTGTGTTCGCCCGCAACCCAAAGAAAATAATGGTTTTTCTGTGGGCGAACACAGTTCGCCCCTACAAAATGCGAGTTAACCAGCAGTCACTTATCGCAAGCGCATATAAAAACACACAGCGGCTCCCTCTCCCATTGCGGGCGTGGGAGCCATACTCACATTGCTTGTAATTTTCTTGCATAGCGGAAGGTTTTGTGTTATAATAGCCCCGACAGGCCGTTGTGCCTGATCATTATGATAGAGGAGCGATCTGTATGAAGAAAACCCTGTGCGTATTCCTGACCGCCCTGATGTTCCTTGGCGCGTTTGCCGTTGGCGCAAGCGCCAGTGCAAGTACCGGCTCATTTGAAGAGTTCGCATATGTGAACGCCTCCGCCCCGCTTGGCATTGCCGAGTTTTCCGCCCCTGTGTTTGCCCAAGACGCGGCAGACGAGCAGTATGCCAAGGATATCCTCGCCATCATGGCGGCAGTGATGGGCAACGCAACCCAACGGGCGATTGCCGCGCCCGCCTTTGTTTTGATTGATATTCTGGGAACGAACCCCAAGGCGTATAACAGCGGCAAAACAAAGGCCGCGCTCGATATTGCGCGGGGCGCCCTCGACTCCGAACACTACTTTAGTGCGTATTACGCATTTTGTGCCGATGAGGCCAAAGTGAACGCGGCGTATGATAACGGCACGCTGAAGGATAAGCTCCTGGAGTTGACCAATGCCGCCATCGATCAGTACATCGCCGCCCACGATCCGTTGCTTGCGGAATACTTTACGCCGAAGGCGCGGACGTATGCCAACGAATTCAGCAAGATATTGAACCTCGCCCTCATATTTGCCAACGCGGATTTGACAGTTGAGCTGCGCGCTGAAATCACGGCGAAGCTTGACGCGGTGACGGCGGGCATTGAGAAGAGCCTGGAGGACGCGCTGAACGCCGGCGACTTTGATAAGGCCACCAAAATTGTGAAGGACGCGGCCAAAAAAATTGAGAAGATTCTGGCGGATTACGGCCTGATTGACGGTGCGAGCAACGAACCCAGCTTTTTCACAAAGGTGTGGAACTTCATACTGAAGTGGATTTTCTTCGGCTGGATTTGGATGCCGAAGGGTTGAGCAGCGCTGTTTGAGTGAACATGCAATATAAACGAACGCCCGGTAGAAATGCCGGGCGTTTTTTGGTTGCAGATATGAGGATTTTTGCCTGATGATTCGACCAGTAAGTATCAATGTTATTTTTGAAAAGGAGAATGGATATGAAACGCACAAAAACGCTGCTTGCTCTGCTTTTGGCTCTCGCCATGGTGATCACGCTTGCCTTGCCCGCGATGGCGGGCTGGCGTGACCGCAAAGACATCACCATCACCGTCACCGGCCACGAAGATTTTTTGCCGTTTGGCTCGGAGTTCACGCTGCGCGTCTCCGTTGATATGCCGGATAACGTGGAGATTGAGTCGTACCAATGGATGTCTTGGGCAGGAGGATTTTTCAATCTGGAAGGCGAAACGGATTCTGTTTTATATGCCGCGCCCGGTGACGATATTTATCCCATCGCTTACAAGCCCTATTTGTTTTTGGAGGAACGATATCAATGCGTTGTCACGTTTGCGGAAAAAGATGTGAACAGCGGCGAAATCAATACCTTTACGCAGGTCAGCGAGGAAATCAGGGTGAACATAGAACCGGAACGGGACGCGAATGTTTGGGAAACGCTAAAATACTCCGCTGAGACCGGACTTCATCTCGCGGAGGCGACGATCTTTACGAGCTGGGGTTTGTTGCTGCCGCTCTCTCCGGTCACATTCCTTGCCGGATTCTTCATCGGGCTGTTCAGTCAGCTCTTCAACTCCTACCAGATTATCATCAATATGTGGTCTTTATTCCCCTACCTCAGTAGTCCCTGACCGCCGCGCGGCAGCACATAATTGCATACCCAAACGCCCAGCACAATGCCGGGCGTTTTTTCTTACAGATTCCCACCCTGCCCCTTGATTTTTTTCGCAGGTGTGATATAATACAATTATACTGCGTGATTTGTTGAATACAAGTTCGAATATATAATATAACAAGCAAAGGAGTGAATCATGCCAGCAACTACTATGCAAGCATACCTTGACAACGCCGCAACCACACAGCTGAGCGCCGCCGCGCGGGACGCCATGCTCAGCGCGTGCGATATATACGGCAACCCCTCCAGCCTGCACCGGCAGGGACGCGAGGCTTTTGCCGAGTTGCAGCGGGCGCGCAAAACCATCGCGGCCTGCATCGGCGCAAAGCCCGGCGAGATTTATTTTACCTCCGGCGGCACGGAGGCCGACAACCAGGCGATTGCCAGCTGCGTTGGCCGCGGCGGGAAAACGCATGTCATCACCTCAAACATTGAGCACCACGCCATATTGCACGACCTGGAGCGGCTCAAAAAAACCAAAGAAATCACCGTGACGCTCATCGAAGTGGACCGCGATGGCCTTGTGAACCCAGACGACGTGCGGGACGCGATCCGCGGGGACACCTGCCTTGTCTCTGTGATGCATGCCAACAACGAAATCGGCACGATTCAGCCCATTGCGGAAATCGGCGCGATTTGCCGGGCGGCAAAGGTGCCCTTTCATTGCGATGCCGTGCAATCCACCGGGCACATTCCGGTTGATGTGAAGGCGCTGAACGTGGACATGCTCAGCCTTTCCGCGCACAAATTCCATGGGCCAAAGGGCGTTGGCGCGCTCTATTGCGGGCGTGGTACGCCTTTGCTGCCGCTGCTGGTTGGCGGCGCGCAGGAGCGCAACCGCCGCGCTGGAACCGAAAACCTCCCCGCGATTGCGGGCATGGCAGCCGCCCTTGCGGAAGCCGCTGCCGAAATGGACGAAGTTTCCGCACGGCTGGCGGGATTTCGCAGCCAGCTGTTTGACGGGCTTTCAATGATCGAACGCTCACACCTGAACGGCAGCAAAACGCTGCGGCTCCCCGGCAATGTGAGCTTTTGCTTTGAAGGCCTCGAAGGCGAAGCGCTCTTGCTGCACCTTGACGCGCGGGGCATTGCGGCGTCGTCCGGTTCGGCATGCACCTCCGGCTCGCTTGACCCGAGCCATGTGCTGCTTGCCATCGGGCACCCGCACGAAATCGCGCACGGCTCGCTGCGGCTGAGCCTTTCGCGCTATACCACGCAGGAAGAAATCGACCATACACTCCAAGAGATCCCAAAAGTGGTAGCGTATCTGCGCAATATGTCGCCGGTATGGGAAAAAATTATATCGGCAGAGGCTGATATCAAATAAATAACAAGAAAGAAGCATAACCATATGGCAATGAATTACAGCGACAAGGTCATGGACCATTTTCTCAACCCGCGCAATGTGGGCGAGATTGCACAAGCGAGCGGCGTTGGCGAGGTTGGCAACGCCCGCTGCGGCGATATCATGAAAGTTTATATTCTGGTGGAGGACGGCGTGATTACCGACGTGAAGTTTAAGACGTTCGGGTGCGCCTCCGCCATTGCGACGAGTTCCATCGCGACGGAGCTGATCAAGGGCAAGCCGGTGGGCGAGGCGCTTGACCTGACGAACAAGGCCGTCGTCGAGGCGCTTGACGGGCTGCCGGCGGTGAAAGTCCACTGCTCAGTTCTGGCAGAGGAGGCGATTAAGGCCGCCATCAAGGATTACTATGACCGCGCCGGGATTTTGTACAACCCAGCGCTGTTTGCCGAGCTGGATGGCGATGGGCATGAGCATGATCACGGGGATTTGGTGGAAGAGTAAGAGACTTTTTTGATGCTATAAAAAACGAGAGTGTAGGGGTACGCTCTGGTTTTTCTCTGAGAGTTAGCGGCGGCTAACTTTGGGGATTGCGCAGTACCTATTGTAGGGGACGCTGTCCTCAGCGTCCCGCACATAAAAACCTCAGCGTCCCGCTTATAAAAAACCTCAGCGCCCCGTCCATAAAAAACCTCAGCGCCCCGTCCATAAAAACCTCAGCGCCCCGCAAACGCAATACTGTCAATTTTTTTCTGCGGGCGGCTGGGGACAGCCGCCCCTACAGGGTTCTGCTGTCTAACTTCCCCCCTTGCGAAGTTAGCATAAAACCACGCCTGCAGCGAATCATCCGTGCAGGCGCTTAGGGTGTTGATTATATGAAGGCCGGCTACACCTCGTATTGCCCCAGTTCCTCGAGCATGCGCACCGGCAGCAGCGCCTCGTAATAAATGCCGTCCTCGCGGAATTCCTCCGCGTCCACGCGGCCTTCCTCGCGCATTTTTGCGGCATAACCCGAGAGCGCATAGGGCAGCAGCAGCTTCACCAGCCGCCTGTTTTGCGGCAGCATGCGCGATATTTCTAATAAGAGCTCATCAAGATTGCTGCCCGTCAGCGCGGAAATGCTCACATGGGTGCCGGTCAAATCAAGCTCGTCCGGCGGCACGAGATCGCACTTGTTGTATACACATAGCACGGGGATGCCCGCTTGTTCGCAGCCGAGATCGCGCAGAATATCCGCTGTGACCTGCAGCTGCTCGCGGCAATCCGGGCTGGCGGCGTCGCACACATTCAGGATGAGATCGGCGGCGGCGGCTTCTTCCAGCGTGGAATGGAACGCCTCGACCAGGTGATGCGGCAGGCGGCGCACAAGCCCAACCGTATCAATGAGCATCACGCTGCGGCCGTCAGGCAGGGTCAAGCGGCGTGCCGTGGGGTCAAGGGTGGCGAAGAGCTTATCCTCCACCAAAACGCCCGCGCCCGTGAGGGTATTCATCAGCGTGGATTTGCCCACGTTGGTGTAGCCCACGACGGCGACTGTTTCCGCACGGTTTTTGCGGCGGCGCTCGCGCAGCAGATTGCGCTGATGCGACAGCTCCTTCAGCTCGGACTCCAGCTTGCGGATGCGGGTTTTGGCATGGCGCCGGTCGGTCTCAAACTTGGTTTCGCCTCTGCCGCGTGCCTTGAGGCCGCCTCCTCCGCCGCCGCCGCCCTGGCGCGAAAGGCCAAACCACTGCCCGGTGAGGCGTGGCATCGAATACTTCAGCTGCGCGAGCTCGACCTGCAGCTTGCCCTCGCGGCTGTTTGCGCGCATGGCAAAGATATCAAGGATCAGCATGGTGCGGTCCATCACCTTGATGTTGATGTCCACGGCGTGTTGATCGGGGTTGAGGAATTTTTCAATCGTGCGCAGCTGCGCGGGGGAAAGCTCGTCGTCGCAGATGAGCAGCGTGACCTCCTGCTGCTCGCACGCTTCCTTCAGCTCCTCGAGTTTTCCTGTGCCAAAATAGCTGCTGCGATCGGGCGTGGCGCGGTTTTGCGTGAGCTTGAGCACGACGTCTACCCCGGCGGTTTGCGCCAGTTCTTCCAGTTCCATCAGGGATTCTTCGACGTCGTACGCCCCGGTATCGACCGCCGCGAGGGCAGTTCGCTCGGGGATGGCCGAGATGTTTTCTATTGTTTCGCTCATGTGGTTCCTTTCATGTGTGTGGGACTTGGCTAACTTCCCCCGCCCTGTTCGGGCACCCCCTTCAATTTTGAAATGGGGGCACCCCTTTGCGAAGGGTGGGGGAAGAAATCGCGGAGCGACAAACAATTGCAGCCTAACGGTTAACCTCCTGCTTGTCTGTCCTGCCCAGCAAATAGTCCACGGAGCAGTCGAAAAAATCGGCAAGCTTGATTAGCGCCTCCGCTTTCGGTTGGCTGCGTCCTGACAACCAATCGCTTATATTGCCAGACGATATTCCTGTCGCTGCTGTAACTTTAGCCGCTATTCCGCGAGGTTCCAGCAACGAACGTAAAACAGTAAAATCAACCAAATAAAACACCTCAATTTGTGCAAATTGCCATTATTCGTAAACACGAGATATTTCTATTGACTTTCTCGTATATGCGTGATATAATATTATTAACAAACGTAGCTGCGGAGGAAATGCTTATGGAATCCAACTCAATCACCGAAGACGCACTAACAGAACTCAGCATCCTGCGGCACAAAATCAAAGTTGTTCTTGATTGCGTTATCGACGAAACGGACGCGCGCAACCAGACGCTAACCTACATCGCAACGGATTACCTTGACACGATGGGCACGATGTTACAGGTCGTCCAGGAGGGCATGCGCAAGGTGCCTCTGTGATGAATGAAAAACTAGCGTTTCGTATGGGCAAACCGATATTCCAGCCCGCTTGCCAGTCCATGGATGGAGGAGATATCCGGCACGATGGCCCGCAGCTGCGCCTCTTCCGCGCGGTCGGCAATGGCTTCGTCCAGGAGGGCAATCATCCGCGAGATTTCATCAACGCCTTCTTCATAGAGCTCATCAAACGATTTTGTTGAAATGATAGCCGCGTCAATCGGATGTGTCCACGCCTGCTGTTGCAGGTTGAGATACGGCAGGCATTCCGTGCCGTCAAAACGGAAGGGCAGAATCGAGGGCTTGAACAGCCCGAACAACAGCACATCAAGGGGCTTGAACAGCGCTTTTTTTATGCCATGGGGATCGTACCGCAATGTTTTGAAAAACGTGCGGCTCATGCGGTTGTAATCGGCAAAGATTTCGTCGAAGCGCTCCAGACCATAGGTTGCCTGAAAGCTTTCGCGGATTATCGCCCGGGTTTCTGCCGTGAGATCATTTTTGGAAGGCACGATGCTCTGCATCACAAAACTCCGGGGGTCAACGCCGTTTTTGCTGAGCACATAGGCGTCCATCATGTTTTCCGCCAGCAGGTGCAGTGCCTGTGCGTTTTTATCGCTGCGCAAATCGCCCGTTTCGTAGATGATCAGCGGGTGCAGCTTGGCGTCCAGAAAGTGGTGGATCAAATAGCCGTACAAGAACATCTTTGCCTCGTCTGTTTTTTCTGTTTGTTGCAGCAGGGCGATGTAATTGACAGCAAAGGCCTGGATGTTGTCCTCAATCAGCGCGCCCTTGCTTTGCAGCTGCTGGTATTTCGTCAGGTGCAGGAACATGTAGAAGAGCAGCAAATCGTGCCCCTGCGCAAAGATTCTGTACTGCGGCCAGGCGGCGGCGTATTGCGCTTTCATGTGCTCAGGGAGTTGTTTGAAAATATCAAAATAGCTTGTGTCGTGCGTGAGATGACCGGGCATAAGGGTGCTCCTTTCGTGGGGGGAGTGGAGGTGGTGTTGCGGTAGTGGTGTTGCGCAAATGCATCATATATGTTGTTGCGGGCGGAGTAAACGCCGCCCCTACATGGGGGGCCTTTTGGGGGATTCAAAGAGCGGGACGCTGAGGACAGCGTCCCCTACAAGGGGGAAGCTAGAAAAAACGCGCCTTCGCCTAACGGTTAACCTCCTGCTTGTCTGTCCTTCCAGCCAGGTAATCAAGCGATACGTCGAAATAATCGGCAAGGGCGATGAGAATATCATAACTTGGTTTATTTTTTCCGCTCTCATAGGACTGATATTGCCGTTCCGCAATGTCAGCGCCGCGGGCAACGGTTCGCTGCGTCAAACTGCGCTCCGCGCGCAATAATCTAAGGCGATCAGCAATCATATTATAGACCTCCAAAAAAATTTTAAAAACCTCTTGACAAGATTAATTAATCGTGATATACTAACTGCATGGAGAACAAGATTATTTAATCGTGACACACCAACTGTATAGACGCAATCACATGAGGGGGTATAGATTCATGGACGATAACCTGACAATCACCGAAGACGCATTAACAGAACTCGGCATCCTGCGCCAAAAAATCAAAGTTGTCCTCGATTGCGTCATCGACGAAACGGACGCGCGCAACCAGACGCTAACCTACATCGCAACCGACTATCTTGACACGATGGGCACGATGTTACAGGTCGTGCAGGAAGGCATGTTCAAATCGCCTGTGTGATGAATGAAGTGATGCAATCAACCCAAAAAATCCTTGAGCCTCTTGCTCCTGCTCGGGTGCCTGAGCTTGCGCAGCGCCTTCGCCTCAATCTGGCGGATGCGCTCACGGGTAACATTGAATTCCTTGCCCACCTCTTCCAGTGTATGCGGGTGACCGTCCTCCAGCCCAAAGCGCATGGCAAGCACTTTTTCTTCTCTTGTTGTGAGGGTTTTGAGGACATCGCCCAGCTGTTCTTTCAGCAGCAGCATGCTGGCTTTGTCCGCCGGGGCGGGCGCGTCTTCGTCAGGAATGAAATCGCCCAGGAGGCTGTCTTCTTCTTCGCCGATGGGGGTTTCCAGGCTCACGGGCTCCTGCGCCACGCGCATGATTTCGCGCACACGCTGCACATCCATTTCCAGCCGGGTGGCAATTTCCTCCACGGTCGGGTCCCTGCCGTTTTCGTGCAGCAGCTGGGTGTTTGCCTTCTTCACTTTGTTGATGGTTTCCACCATATGCACTGGGATGCGAATCGTGCGTGCCTGATCTGCAATGGCGCGGGTGATGGCCTGCCGAATCCACCACGTGGCATAGGTGGAGAATTTGAAGCCCTTGGTGTAGTCGAACTTATCCACTGCTTTGATGAGGCCGAGGTTGCCCTCCTGAATCAGATCGAGGAACTGCAAACCGCGCCCCACATAGCGCTTGGCGATGCTGACCACAAGGCGCAGATTCGCCTCGGCAAGGCGGCGCTTTGCATAGGCGTCGTCGTCGGAAATACGAATCGCGAGCTCGATTTCTTCTTCGGGGGTCAGCAGCGGCACACGCCCGATTTCCTTGAGATAGACCTTGACCGGATCGTCGAGCAGCTGGTTTTTGTCGTCCACCGCCACGTTGATTTCCGAATCCTTTGGCGGCTCAAGCTCAAAATCGAGAGTGAGGTCGGCAAAATCGCCGGTGATTTCCACGCCCTGTTTTTCGAGCGTTTCGTAGAGCTTATCCAGCTCGTCCACATCCACGCCGGTATCCAGAAAGATGGCGTCAATTTCCTGCGCGGTGAGCTTGCCCGTGGCCACGCCTTTTTCAATCAGCGCTTTGATGCTGCTGTTCCCCGTGGTGGGCATCGCCGTGGCCACAACAGGAATGGGCGCAGGGGCTGCTGCCGGTTGCGCCTGTTCCGGCAGTTGTTCTTCGATTGTGTCCTTGTTTTCTTCTGTGTTGTTCATGCTTGCTCTCCTCCATCATTCGCACTCTTATGTTGCCTGAATTGTTCAAATAATTCCCTGTATGCATCTGCTTCCAAGCCGGAAGTATCTACCTTTTGGTGGTGCGCCTGCCGCTCGCGCCGCAGTTTTTCCGCGCAGTCCAGGAACTCTTGCAGGGGGTTTGCCAGCTGCCCCGCCTGGCTGTGCATGCACCGCATCGCCGCGTTCATTTCTGCCTCAGTCAGCACACCGGCCAGCAGCTCGGGGTCAATGCCAAGGCCCTGCTCCAGCCGGGCAAAGAGTTTTTCCGCCACCTGCTGGTTCACCTGCGTCACAAAATCATCCGCCGTTAGTTTTTCCGGAACTTTGCGATAAAAATCAGGATTATGCAATAGCAGCGAGATCAACCGCTCTTCTGTCATAGCCATATTTTTGGCGTACGCCGGGTGAATCTGCTTATAAAACTGCTGAATGTTCTTTTTTTCTTCCAGATACGCGCCCTGCTCGCGCCGCTTCTTTTTGGGGATTTGATCCAGTATGGCGTTTTTGCTGACAGAAAGCTCTTCTGCCAATCGTGAAGCATACAGGTCTTTTTCCACCGCGTTGCAGCTTGCTAAAATCTGCACGCACTCCCGCAGATAGTCGCGTTTTCCATTTGCTGATTCTAAATCAAGATTGCCGCGTACACGCAATAAATTATACTCGATGTCGTTCGAAGCGCCTTCCAGCAGCTGGCGAAACCGCTCCGCGCCGTAGGTCCGCAGGATATCGTCCGGGTCTTTGCCGCCGGTGAGGCGCAGCACGCGCAGTTTTAGATTTGTTTGCGAGAGGACGTTCAATGCTTTGCGGGTGGCCGCCTGCCCGGCCTCGTCCGCGTCGTAGCTGAGCACCACTTCTTCGGCATAGCGGGCCAGCAGCTGCGCCTGGTCTTTTGTCAGCGCGGTGCCAAGGCACGCAACCGCCTGCGTAAAACCCGCCTGATGCAGCGCAATGACATCCATGTAGCCCTCGCAGAGAATCAGCCGCCCGCGCGCCTCGTTCTTCGCAAAGTTCAGCGCGTAGATATCGCGGCCTTTTTTGTAGGCAAGGGTGTCTGAGGTGTTGATATACTTGGGTTTTGTGTCGTCCAGCACACGCCCGCCAAAGGCGATCACATTCCCCCGCAGGTCGAGGATGGGTACCATCACCCGCCCGCGGAACCGGTCAAAGTGCGAAATGCGATTGTTCTTATCACTGCGGGTAACGAGATTTGCTTCGACCAATTCTTCGGCTGTGTAGCCTAAGCTGCGCATATGATCAAGCAGCGCACTCCACTCAGCAGGGGCATAGCCCAAGCCAAAGTGCTTGACGGTCTCCGGCGCAAGCCCGCGCTTGTTGAGCCAATAGTCCAGCCCAACGCGGCCTTTTTCTTCCTTCAATTGCTGATGGAAAAACCGCGCGGCCTCCCGGTTTGCGGAAAGAATGCGCTGGCGCTTTTTTGCAAGGCCGTCGTCATATTGATCCTCCGGCAGCTGCATGCCAAGGCGCTGGCTGAGCGCTTTGACGGCTTCAACATAATCCAGCCGCTCCATGCGCATCAGGAACGAAACAGCGTCGCCGCCCGCGCCGCAGCCAAAGCAATAAAACGAGCTGCTGTCGGGATACACCGCGAAGGAGGGCGTTTTTTCGTTGTGGAACGGACAGAGGCCCATCAGGAGCCTGCCCGCGCGCCGCAAGGTCACATACGGCGAGATGATTTGTTCAATGTCTGCGCGGGAACGCAGTTCTTGCAGGTAGCTATCGGGTATCGCCATATGTGTGACCTCCTTTCGTGGGTTTTGTAATCATGTGCGGGCGGAGCAAGCGCCGCCCCTACTAACTTCCCCCGCCCCTACATACGACGCCTGGTTTTTACAGCTCCGCGTGTGATTCCACAATCGCGACGATTTCATCCAGCGCCATGAGCATATCCTTTGCCGTGTATTTTTTTGGCTTGACGGCGGCGGTCGATTCCTCCAGCAGTGTCACAAAGCGCTGCATGCACCGCTCCTCGCTCAATCGCCACAGCTTGAAATAAAACAGCTGCAGCACCAGCTCCCGTATGTTCAGGATGGTTTGCGCAGGATACTCCTTGATCAGGCGGTCATACTCCTGTGCCTCATAGAGCTCGCCGCGGATTTGCTTGATATCCAGCAGGATGCGGCCGCGCTGCTGCTGAAACTGCTTGCGGCGCAGGGATTGCTCAACTTTTTTGCGTATGTTGAGCGCCATGAGCAAGGTGCTCACCGAGACAATGCACCCCAAAATACTCGTCCAGTTTGCCATGGATGCGATAAAACTATCTTGCATGTCTTTTCCTTTCTTTGTTAAGAACGATGGTTGCATATTGTTGCGGGCGGAGCAAGCGCCGCCCCTACTAAAAATAACTTAACCGCCCCGGCTTTTACGTATATCCCCTTAAATAAGAAGCGATTTCATTGTTTATTATGCGTGTGTTTGGCAGCATATGGGTCAGTGCGTTTTTGTAAACAAATTCCTCATCCCAAAGATATTCCAGCAAACTAACCTGCAACAGGTTCCTCACGTTTTCGTCATCGCAGGAAGCAAGTTCTTCATAAAACTCAAATATCTTTTCAATTTGCTGCTGATTGATATCTTCGCGCAACAGCTCTGTCACGTACCGATTCAAAGCGTCGGCACAAAAACAGTGCGGCGGAATGTCGCTTCCTTTCCAGAATTCAAACTGCTCTTGAAACAGCGACTCCAGCTCAGGGAATCGCTGCATCAGATCGTCATTGATGGAACTGTAATTCATAACGAAACGAACTGTCCTTTCTGCATAAATAACAACTCATCCGCCCCAGCTTTTGGGGATGAAGCAGCGTTCAAAGCACTGGATCGCAAAGCGGTCTGTCATGCCTGCGATGTAATCTGTTGCCGCGCGTTCGGCGCCTTCTTCTTCCACAATATATTGATAATCCTGCGGCAGGCGCTCGGGCCGCCCCGAAAAATACTGGTACAGCCAAACAATCATGTCAATCGCCTTGCTCTCTTCGCTCTTGCAGATGGGGTTGGTATAGACTTGATCAAACATGAAGCTATGCAGGTTTTCAAACGCTGCATTCACTTCCGGGGTCAGGGAAATTTGCAGGGAGAGTTCCGGCCTGTTTGCCGCAACGGCGGCGCTCACAAGCGTGTTAATTCGCGCGGATTTGGAATCGCCCAGCACATCGTGCACGGCGGCGGGGATATCTTCCTCGCGCAGAACACCCGCGCGGATGGCGTCGTCGATGTCGTGGTTGATATACGCCACGCGGTCGCTGAGGCGCACCAGCTGCCCCTCGAGGGTATCGGCGGGCGGGTCGACGGTGTGGCGCACGATGCCGTTGCGCACCTCGTAGGTCAAATTCAGGCCCTGCCCGTTTTTTTCGAGCTTGTCCACCACGCGCAGGCTCTGCTCATAGTGGTGGAAGCCCATGGGGCAAACGGTGCGCAGCGCCCGCTCGCCGGCATGCCCAAAGGGTGTGTGACCCAGATCGTGCCCCAAGGCGATGGCCTCCGTCAGGTCCTCGTTGAGGCCGATGGCGCGGGCAATCGTGCGGGCAATTTGCGCCACCTCAAGGGTATGCGTCAGGCGGGTGCGGTAGTGATCGCCCTCCGGGGACAAAAACACCTGCGTTTTGTGCTTGAGCCGCCGGAACGCCCGGCAGTGCAGAATACGATCCCGGTCCCGCTGAAAGGGCGTGCGCACGTCGCCGGGGTACGCCGGTTCTTCGCGCAGACGCCCGCGGCTTTCGTCCGCAAACGCCGCCCGGGGCGAGAGCACTTGATGCTCACGCGCGCAGAGTTCCCCGCTGATGTTCATCGCCGCACACCTCCCTCTATGAGCGCTATTTATGCTTTATATATTGTTATACGCACAAAAACGCAAAACTCCTGCAAACTTTCGCAAAAAAAGTAAAAAAATTTTTACACACAAAAAGCACCCGCCCCATAACAGGACGAGTGCGTTTTTTGTTGCCGAAACTATCTTTGGCTGGAAAAACAATCGCTGCAATAAACAGGACGGTCGCCCCTCGGCTGGAAGGGAACTTTGCAGGTTCTGCCGCAATCGGCGCAAACCGCATCGTACATTTCGCGCTGGCCCCGGCCGCCGTTTCTGTTGTTCTTGGCGATGTCGCGGCAAGGCTTGCACCTTGTGGGTTCGTTCGTAAAGCCTTTTTCCTCAAAGAAATCCTGTTCACTCGCTGTGAAAATGAATTCCTCGCCGCAGTCCCTGCAGATGATTGTTTTGTCTTGATGGATCACTAGAAAAACCTCTTTAAATAAAATGTTACCTTAATATATCCACATATAAAACATAAACACATAAAGATACTTTCTAAGTATACCTGAAATATGTTTGCCTGTCAAGGCTTTTTTTAACATTGTGTAAATTCACCGTTATCCGGATTTTTTATCCAAGTTCTTTATCTATAACGCCCGCCAAATCGGCAAGCGCCCGCGCCGCGAGCTGCTCATAGCGCAGGCGTTTGTCGCGAATGCGTTCTTCGAGCGGGGGCAGCAGACCGAGGTTCGCGCCCATGGGCTGGAATTTTTTGACTGTGTGGTCGGAGATATACGCGCTGAGCGCGCCGAGCATTGTTGTGCGGGGAAGTACCAGCGGCGGCTGCCCGTTGAGCGTGCGGACAACGCTCAGGCCCGCAAGCAACCCGCTGGCTGCTGATTCCATGTAGCCCTCCACGCCGGTGATTTGGCCGGCAAACCAGAGATTGGGCTGCGATTTCATGCGAAAATCAGAACCGAGCAGGCGGGGGGAATCAATAAACGTGTTGCGGTGCATCACGCCATAGCGGACATACTCCGCGCCGCGCAGGGCGGGGATCACGCCGAAGACGCGCCGCTGCTCGCCGAAGGTCAGGTTGGTTTGGAAGCCGACGAGATTGAGCAGCCCGCCGGCGGCGTTTTCTTTCCGCAGCTGCAGCACCGCCCAGGGCCGATGGCCCGTGACCGGGTCGCGCAGACCAACGGGTTTCATCGGGCCATAGCGGATGGCGTCTTTTCCGCGGGAGGCAAGCACCTCGATGGGCATGCAACCTTCGTAAACATCAAATGCGTGGATGTGCGCCCGCTCGGCTGTGATGAGCGCCGCCTCGAACGCCTCGTATTCCTCGCGGTTCATGGGGCAGTTGAGGTAATCCTCCTCGCCGCCGCGCTCATAGCGGGAGGCCGCAAAGGCATGGCGCATATCCACGCTTTCGGCCGTGATGATGGGGGCGGCAGCGTCATAAAAATGCAGGCCTTCGCCGCATATGTTTTGTATGCTCGCGGAAAGCGCATCGGAGCACAACGGCCCTGCCGCGACGATTGTGATGCCCTCCTGCGGGAGCGCGCGGATTTCCTCGCCCTGTTTCAGAGTAATGAGGGGCTCGGCCTGAATCAGCCGCGTGATTTCCTCGGAAAAGTTGTCGCGGTCAACGGCGAGCGCTCCGCCGGCGGGCACGCGGGTGCGCTCGGCTGCGGGCACGCAGAGGGACCCCAAGCGCCGCATTTCCTCCTTGAGCAGGCCGGCTGCGGAGCCGACGCGCTCGGCCTTGAGGGAGTTGGAGCACACGAGTTCGGCGAGGGCTTCGCTCTTGTGGGCGGGGGAAAAGCGGGCGGGCTTCATTTCGCTGAGGGTGCAGGGGATGCCTGCGCGGGCGAGCTGCCATGCGGCCTCAACGCCTGCGAGGCCGCCGCCGATGATGTGAACGTTAGTGTTGTTGTTCAATGGGGTGTTCCTCTTTCAGTGGGATGGTTTTTGAGGGAGCGAAAGTCCATACATGGTCGTCCTTTTCTTTCAAAAGAGCGTAGAATAAAATAAATCTTTCCTTAATCAAAAAGCTATTTTAGACGATTGTAGTGATGCAATACTTTTTGTGTATGCGCCTGGACCACCCCGTCCGCTTCGCGGCCACCCCTCCATCGGAGGGGAATTGGTGCACTT
>JGI994J12354_10002298_pt1 | contig 18765 bp, 21 predicted proteins | sample IntmicLarv3ML3BL_FD_12354 | JGI IMG/M metagenome (IMG submission 12354)
TACGGCGGGTGCGTTGACCGGAATGTCGGCAAAGTGGGCGGCGCCGGGGCGCGAGCGCCCGGTGGCGAAGGAGAACAGCCCGCCGTTTTCCATAAAATACCGCGCCGCGGCGCGGTTTTCGTCTGATACCAGGGTGTCCGGCCCCAGCAGGGTACCGTCCAGGTCGGTGAGGATGAAGAGTCCGCTAAAATCAGCCATGGGGGTTAAAACCTCGCAATTTTCTCCAGAAAGGCCTCGAAATACTCGGGCCGTGGGCATTCCAGCTCGATTTCCCAGCCACCCCGGGGGTGGACAAACTTGATGCGCCGGGCGTGGAGGCACTGGCCCTCGAGCCCGCTGCGGTCGCCCCGCCCGCCATAGAGGGCGTCGCCCGCCACCGGATGGCCGAGGCTCGCCATGTGCACGCGAATCTGATGAGTGCGGCCTGTGTGCAACCGGCACTGTGCATGGGTGTAGCCGTTGTAGCGGCCCAGGACGGTGTAATCGGTGCGGGCCTCGCGGCCCGTGGGCGTCACGGCCATTTTCTTGCGGTTCTTGTCGCTGCGGCCAATGGGGGCATCGATGCTGCCCTCGTCCTCCCGCAAGCTGCCGCGCACCACGGCCTCATAGACCCGGCTCAAGGTGCGGGCCTTGAGCTGAGCGCTCAGGGCCTGATGGCTCTCGTCGGTCTTGGCCACCACCAGAAGGCCGCTGGTGTCCCGGTCGATGCGGTGGACGATGCCGGGGCGGATGACGCCGCCGATGCCCGAAAGCTGCCCCGCGCAGTGGGAAAGAAGGGCGTTGACCAGCGTGCCGTCGGGATGCCCCGGCGCCGGGTGCACCACCATGCCCCGGGGCTTGTTCACCACCAGCAGCAAATCGTCCTCGTAGACGACGTCCAGCGGGATATCCTGGGCCACGGCGGCGCTCTCCGCCGGCTCGGGGAGGGTGACCGTGATGTCCTCGCCGCCCTGCAGACGATGGTTTTTGCGCACCGTGCGGTCATCGACGAGGACGGCGCCGCTTTCGATGAGGTTCGCCGCCGCGCTGCGGGACAGGCCGTCGACGCTCTCAGCCACAAAGCTGTCGAGGCGCGCGCCGCCGCTATTGGGGGTCGCTGTCAGGCGAATCGTCTCCATGGGGCTCCTCCTTGGCGGGTTCCTTGTAAAGCAGCGTGTGCAGGATGAACAGCCCCACCCCGATGGTGAGGGCCACGTCGGCCACGTTGAAGATGGCAAAGTTGATGAGGCGGAAATCGAACATATCCACCACAAAGCCCTGCCGGGCGCGGTCGATGAAGTTGCCCACCGTGCCGCCCACGATGAAGGCGAAGGCAATCCGCGACAGACGGTTGGGGAAGTAGCCCCTCCTCGCCGCCAACGCCAGCAGCAGCATAGCCAGTGGCGTGATGATGAGGAAAAAAGTCCGCCCGCCCTGCAAAAGGCTGAAGGCCGCGCCGGTGTTTTCGGCGTAGGTCAGGTGGAAGACCCCCGCGATGAGGGGCATCGTCCCCGCGCCCTGCAGCGCGGCGGAAGCCCAGTGCTTGACGGCCTGGTCGAGGCCGACAAGAAGGATGGGCAGAAGGATATAAAGCAGCATGGTCGCCTCCGGGATGTTTTGGGGGTGCAGTTTATTATAACACAGACAGATAAAAAAACAAAGTCCCAAGGGGGCTTGGGGGGAGGTATTGCGGCCCGTAGGGCCGCAATACCTCCCCCCAAATAAAGCTACATCCCCGTCAATGTCTTANCCCGCCCCGGACAGCGCTCAAAATCCCGGAACCACTGGCACTGCTCGCAGTCGAGGCACCGGCCCGTGGCCTGTCCCGCCTCGGCCCTGCGCGGCCAGTTGTAGTCGGCCAGAATACTCCGGGCGATGCACACCATGTCGACATCGGTCAGCTCAAGGGCCTGCTGCGCTTGCTCAGGCGTGCGCAGACCGTTGACGGCAAAGACCGGCACATGAACCGCCTTGGCAATCTCGCCCGCCGCCCACACGATGTCCTTGAAGGGAAAGCCGGCCGGCGGCGCGCTGGGCGCGTGGTCTCTCGAGAAGCCGTAGGAGATGTTGAGGAAATCCATCCCCATGGCCTCTAGGGCTTTGGCGTGGGCCAGCCCGTCGGCCAGCGTCGGCTCGAAGGCTCCCAGGCGGATGCCGACGATGAAGCTTTCCGGTGTCACCGCCCGCACAGCGGCCAGAATCTCCCGCACAAAGCGCAGGCGGTCGCGGCCATAACCGTCCTCGCGGGTGTTGACGCGACTGCACAAAAATTGGCTGATGAGATAGCTGTGGCAGCCGTGGAGCTCGACGCCGTCATAACCGGCATCGAATGCGCGCCGGGCCGCCTGGGCGTAGGCATCGACCAACCGGGCGATATCAGCCTCGGTCATCTCGGTGCCCGTCTTGCCGGTGTCAAGCGTGTAGGCGCTGGGGCACAGAGGATACGCGTCGATGCCCACCACGCCGGCGTGGTGGATTTGCATTAAAATGGGCACGCCGGCGGCATGGACGGCCTCGGCGATGCGGGTGTGGCCCGCAATGTGCCCATCGCTCCAGATGCCCAGCTGAGAAGCGCCCAGCTTGCCCTCCGGGCTGATGCAGGTGGCCTCCTGGATCAAAAGCCCCGGCCCGCCCGCCGCGATGGCGGCGTAGTGGGCGATGTGCTTTTCCGACACCACGCCGTCTTCCCCGGCCCAGTTGAAGCAGACCATGGGCGGCACGCAGACGCGGTTCTTGAGGGTGAGATGCTTGAAATTTACGGGTTCAAACAGGGTTTTCATGGGTGTTCCTCCTCTTTGTTGACGGCCTCGAGGCCGTGCAGGGCGGTCTAAACAAACACGCTCGAATGGTGCGGGTCACTTGAATTGCTAGCCATTTAGTGACATAATTAGAAATAGAATTTAAATTAGGCGGTGCCCTATGGAAACGAAACGCTTATTGATAAGAAGATTTCTACCTGATGATTGGAAGGATTTATTTGAATATCTGTCTCAAGAAGAAGTTGTCAAGTATGAGCCATATGGAGTTTTTACGGAAGAATCCAGCAGGAAAGAAGCTGTAAACCGTTCGGATGACAATAGCTTTTTGGCTGTATGCTTGAAAGATACCGGGAAACTAATAGGTAACATATATCTTGCAAAGCAGGGATTTGATACGTGGGAATTAGGCTATGTGTTCAACAAAACCTTCCACCGGATGGGCTACGCAACTGAGGCGGCGAAAGCTGTAGTTGATGATGTTTTCCAGAACAAAAATGCTCGAAGAATTGTCGCTATGTGCAATCCTTTGAATGTATCCTCATGGAAGCTGCTTGAACGATTGGGATTTCGGAAAGAGGGGCATTTAATCAAAAACATCTACTTCAAGAAAGATGAAAACGGAGAACCAATATGGTCAGATACATATGAGTATGGGATTCTTGTTGAAGAATGGGTAAAACACCCCCACCATCATACCACCCCGGCCCATCCATGGCAATAAAAAACGGCGGCCCTTCTGGGCCGCCGTTTGCGTTGTGCCGGGGTTAGTCGTCCTTCTTGTTCTGGGCCTTGTCGTCCTTTTTGTTCTGGGCGCGGTTTTCGTTGCGGTTTTCGGCGTCATCCTTCTTGTTCTTGGCGTCGTTCTGGTTCTTGTTCTTGGCGTTGTTGTTCTTATCCATGGGTTTACGTCCTTTCTCACTGCGCAATTTGGGTTGTTCTTCCCCCTTATTGTGCCGTGAGGCCGGCCCAATATGCAGCGAGAAGCGCCAAAAAACATCGCCCATTTTTGGACAAATCTGACAAGGATTAGGGCGCGTCGATTTTGAAGGTGTAGGTGCAGGTGCCCTGCTCGAAGCCCAGCTGAATGACGGCCACCGAGGCCTCGGATATGGCCTCGGGTGCCAGCGTGAGGCCATCGAAGGTGAGCGGCGCTGCCGCGGCGCTCCCGCGGGCCGCGGCCCAGAGCTCGGCGGTCAAGATGCGGGCGTCAAGAAGGCTTTCCAGCTCAAACGCCGCGGCCCAGGGCAAGCTAGGCAAAATATCCAACACATCCTCCGGGGCGGCGGCCTGGGCGGCCTGATGCATCACCTCGCCGTTCCCCAAAGGGATAGCCCAGTAATAGCTCAGCCGCATGGATGTGATTTCTGCTTCACCGGCCCGCACCGTGAGGTCGGGCGGTGCCTCGTAGCCGCCTTCGGGCATCATGGCGGCAGCGGGGTCACCCTCCATCTTGAAGGTATAATAGCAATCGCCCTGCTCGAAGGCGGCATGGAGCTCGATCACCAAATCTTGTGTGTGAGCAGGCAGCCGCAGCGTGCCGCCCTCGGGCTGCGGCCCCTCGAGGGTGATGTTGGGGTCGTCAAAGCGGCGATAGGTCGCCGAAACCTCTGTCGCGGGCACACCTTCAAAATCAAGCGCCGCCTCGCTCGCTGCCGGCACCGAGAGCGTGTCCAGGCCCTCGGTTGTCCAGGTGGTAGCATCGGCCATCACCCACCGGGTTTCGCCATTGTTGAGCAGCCAGCCCCACCCATAGGAGCCCCGCCACGCTGTAAAGCTGCGGTCTCCGGCCCGCACCGTGAGGTCGGGCGGTTCGGTGCGCTGCCCCTCCCGGGGCGCATTCCCCGCCGCGCCGCAACCCGAACAGGCCAGTAGCATCAGGGCTGCCAGCGCGAAGGCAAGGGCTTTCACTTTAAGTCTCCTGGCTGAGGATGCGGGTGACCATGTCGGGGTCGATTTCCACCAGGCTGCCGTTCTGGCGGGCTAAAAGGCAGATTTTGGCGGCGTCCTCCACATATTCGGCGCGGATGTAGGCCCCCTGCATGTTGGCGCCCACGGTAACGGCGCCGTGGTTTTGCAACAGGCAGGCGCTGCGGCCCTCCAAGGCCTCGACGGCCCCAATGCCCACGGCATCGGTGCCCGGATAGGCCATGGGTGCCACGGGAACCTGACCACCCAGGTAGAAAATCATCTCGACCAGCGCGCACGGGATGGGCACGCCGCCGGCGGCAAAGGCGGTGGCGTAGGGCGAGTGGGTATGCACCACGGCCCCCACATCGGGGCGGTTCCGATAGATGTGCAGGTGGAGTGGGGTCTCGGACGATTCCCGCCGGCGGGTTTGCTCGAGGTGGGCGCCGGTGTCCAGGTCGAGGAGGACGATGTCGTCCACGGTCAGGGTCTCGTAGCGCACGCCGCTGGGGGTGATGGCGATGATGTTGCCCGCGCCCCGGGCACTCAGATTGCCCGAGGTACCGGCAAAAAGCCCGGCGGCGAAGGCCTTCTGGGTGTAGGTGAGCACGGTCTGCTTGAGGGTGGAGGGGTTCATGGCAGGGGCCTCCTTTGTGTGATGTTTATGTGAGGTTGATTTGTTTACAATTTCGCCCGCACGGCGGGCATCATGGGCAGCACAAAGGGCGGAAGCCCCGACAACAGAGCAATAAGGTGGAACAGGGGCAAAAAGAGTGCGGTGCAGTTGTAGATGGTCGAGGCGTTGACCTCGCCTTGGGCGATGAAGGCGAATACATAGGACGGCGGAAGGAGGCTGAGACCCTGAAGCGGGCTGAGCAAAAACACCAGTCCGGCCAGGTGGAAAATCAAAAACCCAAGCTGCACCCGGCGGTAGCTTTTGGCGCTAAAGCCGGCCTTGAAGGCGGTGCTCTGGCTGAAAAGGAGCAGCCAGAGTAGCGCCAGCCCGGCCACAAGCGGAATGAGCAGCCGGAGTAATCCGCCTCGGCCGAAGGCATTGACCCAGGTCGCCAGCGTATAAATCGATGCGATGGTGAAAATCCACTGAACCAGGGCTAGTTTGCGGGAAATTTTACTCATGATAATGCCTCCTTTTGTGTTGACGAAGGGCGGCGGGCAGACACAAGGTCTGCCCCTACTGGGGATTCCGATGCTTGACCATGTCCTTCGTAATCTCGAAGGTGAAGGGGTTAATCATCTTGTTAATCATCTCGAGGGCGGCCTCGGTGTCGATGACCTCGTAGTAATTCTTGCTCATGGAGCTGTCGCCGTAGTGAATCGAATGGGTCGGCAGGGTTGAGAAGGTGATGGCGTCATCGGGGAGGGCGAGCACCTGCTCGGCGAACCAGGCGATGTTGCCGGCGTCCATGTCGGTGCGCAGGTTCTTGCCCACGGCGTCGAGAATGGCGGGGATTTTGTCGATATTCTTCACGGTCAGGGCCTGGTCGATGAGGGCGCGCAGGAACATCTGCTGCACCTGCATACGGCCATAGTCGTCATGGTCGATGCCGGCCTGGGCGGCCGCAGAGCTCTGGGACGAGCCATAGCCGCGGAAGCGCACCAGCTGGAGGGCCTGATTGCCGTTCAGCGTCTGGGGCCCGGCCTTGAGGTTGATGCCCTCCCACTTGACATACATGTTCACGGGCACGTCGAACTCGACGCCGCCGATGGCGTCGACCACTTCCTTAAAGGCGGTCATGTTCACCATCACGTGGCTGGCCGGGGCGTAGCCGATGACGGTGGAAAGCTCGTCCTTGAGCTGGGCGATGCCCTCGTCTCCCGAGCCGCCCGAGCCGTAGGCGCCGTTGATTTTGGGCAGCTTACGGCTGACCTCCACCAAGGTGTCACGGGGGATGCTGACCACGTTGGCCGTCTTGCTACCCAGGTCAAGCATGGCCACCATGAGGGTGTCGGTCATGCCGTCACGCTGGCCGATGAGCAGGCAGGTGTAGGTTTTTTTGTTCACCGTGCTCCCCGGGTTGGTCGCGCCCGAGGGCAGGGTCACCTGACCCGAGGGGGCCGGGTTGGTGTTGATGTCCTGGCTGGGCGGGCGGACGTAGATGCGCAGCGCCAGGGCGATAATGCACAGCACTACAATGATAATGGCCAGGATGGTCAGGCCGCGGCCCTTCTTCTTGACAGGCTTGCCGGCCTTTTCCGCCAGACGCTTGCCCGGCTTTTGGTTTTCGCTCATGTGTTAACCTCGAATATTCTGCGGTGTGGTTGGTCGGTGTCTTGCCTCCGGCGGCTTAGGGTGTTTTTGCATAAACCCCCTAAGAACCCAAAAAACTTTTGGAAATGCGATGTTGCGCGAAGCGCAACTCGACGCTTTTCGTTCACTTTGTGCGAAAAGCATGTGCTCATGCACAATTTCTGAAAAAATAAATAATCCAAGAATCATGTGTAACATGATTTTTAAGTAAGTTTTTGCTCAAGCTTTTTCCAAAAAGCTTGTCGGGGTGCTCGCCTCCTGCGGAGCCGGGTGGTGAAACCCCATGGTCTATGCCCCTTAGACGCGCTACGGCGTCACCTCGGTTGCATCGGCATCAAAGTACCGCGCCAGGTCATAGGGCGAGAGGATGCCCTTATCGGTGACCACCCCGGCGCACAGATGGGGCGGGGTGACATCGAAGGCCGGATACCAGCCCCTCACCTGGGGCAGCGTGGTGCGCACACCGAGGGATTCGTTGGTGAGGCCGGGGTCGCGCTCCTCGATGTGTACCTCGTTTTTGGAGGGGTACGCTCGGTTGGGTGTGCCGGTGACGAAGTAGGGCACCCCGAAGTGATGGGCCACCAGGGCAATTTGCAGGGTTCCCACCTTGTTGACCACGTGCCCGTCCATGCAGATGGCATCGGCAGCCGAGGTGAACAGATCGACCCCTTTTTGGGCCATAGCCCAGGCCGGCATGTTGTCGGTGATGACGGTCACCTCAAAGCCCATGTCGGCGATGCAGCTGGCCGTCAGCCGCGCACCCTGATAATAGGGGCGGGTCTCGGGACAGATAAAACGCACTGTTTTACCGGCCTCCCGGCAGGCCCGCAGCATCATGCCCACGATGGTCTCGGCAAAGCACTGGGTCATCACCGTGCCGCCCTCGGGCATGAGGCCGCACAGGTGCCGGCCCATGATGGCGTAGCGGGCGTATTTTTGGTTGAGACCGTCGAGGGTGTCCTCGAAGATGGCCGCATCTGCCGCTTTGCCGGCCTCAAGGGCCGCCAGGGCCACCTTGAGGGCTCGCTCGGTCACCTGGCGCATCCGGGGCGCCGTGGTGGGGCGGGCGTGGGCCAGGGTGTAGGCCGCACAGGTCAAAAAGGCCGTCTGCTGGGCAAAACCCATGTCCCGGCACTCGTGGGCCGCCAGGGCCATGCCCATGGAGGCCGCCGTGTACGGCCCGCCGCTCTGGGTCACCATGTCGGCGATGGCGGCGGCCACCTCCAGATGGCTGCGGCAGGTGACGCTCTCGGTGCGGATGGGGTAAATCCGCCGGTCGAGAATGCGCACCGCGCCCCTCTCGTACCAGGCCACGTTCTCGTAGCGGAGCAAAAAGGCCAAATCGGTGTCTTGGCGTGTCATGGGTTGTTCCTCCCTCTGCGTTGACGAAGCAAAACGATGCACACCGCCATGCCGGCCAGGGCCACGATGGCGGCGAGCACGCTGAAAACCACCACCCGCAGGGTGCTGATGGCAAGCTGGCTTCCGGCCCCTTGGGTGACGGAGGCCGCGCCGTAGGCGGCGGCAAAGCCGTCCTGAAGCACCCCCACCACCATGCCGCTCAGAGCGGCCAGAGCCAGGGCCAAAGCGGCCAGGCCGGCGCACAGGCCGGCCAGCACCCGCAGGGCGCGGTCACTCATAGCGCCCGAAAGGCCGCCACAGCGGCCTCAACATCGGCGGCGCCGAACACCGACGAGCCGGCCACCAGAATGTCGCATCCGGCAGCGACGATTTGGGGCGCGTTCTCTAAGGTGACGCCACCGTCGATTTCGATTTGGCAGTTGAGGCCCCGGCGGTCAATCTCCTGCCGCAGGGCGGCAATCTTGGGCAGGCTGTTCGGCATGAACTTCTGTCCCCCGAAGCCGGGCTCGACTGACATGACGAGCACCATGTCACAGAGATGCAGGTAGGGGAAGAGCGCCTCGGCGGGCGTCGCCGGCTTGATGGTGAGGGCCGACTTCTTGCCCAGAGCGCGGATGTGCCGCAGCAGGGCCGCCGTGTCGCCCACGGCCTCCAGGTGGAAGTTGAGCAAATCGGCCCCGGCAGCGGCGAAATCGTCGAGATAGCGGCCGGGGTCGGTAATCATCAGGTGGACATCGAGGAGCCCCAAGCAGGCGGCACGCAGGCTTTTGACCACCGGCACCCCGATGGAGATGTTGGGCACAAAGTGTCCGTCCATCACATCCACGTGCACCATGTCGGCGCCGGCCTTGAGGATGGTGTTCACATCCCGACCAAGGTTGGCGAAATCGGCGGCCAAAATCGAGGGAGAGAGCAGAGCCATAGGGTAAATCCTCCTTAAGATAGATGTGCGCCGCCGCACCCATGGGGAGGCCGGCGCATAAACTTGAATGTCGGCCCCTTTCGCGCATTGTCCGATAGGGGCCGTTTATTATAGATGGAGGGGCGGCCGTTAAAGGCGCAGCAGGGCGGCAGTGCGAAATAAGCGCCGCAGTAGGCGGCAAACCAAGAAAAGCGCAACTTTTCTGTTTGGCGCCTACGAAGGTGGCTTATTTCGCACGACCGCCGCCCGGCCGCGGAGCCTGAGTAACCTAATCCATCAATTGTTCCTTATAAAGATCCTTTTAATAAGAAGATCTTTTGAAAATTCTCACAGCTATTGTAATGTTACCCTTTTATCGGTGGTTTATAGAGTATCAGAGGAAAGAAAGGGGTACCATCATGAAAAAGAAAATCCTTGCCATAACACTGCTGGCCTTTATGCTTCTGGGCGCGTGCAGCGCCAAACCCTCGGACTACGCCATGGGACAGGCCTACGCCACCACAGCGGCGGCGGCCATGTCGGGCGGCGCGGTCTATAACGAGATGTCCTACGATATGGCCGATGGCTCCATGGTCACCTCGGCCCCCATGGCCGCCCCCCAGGGTGTTGCCGAAAAGGGTTACGGCGGCGCCGTGGTCACCAACGCGGACGCCGAGGGACAGCAGCATATTGACGATGGCCGCAAGCTCATCCGCACGGGCAGCTACGACCTGGAAACCATGGACTTCCCCAAAACCATACAGGAAATCGAAGCGCTTGTCAACAGCGTGAACGGCTATGTGCAAAACAGCTCCCAGAGCGGCGGAAGCGCCCTCTACAGCGGCTATCAAAGCCCCCGCTCGGCTTATTTTGTGCTGCGGGTTCCGGCCGATTACTTCTTCACCGTGGGCAAGGCTCTGGGCGACATCGCCACCGTGCTCAACAGCCATCACAGCGTCTCCGAGGTCACCGATATCTACTACGACACCGAGGCCCGCCTCAAGACCCTGCGGGTGCAGGAGGAGCGCCTACTCACCCTCATGAGCCAGGCCACCGAGCTGGAGGCCATCATTCTGCTGGAATCGACCCTCTCCAATGTGCGGTACGAAATCGAGAGCTATGAGGGCAGCCTGCGCCGGCTGGACAGCCAAATTGGCTACAGCACCCTCACCGTCAATGTCCAGGAGGTCTTCGCACCCACCGTCATCGAGCAGACCCCGGTGACCCTGGGCCAGCGCATCGCCAGCCGCTTCCGCAGCACCCTGGGCGGCATCGAGCGCGGCTTTGAAAACCTCCTGGTCACCGTCCTGGGCGACGGCCTGCAGTGGATCATCAACCTGGCCGTCATGGCCATCATCGTCCTCGGCGGCTGGAAAATCGTCCGCGTGGTCAAGAAGCGCCTGACCAAAAAGCCCCGGCCCGAAATCAAGGCGGAGGATGAGAATAAGCCCGAATAGTTCGATGCTTGCGGGGGCTACAAAAAATGTCATCCTGAACGCAGTGAAGGATCTTTCTGGAAAAAGATTCTTCGCCCGCCGCTTGCGGCGGCATCGCTCAGAATGACACGGGACGGGCAGCACAAATGCCCTTCGTCCTTCGCGGTTATTCCCAATCCTTCCACACCTCGGGCACAAAGCCAACTGTGGCCTGCTTCCCATTGCGCACCACCGGCGTGCGGATGAGGGAGGGCTGCTCCAGCAGCTTGTCAATCTTGGCGGCGTCGCCGGCCAGATACTTGACCAGGGCGGCGTCCGGATGCTTGTCGTCCAGCAGCTTGTCCAGGCCGCCCACCGCCCGCAGGACGCTGGATAGCTCCCCCGCGCTCATCCCATACCGCGGCAGGTCGATGGCCTGAAACTTGACCCGCCGCTCCTTGAAATACCGCTCGGCCTTCTTGGTGTCGAAGCACTTGCTTTTGCCGTAAATTTGGATGTTCATATACAGTCCTTTCGAAAATACTCCCAAAACGGGAGGGGGTTTGAGGGAGGGGGCTGCCCTTAGGGCAGCCCCCTCCCCCAAGAACTTAAAAAATTCGTTCAACTAATCCCTAACAAATGCCCTTTCGCCCTGTCACTCCCCCAAATGCTGCTCAAACAGCGCCGCCAGGCCGGCATAATCCAACCCCTTGCCTACGCTGGGCCGCTTCATGTGGGTGTAGCCGGCCAGGTCGACCAGCATGACCACATCCCCGGGGCCGATGGCCAGCTCGGCCACGATTTTCTCCCCCCGCAGGAAGGTAATCCAATAGGAGTCCTCCATGGGGAAGGTGCTCTGATTTTTCTCCGTGGGCAGCGTGCGCATATCGCGGAAAATCCGGCGGGCCTCCGCCTGAGAGAGCATGACGCTCTCGCCATGGCGCAGACGCAGCTCGGCGGCGTCGGGCAAATCGGGCGGGAAGCAGCGGTTGAGGAAAAATCCCAGCACAACCAGCACGACCAGGGCGATGGCCAGAATCTTTACTACCTTGCCCTTGGTCTGCTTTTCCAGCTTGGGCGCCTTGCGGTTGAGGGGCTCGTTGTGCGCCATAGAGAGACCTCCTTTGTGTCATCTGCGGCCATGATAGCCCATACACAAGGTGGAATGTCAAGAGAAAAGTGACAAAAACAAACCCTACAGTTGGAGGAAGGCCGCCATGTCAAACCCCTCCACCACCTTACCTTGATACCCCGTCATGGTCTCGGCCATGCACAGGCAGTTGTACACGGCCTCTCTCGTGGCGTCGACGGTGCACTCGAAGAGGGGATTGATGCGGTCGTTGGGGTAATAATCGACCGGTTGCAACTTTTTCAGCATGAAATCCCGAAGATTCTTCTCGTTATTACTAAAAGCCAGCACGAAATCGCCGCTGGAATTGCCCAGGGGCGAGCCGGTGACCCCGATGCCGATGATGGCCCGCTGGGCGACGCGTCGCAGCTGGGTGTCCGACAGCGGCGCGTCGGTGGCCACGACGATGGAGACCGAGCCACGGGCCAGCTTTTCGTCCTCCTCATAGGTGTTCAGCGGCTTCATGGGCAAATCGCGGCCATAAATGTTGAGATTCCCGCCGAAATTGGCCTGCACCAGCACGCCCAGGGTGTAGTCGGCCCCCAGGCCGGTATGCTTGCCCTCAATGACCCGGCTCGACGTGCCGATGCCGCCCTTGAGGCCGAAGCAGACGTCCCCGGTGCCGGCGCCCACGGCGCCCTCGGTGACATCGAGAGAACAGGCGTCCAGGGCCTTCCGGACATCCTCGGGGCGGACATGGTTGCCCATAATATCGCTCAGCTCGCCGTCGTTGGTCTCCATGACAAAGGCGTTGATGCTGCGAAAGTTGAGCCCCGCCATGTCGGCGCGGTGGCATTGGATGAGCCCCTCCATCACCGGCCCCACCGACAGGGTGGAGGTGAGGGCGATGTGGCTCTCAATCTCACCCAGCTCGGCCACTTGCAGGGAGCCGGCCGCCTTGGTGTGGCCGTTGCCCGAAAAGACGGCGGCGGGGCAGCGCTTCAAAAAGACATTGCCAGGATGGGGCCGCACCACGGTGACCCCGGTGCGGATGTCGTCCCCCTCGATTTTGGTGCAGTGCCCCACGGTGACGCCGGGCACATCGGTGATGCTGTTTCGGGCACCCGGCGCGAACCGCCCCGGCACCGCCATCCATTCGCGTATGCGCTTGAGTTGCTTCATGTTGTGACTCCTTTGAGTGAAAAATCTGTGGGCGCGGTGCCCCTACAAAACTTGAATTTGCATCCCCCGCATGACCTCCAATGCCATCCGATGCACCTCCGGGTCAGGCCCTGCCGTGGCCATGCTGTCGACGACAATCTCGGCCTCGGGCTGGGCGGTGCGGCAGATGACGGCGTTGCTCAGCACACAGATGCTGCTGACCAGCCCGCACAGCTCGATTTTGTCATAGCTGCGGTCTAAAAGATGCCGCATGAGGGCCGAGCTTCCGAAAATCGGCTTATAAAAGGTGATACCCCGGGCCGCATACTCGGCCACCTTGCCATAGAGGCGATGACCCTCGGTGCCGGCGATGCAGTGGGGGATGGGCAGCAGCCGGCCCTCTTGGCTGCTTAGGTATTGGTCGTCGTGGGTGTCCAAGGTGAAGGCCAGGTCGTCCCCCGCCGCCAGGGCGGCCTCGATTTTGGCCGCAATGGGGGCCTCCAGGGCCTCGGCCCCCGAAAAGCCAAGGCTGCCGCAGACGAAATCGTTTTGAAAATCAACCACAATGAGAAGGTTCGGCATGATGTCACGCTCCTTTGAGAGTATTATAGCATAGAGGGCTTTCATATATAAGGGGTTTATTGAACGAGTTTTTTTCTTAGGGGGAGGGGGTGCGCTGCGGCGCACCCCCTCCCCCTAAAACCCCCATTGTCATTGCGCGTCTTCGGGGGCTATGTCCCCTTGCTCGGCCGCCCGCTACGCGGTCGCCCTCGGTCCTGCCGGACACGGCTTGCCCCGCAATCTGCTGCCGTAGGAGATTCCGGCTCGGGGGCCGGAATGACCGAGGGGGGCGAAGGGAGGCCCCGCACCCCGCGCCTCCACCCACCATACACTGTCCTATACCAAATAAGGACGGTGACTTAATGAACCAACACACCCTTCTCGAGGCCATGGCCCTGTCGGCCATGGCCTACGCGGACATCCAGCCCCGGCCCCTGCGGGGCGAGCAGACCTTCTACTCGGCGCCCAACGGGGTGCAATTCTTCGTGCGGCGAGAGGGGGCGTGCCTGAGCATCATCTTCCGGGGCTCCAACTCGCCCCTCGACTGGGCCCACAACCTGGCCTTCGCCCGGATGGAGGTGGCCGCCTTTTGCGGCCACAGTAGCATCCAAGCACATCGGGGCTTCCTGGCCGCATATGAGTCCGACTGTGTGCGCAGAGCGCTCCACGGCCTCATGGACGGCGTTCGCCGGCTCCGCGTCACCGGCCATTCCTATGGTGCGGCCCTGGCCACCCTGTGCGCCCTGGATATCCGCCTCACCTTCCCTGACATCGATGTGGAGGCCATCCTCTTCGGTGCCCCAAGGGTGGGGAACAAGGCCTTCATGCGCTGCTACAACAGCCATGTCATCCGCACCGTGAGGGTCGAGTGCGGCAACGACATCGTCACCAAGGTGCCCCTGGCCGTCATGGGCTTCCGCCATGTGGGCAGCCGGCTCCATGTGGGGCCGCGGCGGTGGCCGCTGGCGATGTCGACCGAGGATCACTACCAGAATCGGTATTACGAGGGGCTGATTAATCGCTTGCTTTCTTGAGATTCTCCAGCCGCAGTGCGATGTCCCGCGCGAAGTCGGCGTCGCTGACATCGGGGCTTCGGGTGTCGGGCCAGAGCTGACAGGGCTTTTCTCCGCAGGGCGCGCAAGAGGCAAAGCCCCGATTTTCAGCGCAGATGTAGGAGGGGCACACCGTCACGCCCAGAAAGGGCGCCCAGGGCACCGCGCCCTCAAGCTCGCGGCATCCGTCACATTCATCGCCATAGGCCTTGCAGGCACAGCAGTCGACGCCGCACATTCCCAGCATGATATCGGCCTCCTTTTTGGTTTGCTGGAAACAGTATAGCACGAATAAGGGAGAAAGGGCATGGTTTTTTGCGCAAAGCGCGCCTTCGCCGCCTGCGGCGTCTCGCTCGGATGGCTTCGCCATCCTCGGCCTTGCCAGACGCGACGAAAAACGTCCAGTTGCGCTACGCGCAACACGGCATTAAAAAGGAGTTGAAGGTAACGTTTTTTTAAGCTCTTGGGGGAGACCAGCGCCGTATGGCGATGGTCTCCCAACCCCCTCTTTTTTGTATGATATTTCTCCCCGTCGCTGCATATTGCCCAATTCGCAAATCTGTGATAAAATATCTTGTCAGCACACAAAATCGCCGACAGATACTCACCATGGAAGGATGATTCTCTCAATGTCCGGACATTCCAAGTGGCACAACATCCAGCGCCAGAAGGGCGCTCAGGATGCCAAGCGGGCCAAGATTTTCACCAAATATGCCCGCGAGATGGCCATCGCAATCCGGGAGGGGGGCGCAGACCCCCAGCACAACGCCAAGCTGGCCGCCGCCATCGCGCGGGCCAAGAGCGAAAATGTGCCCAACGACAACATCAACCGCACCTTGCAAAAATATCAAGGCGGCGCCAAGGCCGAGAGCTACGAGTACGCCACCTACGAGGGCTACGGCCCCCAGGGCATCGCCGTCATCGTCGACGCCCTCACCGACAACCGCACCCGCACGGTGGCCGAGGTGCGCCACTACTTTGATAAATACGGCGGCAACATGGGGGCCACCGGCTGTGTGGCCTGGCAGTTTGACAAAAAAGGCGTGCTCATTTTAGAGGCCGAGGGCCGGGACGAGGACGAGACCATGATGCAGGTCCTCGAGGCCGGGGCCGAGGATTTCGCCCGGGAGGGCGAGGTCTTCGAAATCTACACCCCCGAGGCCGACTTCGAGGCTGTCCGGGATGCTTTGCAAGCCCAGGGATACATTTTCCTCGAGGCTCAAATCGAGAGGGTGCCCCAGAATTACACCGCCCTCACCGATGAAACCGACATCAAAAACATGACCAAGATGCTCGAAATGATGGAGCAGAATGATGATGTGCAGAATGTCTGGCATAATTGGGAATAGAAGGCGCAGCAGGGACGACAGCGCACATAAGGCACGTAGGCGCCGGCCAAACAGGCCAAGGTCAAGGGCACTTGAAAGGGAATTATTGAACGTTATTTTTTCAGGGGGGATGGATTTTCCCTTTGGGGAAATCCATCCCCCCGGCCCCCAATATATAAGATAATGCCCTCAAGCCCCCCGTTTTAAGAACCCCACATCACACAACAACAGGAGTACCACTTTTATGACAGATCGCTCGAAAATTCGCAATTTCTCCATCATTGCCCACATCGACCATGGGAAGTCAACCCTGGCCGACCGGCTGCTGGAGGCCACCCACACGGTGGACAAACGGGACATGACGGCCCAGCTGCTGGACAATATGGAGCTCGAGCGCGAGCGGGGCATCACCATCAAGGCCCGTGCCGTCATGCTCAAGTACCTGGCCGAGGACGGCGAGACCTATCGCCTCAACCTCATCGACACCCCGGGCCATGTCGACTTCAACTACGAGGTCTCCCGGTCTCTGGCCGCCTGTGAGGGGGCCATTTTGGTCGTGGATGCGGCCCAGGGCATCGAGGCCCAGACCTTGGCCAACACCTATCTGGCCCTGGACAACGACCTTGAGGTGCTGCCCGTGGTCAACAAAATCGACCTTCCGGCCGCCGACCCCAAGCGCGTTAAGGAGGAGATTGAGACCATCATCGGCATCCCCGCTGAGGAGGCCCCCGAAATCTCGGCCAAGGCCGGCATCGGCATCCCCGAGGTGCTCGAGATGGTGGTGCGGCAGGTTCCGCCGCCGGAGGCGGGGGAGAGCGGCATCGACCGCGCGCTGATTTTCGACAGCCAATACGACACCTACCGGGGCGTTATCGTCTATGTCCGGGTGTTTGACGGCAGCTTCCGCCCCGGCCAGCGCATCAAGATGATGGCCGCCGGCTCAAGCTTCCAGATTGTCGAGTGCGGCTATCTGCGCCCCTTCGGCATGGAGGCGTGCGACGAGCTGGTCGCCGGCGAGGTCGGCTACATCACGGCCAGCATCAAAAACGTGGGCGACACCCAGGTGGGCGATACGGTGACCTCGGTGGACAGGCCGGCCAGTGTGGCCCTCAAGGGCTATCGTCAGGTGCAGCCCATGGTCTTTTCGGGCCTCTATCCCGCCGATGGGAAGAAGTACCCCGACCTGCGCGATGCCTTGGAGAAACTGCAAATCAACGACGCCTCCCTCAGCTTCGAGCCCGAGAGCTCGGCAGCCCTGGGCTTTGGCTTTCGTTGCGGTTTTTTAGGCCTGCTGCATCTGGAGGTCATCCGCGAGCGGGTCGAGCGCGAGTACGGCCTCGACCTCATCACCACGGCGCCCAGCGTCATCTACAAGCTGCGCATGGCCAGCGGCGAGGAGAAGGTCATCGACAACCCCCTCAACTTCCCCAACCCCGGCGAGATTGACTGGGCCGAGGAGCCCATTGTCAAGGCGTCCATCATCACCCCCTCCGAGTATGTGGGCAACCTGATGGACCTGTGTCAGGACCGCCGCGGAGTGTATAAGGACATGAAGTACATCGACACCGAACGGGTCGATTTAACCTATCATCTGCCGCTCAATGAGATTATCTACGACTTCTTCGACGCCCTCAAGTCGCGCACCCGGGGCTACGCCAGCCTGGATTACGAGCTCATTGGCTACGAGCGGAGCAATCTCGTGAAGCTGGATATCCTGCTCAACGGCGACGTGGTCGATGCGCTCTCCTTCATCGTCCATGTGGACAAGGCCCAGGATCGCGGGCGGCGCATCGCCGAAAAGCTCAAGAAAAACATCCCGCGCCAGATGTTCGAGGTGCCCATTCAGGCCGCTATCGGCGGCAAAATCATCGCCCGTGAGACGGTCAAGGCCCTGCGCAAGGATGTGCTGGCCAAGTGCTATGGCGGCGACATCACCCGCAAGAAAAAGCTGCTGGAAAAGCAGAAGGAAGGCAAAAAGCGCATGCGCAGCCTGGGTAGCGTTGAGGTGCCCCAGGAGGCCTTCATGGCGGTGTTGCGCTTAGATGACGACGATTAACGGGCATTACGGGCATTTGCAAAGAGATTATTAAACGAGACTTTATTTGGGGGAGGGTAGGGCCCTTCGGGCCCCACCCTCCCCCTTACCCCCACCCATTTTGAGGGCAAGGGGCCCTTCGTAGGGCGTGACGACCTCGACACGCCGCCATATGGGGAAAATCACCTCCACATAAGGACACCCACCATGAATCACCTTGGCCTTTACCTCCACATCCCCTTCTGCCGCACCAAGTGCGGCTATTGCGATTTCTACTCTTTGCCCGGCTGCTCAGAGAAGGAGATGGACGGCTATCTGGACGCGCTGCTGGCTCACTTGGCCGAGTTCTTCCCGACCCCCGGCCAGCGCACCGCCGACACCGTCTACATCGGCGGCGGAACGCCCTCTCTGCTGGGGGGCAAGCGCATTGCGCGGCTGCTCAAGGCGGTGGGAAAGCGGGTGACGCTGACCCGCAACTGCGAAATCACCCTGGAGGTCAACCCCGAGAGCGTCGACAAGGCCCTCATGAAGGCGGTTCGGGCCGCCGGGGTCAACCGGGTCTCCATGGGTGTGCAGAGCGCCGACGACGGCGAGCTCAAGGCCTTGGGCCGCCTCCACACCTTCGCCGAGGCCGAGCGCGCGGTGGAGGTCATCCGAAAATATTGCACCGACAACATCAGCCTCGACCTGATGTACGGCCTCCCCGGCCAGGACATGGCGGCCTGGCAGCACAGCGTTCGGGCTATCATGGCCCTGGGCCCAAGGCATATATCCTGCTACAGCCTCAAGCTCGAGGAGGGCACCCCCATGGGCGATGCCGCCCCTTCGCTGCCCGAGGGCGATGCCCAGGCCGAGATGTACCTGTGGGCCGTCGAGCTTTTGGCGCGCAGCGGCTGGCGGCAGTACGAGATTTCCAACCTTGCCATCCCCGGCTACGAGTCCCGCCACAACAGCCGGTACTGGGATTTG
>JGI994J12354_10002299_pt1 | contig 18764 bp, 14 predicted proteins | sample IntmicLarv3ML3BL_FD_12354 | JGI IMG/M metagenome (IMG submission 12354)
ATCAGTCATAGATATTCTGGTTATAGGCGCGGCTACATTAGGGCAAAAGGGCGAGGCGCCGGCAGACATAGCTGCGATGACCGGGGCCGGAATTTGCGCCGTAAGCGAAGACGGATTTTCCGTTTTGGATTCAAAGCTGATTAAAGATGCCTTCAAAAAATGTGCCGAAGAAAATGTGCCCATGTTTTCCCACTGCGAGGATTTGGCGCTGGTTGACGGCGGTGTGATAAACGAGGGCAAAGCGGCGGAAAAATTCGGCTTAAAAGGCATATCCAACGATTCGGAAGAGGTTATTGTTGCAAGAGATATTATACTGGCGGCTTCAACCGGTGCGAAACTCCACCTTTGCCATATGAGCACAAAGGGCAGTGCCGATATAATACGCTCGGCTAAAGCGCTTGGCGCAAATGTTACGGCGGAAGCCTGCCCCCATCATTTTACACTCTGTGATGAAGATATAGCGGAAAATGACGGTGACTATAAAATGAATCCGCCGCTCAGGAGCAAAGAGGATATGAATGCGATTATTAATGCTTTGAAAGACAATACCATAGAGATAATCGCCACAGACCACGCCCCTCATCATGTAGATGAGAAGCAGGGCGGCTTTGAAAAGGCAGCTAACGGAATAGTCGGTTTGGAAACGGCGCTGGCCTTGGGTATTACGGAGCTGGTTAAGAAAAATGTACTTTCTCCAAGTGAGCTTATTGCGAAAATGACCTGTAATCCGGCTAAAGTGCTGGGAATAAAAGCGGGTTCGTTGTCAAAAGGCTATCCGGCGGATATTACTGTTATAGATTCTGATACGGAATATGAAATTAAGATTGATGAGTTTAAGTCAAAGGGGAAAAACACTCCTTTCGGCGGTAAAAAGGTTTACGGCAAGGCAATGTATGTTGTGAAAAATGGGAAAGTTGTTGTTGAGAATGGGGAGTTAAATCCAAGATAAGCATTACATTTGCTGCGCAAATATAATGCTTAAGGGGCCGACGATAAAGCTGCCGCCCCCTTAACAATCCTTCAATGTACAAAATTTAAAGCATGCTTTAAATTTTGTACACATTCGGATTGGCTTATCTTGGTTAAATAAAAAAAACGGAGGTCAGAGTATGGTTATTGATAAGTTGCTGGAGAAGATTATTGAACTGAAGAACCCGTCGGTTGTGGGCCTTGATCCTAAATTGGACTTTGTTCCGGCTCATATACTTAAGGAAATGTTTGAAGCTCACGGAGGGCATAATTCTAAAGCCGCGGCGGAAGCCATTTTGAAATTCAATATGGAAATTATTGATGAGATTTACGACATTGTGCCTGCCGTTAAGCCGCAGGTTGCCATGTATGAAATGTTCGGGCCTGACGGATTCGGAGCTTATTTGAAAACTGTGGAATATGCAAAATCAAAAGGAATGTTTGTCATAGTTGATGTTAAGCGGGGTGACATTGCTTCAACTGGAGAGGCTTACGCAAAGGCTTTTCTCGGCAAGGTTAAAATCGGCGATGAGGAAAATACTGTGTTTGATGCGGATTTTGCAACCATCAATCCATATCTCGGCCAGGATTCCATAGAACCTTTTATCGATGAATGTAAGGCCAACGACAAGGGCTTGTTCATTCTGGTTAAAACTTCAAACGCCGGCAGCGGTATGCTTCAGGACATTCTTTCAGATGGCAAGCCTATATATGAAATCGTAGGCTCTTATGTGGAAAGCTGGGGCGCTGAAATGCGGGGCAAGCATGGCTTTTCACCAATCGGTGCTGTAGTCGGTGCTACTCATAAAGAGCAGGCGAAGCGCCTTAGAGAGATTATGCCGCATACATTTATGCTTGTGCCGGGTTACGGCGCACAAGGCGGCACTGCAGAGGATTTATCAGTATGCTTTAACTCAGAGGGCTTGGGCGCAATCGTCAACAGCTCAAGGGGCATTATAGCGGCATATAAGAATAAATATAAAAACGATTTTACCCCGCAAGAGCATGGAAAAGCAGCCAGAGCGGCAGCAATTGAAATGCGCGATGATATAATGGGGCATATTAAATAAGTTCAGCATGAAAAGCGGTATTTCAGCAGTAATTATTAATTGTTGGCGATTCTTAAGCGGCATAAGCCTTTAAATACAGGAGTGATTGTAATATGAGTGCTAAAAGCGTTAAAATTCAGTTAATATTGGAAAATGGAGCGGTATTCTACGGCAATGCCTTTGGCTATGTTAAAGAAACCGTTGGAGAAGTTGTGTTTAACACAGGGGTTGTAGGCTATCAGGAAATACTTACAGACCCAACTTATGCAGGTAAGATAGTTTGTATGACATACCCTCTTATTGGAAATTATGGAATAAATCTGGAGGATATGGAGTCTAAAGGAACTAAAATTGCCGGTCTAATTGTCAGGGGTAAATGTGATTATCCCAATAACTGGCGCATGGAAATGGATTTGGACGGCTATCTTAAGCAAAATAAAGTTTTGGGAATGGAAGGCATTGATACAAGAGCCCTTACGAGAATTTTAAGGGATTCGGGAACTATGAAGGGTATTATAACAGCCCGGGTTGACAGCCTGACACCAAGCCAGATCAGCCAAAAATTCAGCACATATTCAGGCAAGAATATAGTGGAAGAAGTGACAACGAAAGAGAAATACATCATTGACGGCAGAGGTTTACATCTTGCTGTTATTGATATGGGGATAAAAAACTCCATGCTTAAAGCCTTTCAAAAAAGAGGCTGCAAGCTGAGTGTTTTCCCTGCCTTTGCATCAGCCGAGGAGATACTGGAATCCAATCCTGACGGGATTTTTATTTCAAACGGCCCGGGGGATCCGAAGAATATACCAAGCATAATAGAAACCGTTAAAGGGCTTATCGGCAAAAAGCCTGTTGTGGGAGTTTGCACAGGCCATCAGATAATAGCCATAGCCTTGGGCTGTACGGTTGATAAAATGAAATTCGGCCACCATGGCGGCAATCATTCCGTTAAAAACATGGACACGGGCCGCTGTTATATAACAAGCCAGGGTCACGAATTTGTGGTTACAAAATGCACTGAGGATGTGGAAGCCAACTGGATAAATGTTAATGACAAAACCATAGAGGGTATCAGGCATAAAGCATTGCCTGTCGCCAGCGTTCAATTCCATCCGGAAAGCTGCCCCGGCCCTGTTGATACTGACTTTATATTCGATAATTTTCTTAAAATCATAGAGGAAGGGAGAAAAAATCATGCCTAAAAATCCAAATATCAAAAAAGTTATGGTGATCGGCTCGGGGCCTATTGTAATCGGCCAGGCTGCGGAGTTCGATTATTCAGGCACACAGGCTTGCGAAGCAATTAAGGAAGAAGGCATTGAGGTTGTTCTCGTCAACTCAAATCCGGCTACGATTATGACTGATGTTGGGCTTGCTCATTATACTTATATTGAGCCTTTAACCATAGAATTTCTGGAAAAAATTATAGCAAAGGAGCGCCCTGATTCCCTTATAGCGGGCATGGGCGGTCAAACGGGGCTTAATCTGTCTTGTGAGCTTCATGACAAGGGCTTGCTTGAAAAATACAATGTTAAAGTTATAGGCACATCCATTAACTCCATAAAAGAGGGGGAGGACAGGGACTCCTTTAAAAAGCTCATGGAGCGGACGAATCAGCCTATAGTTGAGAGCGTTATTGTTACGGAGGTTGAATCGGCTGTCAGGTTTGCATCGGATAACGGCTATCCTGTAATCATCCGCCCTGCATATACATTAGGCGGAACAGGCGGCGGAATCGCCGAAACTGAAAGCGAGCTACGGGAAATACTTGCCCTCGGCCTGCAATTAAGCCGCGTTGGACAAGCTCTTATAGAAAAAAGCATTAAAGGCTACAAAGAAATTGAATATGAAGCTATCAGGGATTCGGCGGGCAACTGCATAACAGTATGCTCAATGGAAAATATTGACCCTGTAGGTGTTCACACAGGCGACAGTATAGTTGTTGCGCCTGCTCAAACCTTGACATATAAAGAATACGGCATGTTAAAAAGCGCCGCGCTACAGATACTTGAAGCGGTTGAAATAGAAGGCGGCTGCAATATACAGTTTGCCCTTGATCCTGTGAGCTTTGAATACGCTGTTATTGAAATAAATCCAAGGGTTAGCCGCTCATCCGCTCTGGCTTCCAAGGCTACAGGCTATCCTATTGCCAAGGTTGCTTCAAAAATAGCGCTGGGCTACACGCTTGATGAAATTGTAAATGCCGTAACAGGCAAAACCTTCGCCTGCGTTGAGCCTGTGGTAGACTATGTTGTGCTTAAAATACCCAAATGGCCTTTTGATAAATTCCACCATGCAAAGCGTACTTTAGGTACGAAAATGATGGCAACGGGAGAGGTTATGGCCATAGGCAACAGTTTGGAACATGCACTTTTAAAAGGCATCCGCTCGCTGGAAATCAAGCAGTATACATTTGAGCATAAAGCGGCTAAAGAAAAATCTCTTGAAGAATTAAAGCGCCTTGTAACAGTGCCGGATGATGAGAGGCTTTTCTATATCGGTGAAATGTTAAGAAGAAACTATAGGATGGAAAAAATCTGCGAAATAACAGGCATGGATCCATTCTTCCTCTATAAAATCAAAAATATAATTGACTGGGAAGAAGAGCTAAAAGAGCTTGAGCTGAAGGATATAACACCGGAAATTATGCGCTTCTACAAAGAAAAAGGCTTTTCCGATAAAGGCATGGCTGACCTTCTTAAATGCAGCCCGAGAAATATTTATGCACTCAGGCAAAAATGGAATCTTCACCCGGTTTATAAAATGGTTGATACCTGCGCAGGTGAGTTTGAGGCGGTTTCACCTTATTATTACTCAACTTACGATACGGACTGCGAGGTTGTGGTTTCCGATAAGAAAAAGGTATTGGTTATCGGCTCCGGCCCTATAAGAATCGGTCAAGGTATAGAGTTTGATTATTGCAGCGTACACTGCGTTAAGGCCCTTAAAAATATGGGGATTGAAACTATTATTATCAACAACAATCCTGAAACTGTCAGCACGGATTTTGATATATCCGACAAATTGTATTTTGAACCTTTGACGGAAGAGGATGTATATGAGGTTATATTGAAAGAAAAGCCTGATGGCGTTATTCTCCAATTCGGCGGGCAAACGGCTATTAAACTGGCAAATTTCCTTCAGGAAATGGAGATTCCGGTATACGGCACAAAGCCTAAGCAAATAGATGTTGCGGAGGACAGAGAGAAATTTGATGAGCTTTTGGAAGAGCTTAATATTCTCAGGCCGAAGGGCAAGGGTGTTTGGAGCTTGGATGAAGGGTTGAAAATAGCCGATATGCTTGATTTTCCTCTTCTTGTGCGTCCATCCTATGTACTGGGCGGCCAGGGTATGGAAATTACCATGGATAAGGATGAGCTTAGGAATTATTTAGGCAATGCTTTTGAGAAGGATAAAAGCAATCCGGTTCTTATTGACCGCTATTTAGGCGGGAGGGAAATTGAGGTTGACGCCATTTGCGACGGGGAAAATGTGCTTATCCCGGGCATTATGGAACATTTGGAAAAAGCGGGTATTCACTCAGGCGATTCCATATCAATCTATCCGCCGCAAAATATCAGTGACAGAATGAAGGAAAAGATTCTTGAAGTTACGAAAAAGGTATCCGTTGCGCTTGAAGTTATCGGCATGGTAAACATACAGTTTATCGAGTTTGAAGATGAGCTCTACATTATAGAGGTTAATCCGCGCTCTTCAAGAACGGTGCCTTATATTACAAAGGTTACAGGAGTGCCTATAATAGATTTGGCTACCAAGGTTATGCTGGGCGAAAAGCTGGAAACCCTTGGGTTCGGCACAGGGCTTTATCCGGAAGCCGACATAATTTCCGTAAAAGTACCAGTATTCTCTACAGAAAAATTGCCTCAGGTTGAAGCCACTTTAGGGCCGGAAATGCGCTCTACAGGCGAGGTTCTTGGCCTTGGCAAAACTCTTAATGAAGCGCTTTATAAAGGCTTTCTGGCGGCGGGCAGCTATATACCCAGAGCCGGTAGCACAATACTTGTTACTTTAAGGAAAAGAGAACAGCAAAACTTTGTAGAGCTGGCCAAGCGCTTTTCCGCAATGGGCTGTAAGTTCATGGCGACGGAAGGCACTGCGAGGGTTTTGGAAGAAAATGGCATTAATGTGAGCGTAGTTAAAAAAATAGATGAAGGTGTGCCGAATATTCTGGATATAATCAGAAGCGGTGTAATCGATTTGGTTATAGATATACCTTCTAAGAGCAATGATGTATTAAGTGACGCTTTCAAAATCCGCAGAGGCGCAATAGAGAGCAAAATCAGCTTCATGACAAGCCTTGACACAGCAAGAGCGCTGGCAGATGTTATGGAAAGCGGCTTAAGCATAGCGGAGCTTGATGTTATCGCAATAGGGAAAAGCAATTAACGCAGTATATGAAACGGGGCGGTGCCCACATCGCCCCAAGACTTTAATTATTAATTATTCTAAAAGAGTGGGTGGGGAGTATTTATGAAAAGATATGTTGAATCGGAAATAATTTTCAGCGAGAAAATAAATGAGCATATATATAAAATGACATTTAATTGCCTTGAAATAGCTGCGGATGCTGAAATTGGCCAGTTTATCAATGTGTATCTGGACAAAGGCGAAATGATTTTGCCAAGGCCAATCAGCATACAGGATATTGATAAAGAAAAGGGTACATTATCCATAATGTATCAAATAGCAGGCAAGGGTACTGAGTATATGTCGGGAATAAAGGCAGGCAAAAAGCTCAATATTGCAGGGCCTTTAGGCAATGGCTTTGTATATAAAAATTATAAGAAGCTGGCACTTATCGGAGGGGGAATCGGCGTTCCGCCTATGTATTACAGCGCTAAAGCTATTAAGGAAAAATATCCCGATGCTGAAATAAAGGTTTTCTCAGGCTTCAGAAATAAGGAATATGCTATACTTGAAGATGAGTTTAAGACTCTGGGTGTTGAAGTTGTAACGGCAACTGATGACGGCAGCTACGGCTATTCCGGCAATGCACTGCAAGCGTTTAAAGAAAGCGGCTTTGAAGCAGATGCCATATTTTCCTGCGGGCCTTCTGTTATGCTGAAATTTGTGGCTTCTTATGCTAAAGAAATGGGGATACCTTGCCAAGTCAGCATGGAAGAGCGCATGGGCTGCGGCATAGGCGCATGTGTAGGCTGTGCCATAGCCATTAAAAATGATTCGGCTAAAGGCTTTGAATATAAAAAAGTATGTAAGGACGGGCCTGTTTTTGACGGATCGGAGGTGCTATGGCAATGAAAAACCTCAAAGTAAATATTGCAGGTGTGGAGTTTAATAATCCGGTTACCACAGCCAGCGGAACTTTCGGATACGGTAGGGAGTTTAGCCAGTTTGTTGATTTAAACAAAATCGGCGGCATAAGCGTAAAAGGCGTTGCCATTGATGAATGGGGCGGCAATCCTCCGCCTAGGATAATGGAAACTTACGGCGGCATGCTAAATTCCGTAGGGCTTCAAAATCCCGGGGTTGATTATTTTATTGAGAAGGAAATTCCTTTTTTGCGCCGTTATGAGAGCAAGATTATAGCAAATGTCTGCGGCCATTCAGTGGAGGAATATGAAGGTGTTTGCGAGAAAATAAATGAAGCGGATATTGATTTGGTTGAGCTTAACATATCCTGCCCTAATCTTGGCGGAAGCGGCGGCGGTGCGGCTTTCGGCACAGACCCTGATATGGCTAGGGAGGTTGTTGCGAAATCAAAGGCAAAGCTCACCAAAAAGCCACTTTTGGTAAAATTATCGCCTAATGTGACAGATATAACTTTAATCGCCAAAACAGTTGAAGCGGCGGGAGCAGATGCAGTATCCCTTATAAATACACTTTTGGGAATGAAAATAGATATAAGAAAACGCAAAGCGCCTTTTGCCAATAAGGTTGCCGGTCTTTCAGGCCCTGCGATTAAACCGGTTGCATTAAGAATGGTTTATCAGGTGAAAAAGTCGGTTAAAATACCCGTTCTCGGCATGGGAGGTATATCCACAGGGGAGGATGCCATAGAATTCATGATGGCAGGCGCTTCTGCAATTGCGGTAGGTACGGCTAATTTTATAAATCCTAACGCCTGCATAAACATTCTACGTGAAATTGAAGAGTTTATGGAGAAAGAAAATATAAAAGATATAAATGAAATTGTAGGGATAATTGATTAGTTTTAGGTGAATTTTAAAATGAAAAGCCCATTTTCCGTTAATTGGAAAATGGGCTTTTTTAAGCAGTTATTATTTTCATTCTTCCGCAGATATTGTATTGCCTTTTTCATCATTTTTATTATAGCTGAGGCTTGCGCCTAAAATACCTACTAATATTATTACAATGCCTATAATATCAACCGGGCGAAGCTGCTCGTTCAATATTAAAACGCCCACAAGCAATGCTATAACTGTGCTGAAAGCGCCCGTTGCGCTGGAAACGGCGATGGGCAAATGCCCGTAGGCATATGTCATACATAAAAAGGCGATAACACAGGAGCCTATACCCATGTACAAAACAGAAATTACAAATTCTGATGTACCCAGACCATTAAAGAATGTAAGCAGTTCGCCTTTTATGGCGTGGTTAATAACGGTTGTGGCAGAAAAGCCGACAGCGCCCATTAGTGTGGGCAGGTAGATGGTTTCAAAAGCTGTAAAATAAGCGGAGGCTTTTCTAATATATGTTCTCTGGAAGGATAAAGCGGCTATGCTGGCTATTATAAGTATAAGCCCTGTGGTCGTTCCGCCAATCATCTGGCCGCCTACAAGATTTATTATCATAACACCTATAACAGTCATGCACATGAAAACTACCTGCTTTTTGCTGGGCATTTCCTTATTAATAAATATGGATAAAATTGTTACGAATATAGGTATGGTGGCGCACATTACTGATATTTGAGATGTAGGCGCATACGAGGTTGAGGCGGTTTGAAGCACCTGGCTTAACAGAGGGTTTAAAATGCCGCATAGTATTATGAGCTTAATGGGTTTATTTTTATAATTAACCTTCTGAATTTTAAGCCAAACTATAGCCTGCAAGCCTATGAATCCGGTTGTAAAGCGAAAAGCCAAGAATTTTACGGCATCTTCATTAACGGCCTTCATACCGGATTTAATGAAAAGCATGGCAAAGCCGAAAATAACAGCTGAAATTAGACTGCAAATAAGTGGGAAATATTTTTTCATCAAAAGCCCTTCTTATGATTTATTTTTGTTTTCAAATATTAAGTAAGCCTATGTTAACAGATTAGCGGCTGATGTTTGAAGTGTATCATAAACAAAAATATTTTTCAACGAATATGGCTTTTAAGCCGGAAATAATTACTGAAAGTTTTGCAGCCGTTTTATTTTTGTACATACTCATTAATAATACAACAGTAATTGGATAAAGGCAGATTATGTCAGTGCCTGCGGCTAATGCTGAGCGGCTGTAGGGACGATATAAATACAAATATAAGATTGTATTTAATGGAGACATAAGAAAGAATTTTATATAAAAAGGATATGAAATTATGGGCGGCTATTTGATTAATAAAAATATGATTTCAAATGAAGCGCTTAAAGCGCTGGCTTCTGACGATTTGTATGGCTTTTGGGAAGTTAATATTGAAAAGAAGGAAGTTACTATAAGTCCCAGCCTGCTTGATCTGGTTGGTTTAACCGGCGGCGATTTAGCTTATGGAGCTATTATATTGCAGGAGTTTGTTCATGAAGAGGATGCTTACAGGCGAGAGCGCTATATTAGGGGCTATTTAGATGGCAACGGCCATGAAGAGGATATAGTTTTCCGCCTTAATACCGCAAACGGTGAGCCTATATGGTGCAGGGAAGCATGCAGGGTTGTTGCCAAAAACGAAAAAGGCGAGGTAACTAATATAACAGGTCTGCTGCATAATGTGCTGATTATGGATAGGGCTACGCCTCATTATGAGCAAGCAGTTAATGATCAGCTTGAAATAGCTGTAAAAAATTCTGAAATACAAAGAAGGCTTCTTTATGCAATCGGGATCATAGCCGGCAAACTTATTTCTGTTAAATCAGAGAATTTTTACAAGGACATGCACGAGTCATTAAAAATTATCGGGGAAGTCGTAAACGTCGACCGCGTTTATATTTGGGAAAACTATTTGGAAGACGGTAAGCCGTTTTGCAGGCAGACTTATGAATGGAGCGGAAATGCCGAGCCTCAGCAGGGTAAGGATATTACAGCTTCCATGGATTATGAGATGGTACCTTATTGGAGGGACAGTATAGAAAAAGGGATTTATATAAATTCCTTCGTTGAGGATTTGCCGCAAGAGGAGCGGGAAATATTACAGGCTCAAGATATAGTTTCAATTCTTGTCGTACCTATAAAGCGCGGGGATGAAATATGGGGCTTTTTTGGTTTTGATGATTGCAAAAATGAAAGAGTATTTTCCGAAATTGAGAAGAATACGCTGCAATCAGCCGGAGTGCTAATGGTATCTGCCATATTGCGCAATTCTCTTGTTGAAAAAGAAAGCGAATCAAGAAATATTTTAATGGAGCAGGAAAAATTACTCCGTGCGGTTAATAATTCAGCCAGCTTGCTCTTAGATGATTTAGGTACGGATTACAGCGGAACAATTATAGATGCCCTGCGGGAGCTGGGTGAAAGTGTAGGCGTTGACAGGGCGTATATTTGGCGCAACTCAATTATAGATAATGTGCTCTGCTGTTCGGAAGTAGCGGAATGGTATAAGGATGCGCGCTCCAATGAGTCTCACCCTCAGAATATTCCTTATGATGAATTTTTGCCTAACTGGAGAGAGCTTTTGGAAAGCGAAAGCGGGCTCAGCCTTATGTATGATGATTTAAGTGAGGCGCTTATGAACTTCCCCGGCATGGAAGATGTAAAGAGCTTTTTAGTAATGCCTATTGTTATCCATGGTCAGTTTTGGGGCTTTATTGGCTTTGATGATTGCCACGATAAGCGCAAGTTCACAGAGGCGCAAATTAATATATTAACTTCCGGCGGTATGCTTATTGCAGCTGCTATGCTTAGAAATGACATGACAGACAGGCTTATTGAAGCGAGAGAGCAGGCTTTGTTCAGCATGAATGCCAAGTCGGATTTTCTTGCCAGAATGAGCCATGAAATAAGAACGCCTATGAATGCAATTATCGGTATGACTGCAATTGCCGCAAAGGCCGATGATGTTGAAAAAATAAAATATTGTCTTGAGAAAATAGATGGATCTTCCCGTCAGCTTCTTGGCGTTATTAATGATGTGCTGGATATGTCCAAAATAGATGCCAATAAACTTGAGATAATCAGCGAGGAATTTAATTTTGAGCAGATGCTTCAAAATGTGTTTAATGTTGTTCAGGTCAAAATGGAAGAAAAGCAGCAGATATTAAAATTCCGTTTTGAAAATATTTTTACAAAAAATATAATAAGTGATGAGCTCAGGCTTTCTCAGGTGCTGATTAATTTATTGAACAATGCCGTTAAGTTTACGCCGGAAGGCGGCTTAATTAATATCGAAATTAGGGAAGAAAGTTTTGAAGACAATAAACTCAGGCTGCACATAGAGGTTAATGATACAGGCATAGGCATAGCACCTGAAAGAATTGACAAGCTATTTAACTCCTTTGAACAGGCGGATGGAAGTATAACAAGACAATACGGCGGAACAGGCCTAGGCCTTGCCATATGCAAGAGCATAGTTGAGCTTATGGGCGGAAAGATTTGGGTTGAGAGCAAGGTTGGCGAGGGTTCAAAGTTTATATTTGAAATAGATTCGCTTTGGGGTGACTCAATTTCAAATATCTATGATGTTCAAATAGATATGGATGAGCTTAATATATTGGTTGTAGATGATGAGGCAGAGGTTTTAAGATATTTCGGCGCTATGCTTGACAACTTTAAATTCAGCTATGATACGGCATTAGGCGGAAGAGAGGCAATTAAAAAGGTTGCCGAAAGAGCCAATACCGACAAGCCGTATAATATTGTTTTTGTAGATTGGAATATGCCGGGTTTAAACGGTAAAGATACGGCAATTGAAATAAAGCAGCATATGAGCGCTAATTCCATGGTAATTATGGTTTCATCTGCGGATTGGAGCGAAATTGAGGCCGAGGCCAACTCCATTGGAATAACGAATTATTTGGCAAAGCCCATATTGCCTTCTTCTGTGTTTAATATGGTTATAGGGCTTTTAAAAAGGAAGCCTTTGCCTAAAGCCGAAAATGCGGATAATATATATAAGTGGGCTGGCAAAAAACTTATGCTTGTTGAGGATATTGAGATTAACCGTGAAATTGTAATGAGCATACTTGAAGATACCGGCATAACAGTAGACTCCGCAATAAACGGCGTGGAAGCGGTTGAAAGATTTGCCGAGGGCAGCTCAGATTATGATATTATTCTTATGGATGTGCAAATGCCTGTTTTAGACGGAATATCCGCAACTAAAAGAATACGCGCCATGGACGATATAAATGCAAAAAAAATACCTATACTTGCAATGACGGCGAATGCCTTTAAAGAAGATGAGCAAGCCTGCTTAGCTGCCGGTATGAATGATTATATTGCCAAGCCTATCAATATAGAAGAGCTGCTTACAAAAATATCATATTATATTTCTTAAAATATACGGCGCAGGTTTATAGCAGCTTTTATTTGAGATTATTTAAATATCTTTTCCAAATACAAAAGGTTTGCCCTAAACGGGGCAGACCTTTTAGAAATATTGATTAAATAAGAATAAAACGCTATAATATAAAAAAAGATGAACAGGCAGTGATTTGCCGTAAAGCCCGGTTTGGGTTTTGTTATTTATAAAATTCAAATTTTTATGAAACGGAGCAGTTTATGTTTGTTGAATATGTACGCAATTTATATGAGCAATTGATTATTAATAAGTTTGAGGTTATAAGAGGTATTTCCGACAATATAATAGATGAAAAAACTGCGTTTATGGGCTTTTTGAATTATAGCTCTTCTGTATGGTATGCGGTTGTTCTGGTAAATACAAAGGAAGTTAATTGTGCCGCATATAAAGATATATGGTCAGGGCGGATTAATAATTATTTTGAAGAGCTTCTGCAAAAAAACAATAAGAAAAATATCGTGGTTTTAAACTTGTTCGTAAGCGGTGAAAAATCGGATTATGCTGAATTTTTACAGCAGGATTTGTTTACGGCTGACGGGGCGGTTGTAAATGCCTATTGGGAAGTTAAGCTCCATGAAAAAAGCCTTGAAATTGCAAAGAATAATCCTGATAAAATTATGAATTTAAATGAGCTTGTCAGGAACTCGTTGTCTTCCGAATCTGCTGGCAATGCAACGGAGGCGGTTTATTCGGCACAGGTTTATGAAAATGCCGTTAAGAAGCGCCCCGTACTCAAAGCAATAGGCGGGACAGTGCCGTATTTAACTTATATTTTAATCATTATAAATATGCTGGTAAGCTCAATTATAGAAATTCACAGCGAAAACGGCATTATCAGCGCTATGCGCTTAGGCGGCCTTATTCCGGAATATGTTAAGGCAGGGCAGGTATACAGGCTTTTAAGCAGCATGTTTATACATCTGGATTTAATACATCTTATAAATAACTGTGCATCCTTGTATATATTCGGTTCGAGAGTTGAGAAATATTTCGGCAGAACCAAATATCTGATTATATATTTGTTCTCAGGCATAGCAGGCAGTATTGTCAGCGTTATGTTTTCGGCGGCAATTTCGGCAGGCGCTTCAGGCGGGGTTTTCGGGCTGGTTGGAGCAGTGGTTGCTTTAACCTTCAGATCAAAGCTGGATGCATCCGGCCTTAATTATACGACTATGATTGCTTTAGCCGGTACAAGTTTCGCCATGGGCTTTTTACATGCCGGTGTAAACAATTATGCTCATGCAGGCGGATTGATAGCAGGCTGCTTAATCGGCAGTATTTTATACAGAAATAGTATGAAGGTGGATAACAGTGGAAATAGCCGGACTCAATGATGAAATTTTGGAGAATATGTTAAAAAGTGAATATGCTGAAAAAAGGCCGGTTTTCGGCTTTGGCCCCGTAAAGGCTAAAATTGCGCTTATAGGGGAAGCCCCCGGCGCCGATGAGGAAAAGCAGGGAAGGCCCTTTGTAGGCAAGGCGGGTAAAAACCTTACGGAGCTGCTGGATACAATAGGCTTAAAGCGGGAAGAAATTTATATTACCAACACAGTTAAAATCAGGCCGACTAAAATCAGCCCCAAAACGGGTAAAGATTTGAACCGGGCTCCAAATACAAATGAAATAGCTTTTTTCAAACCTTTTTTAATGCGGGAACTTGAAATAATTTCTCCTAAATTCGTTGTTACCTTGGGCAATGTTGCGTTAAATGCCGTTTCCGATAAAAAGGTAAGCATAGGGGAGTGCCATGGTAAAATTACAAATACAGGGTTGTATATAAATGTATTTGCCCTTTATCACCCCGCGGCTATCATTTATAACCAAAGCCTTAAGGAGATTTATTTGGATGATATGAATAGTTTGGCTGCGATATTAAAGGGCTGAATTGAGCTGACTTTACATAATTTTGAGGGCAGTTTCTTGCACAGAGGTTATTACCTGTGCATTTTTCATGCTTTAAAACAGGTATGGATTTAAAAGCGGGCAGACTTATCGGGGTTAAGCTGCATAAATGAATTATATCTTATGATGAAATAAGTTTTCATAGGAGGAATCATATGACAATTAAACCACTGGTTTTCGGCGATGAGCTTTGGGATATAACTGCGGAATATGCTCATAACTGCTCTTGGAGAGCCGGACGGAATTTGGCAAAACAAATGCGCCAAAATAAATTTAATGGCTGGGAAAGAGTATTTACGGCAATTGAAGATGCAAATATTGCCGGTTACTGTACTTTCGTGTCAACGGATTGTATAACTGATGTTACATATACTCCTTATATAAGCTCCATGTTTGTAGGAGAAGAATACAGAGGGAAAAGACTTAGTGAAAAAATGATTAACGCTGTCTTGGAATACGCAAAAGAGTTGAATTTTAGCAGAGTTTATATTGTGAGCGACCATGTGAATTTGTATGAAAAATATGGGTTTGTTAAAATTGATGAAAAGTGCGCCCCATGGAATCCTGATGAAATGGAGACAATTTTTATATATTTGATAGGCAACAGATAGTTTGTGTTGCTATATGAGTAAATAATGCGGCAATAATTGTTTTTATAGGTGCTTGCTTTTTTAGGAGTATATACTTAAATTTATCAGCGGTAACAGTTATGCTTGCTAAGCCAAATCTGAACATTAGTTGAACAGATTTTTATATGTATTGATTGCCCATTGGCAAAGTATTATAATACAAACGGACAAATATTTGTAAACAGGAGAAAATTATAATGAAAAAAAATAAATTTATTGTTGCTTTAATGGTGCTTGTACTTACGTTTTCTTTCGGGCCGGTTTCTGTTTCGGCGGAGCCTGAACTGGCAGGGGAATGTGCTATTTTAATGGAAAAAACAACAGGCAAAATTCTATATGGTAAAAATATAGATGCAAAGGCCTATCCTGCAAGCACTACAAAGATTTTAACGGCACTGGTTATGCTTGAATATATAGATGTAAATGATGTTATCGTAATGGGTAAAGAGGTATTTGAAATCCCCTCGGATTCCAGTAAAGCGGGGCATAGCGCAGGCTCCAGCATATCGGGATATAATCTTTTGCGCGGGCTTATGCTGCCCTCGGGCAATGAAAGCGGTTGCGTGGTTGCGATGGAGGTTGCGAGGAGAACTCTCGGCGGAGATGTTAATTTAAACTATACTGAGGCGGAATATATATTTTCGGATTTAATGAATAAAAAGGCACAGAGCTTAGGGGCTGAAAGCTCTAATTTTGTAAATCCCCATGGTTATCATAATAATTCGCATTATACAACTGCCCGCGATATGGCTTTAATATGTGCGGCGGCGCTGGATATTCCTGTTCTTGCTGAAATTATTGCGGAAACTATGTATAAAGGCGACAGCGTTACGGAAAATGTTACAGCCGATATGGTTCTGGATACTTATGACTGGCATACAACAAATCTTCTTATTACAGAGGGCTCGGAGTATTATTATGAATATGCAAGAGGGATAAAAACAGGCTTTACAGGCCCTGCCGGATATTGCCTTGCTTCAACTGCAAGAAAGAACGATATGGATCTAATTGCCATTGTATTTCATTCTGAAGAAGGTCAGCGCTATGAAGACAGTATAGCCCTATACGAGTACGGTTATGAAAACTATGAGTTTATGCAGGTTCAGGAAAACGGAATTGTTGTAGACAATGTAGGTTTTAACAATCCCCAGTTGGGAGAAGTTACCAATATGGATGTCAAGGTTCTGGGCGACCATGTGGATTTGTTTGAGAAGGAGCATTACACTCGCCTGATAAAAGAAATTGTTTATATTCCTGAAATGGTGCATATTCCAACGGAAGAAGAAAAGGAAGAGAAAGTAAAAAACGGCGAGCCTGATGAAAATGAGGGCAAGGTTATTATTAAGCTGCCTATTGAAAAAAATACTGTAATCGGGCATATTTCCTACAGCATAGACGGTGAAGAAATATATAACGGTGAGCTGGTAGCTACACTGGCTGCTGATGAGCGGACAAAGGAATCGGATTTTGAATATTATAAAGCAGAGTTTCAGAAGTTTATATTCACTAAAGCTGCTATACCTTACTGGATAGCACTTGCTGTGATTATACTTTTGATAATATTGGTAATTATTCGCCTGATTGTGGGCTTTATAAGGCGCCGCCGCAGGTATAGGGTACATTATAAGCATAGAAGATATTAAAAGCAAAGGGCGATTTAAAAAATGAGGGTTCCAAATGGGAAATAATGAAAACTGGGCTGTTTGCACATCCCCTGATTATGATATGATTCAAAGCATTGTAACTTATGAAATGATTGATTCACAAATTGCATCCGTTATGTATAAAGGAAAGTCATATCATGTAGAGCAAAAATATATAAGACCTATAAACCCGCCGAAATTTGTTAAGGGTGATAAAGTTTCTCCAGCAAACCATCCGGATTGGATTGGGGAGGTAGTGGGAATGGGCTATCATTTCAAAAATAAAGAGATGATGTATTTGTTGACAATAAACGGCAAAATGAAAAGCAAGCGATATTTTGCAGCGGATTTGATAGCAAGATAGGTAGTTGTTTATGGAGTCTGATAAAATAAAAAACCATCTGCTTGTTGATGGCAAATTGCAAGTTTGTGAGGCCTTAAAGGCAATTAACGGCCATGATGATGAGTTTGAACTGGATATTTTTGCTCTTAGTTTAAATATTGAGGGTATTGATTATTTAAGCAATCGAAATTGTGATAACATGGAGTATGCAATTATTGATTTGCAAAAGCAATTGCCTGATAATATACAGATTGCCTGCTGTCAAAGTTGCAAGCATGGTAATTTTTGCCCGTATGGAGATATTGAAAACGAGATATTCTGTCTATTTGACTTTAACCCTAAAGATAAAATGGATGTTGTTGAAATCTTTAATTACAGTGAGTATATGAAATCGCCGGAAGACGGGGGTTGCTTGCGTTTTCCTAAAAAAGAGTTGCTCAATTATTGTGAGAAATACGATAAAATTGATGATGACAATTACTACACTTACAATGGCTGGAATTATGATGTTAAAGTTAAATAGTTGTGGGCTAATGACGCGAATTGGCTTATTTTACTTTTTATAAAAAATTATTTTCCGATTTAGAGTTATAGCAAAGGGTGGTGCATTTAATAAAAATTCTTTTTTTATGCAGCCGGAACAAGCGGCGCTCCCTAACGGCTGAGAGAGCTTTTGCAGGCAATGTTCACGAAGTGCGCTCTGCCGGTACTGAGAATAATGCCCGTATTAAGGTTAGCGCAGGGTTAATCGGCTGGGCGGATATTATATTTTGTATGGAGAAGAAGCATGTCCGCAGGCTTAGGGAAAAATATGCGGATATTATGGGCGATAAGGAGATAGGTTGCCTTAATATTCCGGATAAATATAATTTTATGGATGAAAAGCTGATTGAACGGCTAAAAGAACAAGTGGAGGAGTATTTATAAAAGTTTTTAATAGATGGCTTTGGATAAATATTTCACAATAAGTTAAATAAATTAATGTTTTGTATTTACTAATCTTTATTAACTTGATATAATATGTATACAATATTCCTAAGCGGTTATTTATAAAATATAGCCGCTTATGTACATGTTTTAAGTTAGGATTATGGATCCTTTCCCTGTATATACGGAATAGGCGAAACACAAAATCAAAGGAGGATTATTAATGGCAAAATCAATGAAAACTATGGATGGCAATACCGCCGCCGCTCATGTTTCATATGCCTTTACGGAGGTTGCGGGCATCTATCCGATCACACCTTCGTCACCTATGGCAGAATATGTTGACGAGTGGGCAGCAAACGGCAGGAAAAATATTTTCGGCCAAACAGTTACAGTTGTTGAAATGCAATCTGAAGGCGGCGCTGCCGGTACAGTTCACGGCTCATTACAGGCCGGTGCTTTAACTACTACCTACACAGCAAGCCAGGGTCTTCTTCTCATGATTCCCAATATGTACAAAATAGCGGGCGAATTGCTTCCGGGCGTTTTACATGTTTCCGCCAGAGCGCTTGCCAGCCATGCTCTTTCAATTTTCGGTGACCATTCTGACGTTATGGCTTGCCGCCAAACCGGTTTTGCCAT
>JGI994J12354_10002300_pt1 | contig 18760 bp, 18 predicted proteins | sample IntmicLarv3ML3BL_FD_12354 | JGI IMG/M metagenome (IMG submission 12354)
GTTTTGCGACCTTGAGGGAGCGGATTTTTGCGGCGGGCAAGGCATCCGATGCAGGCGGGCGGACACCCGCCAAAGAGAATAACATGGCCTGACGCAAATAAGACGCCCCGCAAGGCGGGTTCAGATTATATTTGGGTAGGCTAAAGGGAGTTTTAACCATGAATGTTGCAGTATTAGGCTTTGGCGTTGTTGGCTCCGGTGTATGCGAGGTGCTGACAAAAAATGAAGAGCAAGTGGAAAAACGTGCGGGAACTGCGCTGAACTTGAAGTATATTCTTGATGTGCGGGAGTTCCCGGAGAGCCCGTTTGCGGCTCATTTTGTCAAGGACTTTGCCCATATTGAATCTGACCCCAGCGTGGCCATCGTGGTGGAGACCATGGGCGGTGTTGATGCCGCTTATGAGTTCACCAAGCGGGCGCTGACCGCCGGAAAGAGCGTGGTGACGTCCAACAAGGAGCTGATTGCCGCACACGGCTGTGAGTTGATGCGTTTGGCGCAGGAGCACGGCGCAAGCTATCTCTTCGAGGCGAGCGTCGGCGGCGGAATTCCCATCATTCGGCCGATGTCCCAGTGTCTGGCGGCCAATGAGATTACGGAGATTTGCGGTATTTTGAACGGCACGACCAACTTCATGCTCACCCGTATGATTCGCAACGGGCTCACCTTTCAGCAGGCGCTGAGCGAGGCACAGGCCAAGGGCTACGCCGAGCGTGCCCCTGCCGCCGATGTGGAAGGCCATGACAGCTGCCGCAAAATCTGCATTTTGGCCTCGCTCGCCTATGGCTGGCGGATTGACCCGAGCAGCGTGCCCACGGAGGGTATTTTGGACGTTTCACTGGCGGATATCGGCTATGCCGATTCCTACGAGTGCAAGATTAAGCTGCTCGGACGAGCTGTGCGCATGGGCGACGGGAAAATCTGCGTCTATGTGGCGCCGCACTTTGTCAAGCGCAGCGACCCGCTGGCGGGCGTGGAGGACGTGTTCAACAGCATCACGGTCAGCGGCGATGCCGTGGGCGATGTGATGTTCTACGGACGGGGCGCAGGAAAGCTCCCCACAGCCTCTGCCGTGGTGGCCGACATGATTGACATTGCCAGAGGCAGCACGCAGTTCAAGCAGGTTCTCTGGACGGAGGCGGAGGAAGAGATGGCCATCTCCCCTGCGCTGCTCTCCAGCGCATTTTATGTGCGCATGAAGTGCAGCCCCGACTGGGCGAAGAGCCGCTTCCCCGGTGCATCCATGCTGGCCAGACCCGGCGCACCCACCGACGAGGTCGGCTTCGTCACGCCGGTGATGTTCGAGGGCGAGCTGCGGGAAATTTTGAAGGACGAGACGGTGTACCACGTGCTTCGTGTGCTATAAAATAGGATTTTATAACAGGATTTGGGAGATGAAAACATGGGACTGATTGTTCAGAAATTCGGCGGCAGCTCGGTGGCCGATGCGGACAGAATACGAAACGTTGCCCGCACCATCACAGAGACCTATCGTCGGGGACACGACGTGGTGGTTGTGCTATCGGCACAGGGAGACACCACGGACGACTTGATTGCCAAGGCGGCGGAGATTAACCCCAACGCCTCGAAGCGGGAAATGGATATGCTCTTGAGCACCGGCGAGCAGATTTCCGTCTCCCTGTGTGCCATGGCCATTGAGGCGATGGGCTACTCGGTAAAATCCCTCACCGGTTGGCAGGCGGGTATTCGCACCGACTCCTCCTACAATGCCGCCCGCATCAAGCGGATTTCCACGGAGCGGATTCTCTCAGAGCTGGATAAGCGGTCTATTGTGATTGTCACGGGCTTTCAAGGCTATAACAAGTACGACGACATTACGACACTCGGCCGCGGCGGGTCGGACACCTCTGCCGTTGCGCTGGCGGCGGCGCTGCACGCCGATCTCTGCCAGATTTACACCGATGTGGACGGAGTGTACACCGGTGACCCCCGTTGCGTGAAGGGTGCGTTTAAGCTCAATGAGATTACCTTTGACGAGATGCTGGAGCTGGCAACCCTCGGTGCACAGGTGCTGCACAACCGCAGCGTGGAAATGGCGAAGCGTTATAACGTGAATTTAGAAGTATTGTCATCCTTCTCCGGCGAGCCGGGTACGAAGGTCAAGGAGGTATTGAAAGCGATGGAAAAATCAAATGTGAGCGGCGTGGCCAAGGACATGAATACGGCCAGACTGGCGCTGGTGGGTCTTGCCGATAAGCCGGGGATTGCGTATAAAATTTTTGCTCTGCTGGCCAAGCAGAAGGTCAACGTGGACATTATTCTCCAGTCCATCGGCCGCAACGAGACGAAGGACATTAGCTTTACCGTCCATAAGGAGGATTTGGAGAAGGCCAGAGTTCTGCTGGTGGAGAATCAAGAGCGCCTGGGCTTTGACCACATCGACATTGAGGAAGAGATTGCGAAGGTGAGTATTGTCGGCGCAGGCATGGTGGGCAACCCTGGCGTGGCCTCGAGCATGTTTGAGGCGCTCTACGATGCGGGCATCAACATCAATATGATTTCCACCAGCGAGATTAAAGTCTCGGTTTTGGTCGATGCGAGCGACGCTGAGCGCGCTGTGCAGGTCGTACACGATAAGTTTTTTGCCAACATTGAGCGGGAACGATGAAAACCGGAATTGTTTTTGAAGGCGGCGCACTGCGTACCATCTACTCCTGCGGCGTGAGTGATGCACTGCTGGAGGCGGGGCTTTCGCTGCCGGATTACACCATCGGCGCATCGGCGGGGGCGGCTTACGGCGTGAGCTATCTGTCCAGACAGATTGGACGAAATCTGGAGATTTTGACCCGCTTTGCGGGCGATAAGCGCTATATGGGCGCGCGGCAGTTGCTCGACCGGAGCAATCGCTCCTACTTTGGGATTCAGTTTACCTACGACGAGATTCCGAATAAGCTGGTGCCGTTCGATTACGACAGCTTCGCCGCCTACGAGGGCGTGATGGAGGCCGTGATGACCGACTTGAGCACCGGCGAGCCGTACTATGCGATTGTGCCGCGGCGGGACAGCGAGTTTAAGATATTGCAGGCCACCTGCGCCATGCCGCTGCTCTTCCCTGTTTACGATATCGATGGCGTGCCCTGTCTGGACGGCGGCGTGGCCGACGGGATTCCCTATGAGCGGGCCTTTGCGCAGGGCTGCGACAAAGTGGTTGTGGTGCTGACGCGCGAGCGGTCTTACGTGCGCAAGGCCGAGTCGCTGATGCCGCTGATGCGGCGGGTGTATCGGAAGTATCCAAAGTTTATAGAGTTGGCTGCGCAGCGGCATGTGCGCTACAATCGGGATAGAGCGAGGCTCTTTGAGCTCGAGCGCAAGGGCAAGGTTTTGGTGTTTTATCCGCAGTCCACCGAGGGCTACTCCCGCACGGAGCGGGACGTGGAGAAAATCAGAGGGCTCTATGAAAACGGTCTGACGGATGGGCGGAATCGAATACAGGAAGTAAAGGATTTTTGGAATGTCTGACTTATTACCGGGGAAATACCGGCACTTTAAGGGCAACGATTATGAGCTGCTTTCCGTTGCATTTCACAGCGAGTCGCTGGAGGAATACGTGGTTTATCGGGCGCTTTACGGCGAGCGAGCCCTTTGGGTGCGGCCGCGGGTCATGTGGGACGAAGTGATTGAGCGGGACGGGCAGAGCGTGCTGCGGTTTCGCTATGTTGGAGAAATGGAGGCCTCGGTATGAGACGAAATGAATTGGCTGTGGCCGGTTTTTCTGAAAAGTATGCGGTGCTCGACCAGTGCAGCGTGGTGCGCATCGGCTTCTCCCCCTGTGCGGGCGAAGCGACGCCCTTCATCGTGCCCGTTGCCTTCGGGATGAAGGCCGAGAGCGAAGCGTTGACGATTTATTTCCACGGGGCGAAAGAGGGGCGAAAAATCAACTGCTTCCACGCAAATCCGCTCGTGTCCTTTGAGGCTGACCGATTGATTTTCACCGGCGGCGGCGAAAGCCCCTGCTCGTGGGCGACGGATTTTGAGAGCGTGATGGGCGAAGGTAAGCTGCGTCTTGTTGAGGACGAAGCGGAGAAAATTACGGCACTGGATGCGGTGATGCTGCGCTATGGTTTCCCGGGCAAGCCGCATTACGACAGCGCCGTCATGAGTCGCACGGCGGTGTTTGCGCTAGACGTGAGCGACTGGGTCGCCAAGGTGAAGAAAAGCAAGAGGGACGCATGAGCAACGAGCAGTTTTCACGGCTGGAGATGCTCATGGGCGAGGCGGCCATAGAGCGGCTGCATGTGGCGCATGTGGCGGTGTTCGGGCTCGGCGGCGTGGGCGGTTACACGGTGGAATGCCTCGCCAGAGCGGGCGTGGGTAGGCTCACGCTCATTGACCAGGATACGGTGGGGCTCTCGAACTTAAACCGCCAGATTGCGGCGTTGCACACGACACTGGAGCTGCCGAAGGCAGAGGTGCTGGCGAGCCGGGTGCGGGAGATTAACCCGAGCTGCGAGGTGGTTGCCCGTGTTTCCCGCTATGAGGCGGAGCAGCGGGGGGTGTTCTTCCCCTGCGATTTTGATTTTATCGTGGATGCCATTGATACGGTGTCCTGCAAGCTAGATTTGATTGCGACGGCACTGGCACAGGGCGTGCCCATCATCTCCTCCATGGGGACGGGCAACAAGCGCGACGGCAGTCAGCTGCGGATTGCGGATATCAGCAAGACCGAGGGCTGTGCGCTGGCGCGGGTGGTGCGCAAGGAGCTGCGCAATCGGGGCGTGATGCACCACACGGTGGTGTATTCTCCGGAGCTGGCGCAAAAGCCGGGCGAGACGGAGGAAGCGCCGCCGCCGGGGCGGCGCAGTATTCCGGCGAGCACGCCGTGGGTGCCTGCGATGGCGGGGATGCTGCTGGCACAGCACGTGATTTTGGCGCTGACAAGTGAATAAAAATTGCCCTCCTGTTTCAAACTACTTGAAACAAGGGGGCGTTTTTTATGGCTATTTCTCATGCCCTATGGTGAGCAGATTAGCTTGTGCTCATTTTAGTAATACAGAAAATTAGCAGGAGGTTTTTTATGGACGGCAAAAAGCTTGGCAAGTGGCACCTGCTGGCGGGGGCGGCGGCGGGAGCATGCAACGGACTGTTCGGCGGTGGAGGCGGCATGGTGCTCATTCCCATGATGACACGTCTGGGCAAGGTGAGCCAGCAGCATGCCTTTGCCACGTCGATTGGCGTGATTTTGCCGCTATGCGTGCTGTCCACCGGGATTTATTTTTATCGGGGACAGCTGGATTTCGTGCTGGCTCTCCCCTATCTGGCGGGCGGCCTGGTGGGCGGTTTGATTGGCGGGCGCTGCTTTAAGAACATGTCCGTGACGTGGCTACGGCGGATTTTCGCCTGCTTTATTTTGTTCGGAGGGGTGCGTGCGCTGTTTTGAAGGAGACTGTGATTCCTTTTATCATTGGGCTCGGCACCGGGGTGCTCTCCGGCTTCGGCGTCGGCGGCGGGACGCTGCTGCTGATTGTGATGACCAATTTTCTGGGCATTGAGCAGCTCATTGCGCAGGGCATCAATCTGCTGTATTTCATCCCTGCGGCGGCGACGAGCTTGCCGTCGCACGTGAAAAACGGTTTCGTGGACAGACAGGTGCTCAAGTGGGCGGTTCCGGCGGGTCTGCTGACCAGTGCGCTAGCGGCGTGGCTGGCAACGGGGATGGAAGTGGAGCTGCTGCGGAAAATTTTCGGGGTGTTTTTGCTGGTGGTGGGCGTTTCGGAGCTGCTGAAAAAGGACGAAAAGGGTGAAGAAGAGCCGACGGCATAGCCGTCGGCTCTTTTTTCGTTATACTCCGAGTTCTTGACGGCGCAGGTAGCCCTCCAGTATGAGGCTGGCGGCGACGGCATCGACGGTGTCCTTGCGTTTTTTACCCCGCTTGTTCACGTCGGAGAGGATGCGGTGGGCATCCACCGTCGTGCGGCGCTCGTCCCAAAACGTGAGGGGCAGGGCGGTGAGAGCGGTGAGCTCTGCGCCGAAGGTGCGGCTTTTTTCGGCGCGAGGGCCCTCGGAGTCGTTCATGTTTTTTGGCAGTCCCAGCACGAGGTGACCCACATTGTGGGTCTTACACAGGACGGCGATTTCGGCGGCGACGACGGCTTCACGCCGGTCGTGAATCACCGTAGAGAAGCCGCAAATCATGCCCAGCGCATCGGAGATTGCGATGCCGGTGCGGGCATCGCCGTAGTCAATTGCCATCACTTTCATGGGAATCATTCCTTACTTCACTTTAAGACAACGTTTTCATCGCCCAGGCGGCTCTTGAGCTCGCCGATGAGACGGTTGTCGATTTTTGCACGGTAGCCGAGGCGCTGCTTGGTGTCCTCGAAATAGAGCACAATTTCGTCCGAGCCGAAATATTGGGTGAAGAGCACCCGCAGGTGCCCGAGGGTGTCCTCCGCACGGGTGGGCAGGCGCAGATAGAGTTTTTGTGCAGGCGTTTCGGCTTGCCCCTGTACGGCTTTCAGCTGCTCCAACGGTTCGATTTTATCGACGATGAGCTGAGGTTCTTTTTCGTCCCGGGCGGAGAGGCGTCCCTTGACCAGAATGGCGTTTCCTGCCGCGGTGTAGGCGCTGTTTTCTTGCAGCGCACGAGCGAAGGCGAGCAGCTCCATCGCTCCCGTGTCGTCCTCAAGCGTGAGATAGGCCATGAGAGAACCGTTTTTCGTGGGCTTGGTGCGGGAGGTGGTGACGATACCAGCGAGGGTGACATATTGGTTGTCACGGTAGGCGGGCGTTTGCATGCCCTCATCGGAGAAGGCTTGTAAAATCGAGCCGATGGCGGCAGCACGGCGGCGTTTGATGATGTCACGGTAGTCGTCCATCGGGTGGCCGGAGAAGTAGAGCCCCGTAACCTCACGCTCCATGCGCAGCTTTTCCGTGATGGAGAATTCGGGGATGTTTGGCAGGAGCATTTCCGTCTCCCGGCGCTGCTCTTCCCCGCCGAAGAGGCCGAATTGACCCTCCAGATTCTGGCGGCGGTCACGGGCGAGCTCCTCGATAAACTGGGGGTACGCCCGCAGGAGGGGCGCACGGGTGTAATTTAGACTATCGAAAGCGCCACAGGCAATCAGCGGCTCGAGCACACGCTTGTTCAAGTCGTGCTCCTGCATGCGGCGGCAGAAGTCGGGGAAGCTGGTGAATGGGCCGCTCTGGCTGCGCTCCCGCATGAGCGAGAGGATGAAGCCGCGGCCGACGCCCTTGATGGCGGCGAGGCCGTAGCAGAGGTCGGTTTCGCCGACGAGAGTGAAGTTGTCCTCCGAGCGGTTGATGTCCGGCGGGAGCAGACCAATGCCCATGTCACGGCACTGGATGATGTACTCGCCGACTTTTGTGCTGTCACCGAGGACGGAGGTGATGAGGGCGGCCATGTACTCGCGGGGGTAGTGGCACTTAAACCAGGCGGTCTGGTAGGCGATGATGGCATAGCAGACGGCGTGCGCCTTGTTGAAGGCGTAGTTGGCGAAGTCGTAAATCTCGTCATAGATGCTGCTGGCGACGGATTCGGGGATGCCACCGGCCACGGAGCCGGGGATGCCCCGCTCTGCGTCGCCGTGGATGAAGGTCTGACGCTCTTTTTGAATCTCCGAGGCTTTTTTCTTGGAGATGGCGCGGCGCACCATGTCCGCCTGCCCCAGCGAGTAGCCCGCCAAGCGGCGGAAAATCTCAATGACCTGCTCTTGATAGACGATGGCGCCATAGGTAACGGCAAGGATTGGCTCAAGGTCGGGATGCTTGTAGCTGATGCGCTCGGGGTTGTGCTTGTTGGCGATGAAGCGGGGGATAGAGTCCATCGGACCGGGGCGGTAGAGGGCGACGATGGCAGTGATGTCCTCAATCGAATGGGGTTGGAGGCGGACGCTCACGCTAGTCATGCCCGCTGATTCCATTTGAAACACGCCAGAGGTTTTACCCTGTGCGAGCATGTGGAAGGTGGGCTCGTCGTCGTCGGGAATAGCTGCGAGGTTGAAATCGGGGCGATTGACCCGCACGAGGTTGACGGCATCCTGCAAAATCGTGAGGTTGCGCAGGCCGAGGAAGTCCATTTTCAAAAGGCCGAGGTTTTCCAGCGTGTTCATGGGGAACTGGCAGACGATGGCCTCGTCGTTTTTCGAGAGGGGCACATATTCGTAAACCGGTTGGTTCGTGACCACCACGCCTGCGGCGTGCGTGCCTGCGTGGCGGGGCATGCCCTCGAGGGTGCAGGCGGTGTCGAGCGTGAGCTTCACTTGCGGGTCGGCATCGTACTTTTCCTTGAGCCCCTTGAAGAGCTTCAATGCGCTTTCGGCGCTCATGTTGAGGGATTTCGGGGCAACGCTGTCGCGCAGCAGGGCAACGATTTCGGCGAGGGTGACAGCGAGACCGTGGGGAATGTCCTTGGCGATGGCGTCGGCTGTGGCGTAGTCCACGCCCAGCACGCGGGCGACATCGCGGATGGAGCCGCGAGCCTGCATCGTGCCAAAGGTGACGATTTGCGCCACGTGGTCGGCACCGTATTTTTCGATGACATAGTCAATGACCTCCTGCCGCCGACGGAAGCAGAAGTCAATGTCGATATCGGGCATACTCACGCGCTCGGGGTTCAAAAAGCGCTCGAAATAGAGGTTGTATTTCATGGGGTCTACGTCGGTAATGCCCAACGCATAGGACACGATGCTGCCTGCGGCAGAGCCGCGGCCGGGGCCGACGGGGATGTCCTTGCTCTTTGCGAAGGCGATGAAGTCGGAGACGATGAGGAAGTAATCCACGAAGCCCATCTGGACAATCATGTTGATTTCCAGCTCCAGGCGCTCCTGGTATTCCACCCCGCCCTGCGGATAGCGGGCGTCAAAGCCCTGCCGGCAGAGCGTTCGGAAGTAGGCGGCCGGGTCGCTCTCCCCTGTCGGGAGGCGGAATTTGGGCAGGTGGTAGTCGCCGAAGGTGAATTCATAATCGCAGAGGTCGGCGATGGCCTGCGTGTTGGCGATGGCCTCGGGGTGACCGGGGAAAAGGGCGGCCATTTCTGCCTCGCTTTTGAGGTAAAATTCCTCACCTTCGAACCTCATACGGTCGGGGTCATCTACCTGCCGCCCCATAGAAATGCACATCATGATGTCCTGCAATTCGGCTTCTTCCCGGCGCAGGTAGTGAGCATCGTTCGTGGCGACGAGGGGGATGCCGGTTTCTGCGGAGAGCTTGGCAATTAGGGGATTGGTGGTTTTTTGCTCCTCAATGCCATGATCCTGGATTTCGAGGTAATAGCTATCTGCGCCGAAGATTTTTTGCATCTCCAATGCGTGCTCTTTCGCACCTTGATAGTCGCCGTTGAGCAGACGCTGGGGGATTTCACCCGCCAGACAGGCAGAGAGAGCGATGAGCCCCTCGCCGTGGCTGCGCAGCAGTTCCATATCGACACGAGGGCGGTTGTAAAAGCCCTCGATGTAAGCGCAGCTGACCAAATAACAGAGGTTGCGGTAGCCCGCCTCGTTTTTGCACAGGAGAACGAGGTGGCGGTTTTCGTAATCGAGCTCGTAGACCTTGTCGTGGCGGCTGCGGGGTGCGACATAGACCTCGCAGCCGATGATGGGCTTAATGCCCTCGACCTTGCAGGCCTGGAAGAAATCCACCACGCCGTACATGACGCCGTGGTCGGTGATAGCGAGGGCGGTTTGCCCCAGCTCTTTGGCTCGCTTAGGCAACTCCTTGATGCGGCATGCGCCGTCAAGCAGACTGAATTCACTATGGACATGGAGGTGGACAAAACTCATGGCGGCGCTCCTTTTTAAGGTGACGGGAGTCGAGCCCGTACCGATTTATTCGGGCGGATTTCCGCCCATGCTGCCTGCAATCCCTTGAGAATACGCCAGTATTCCCTATTGTTCGGAGAGCTGGAGGATTTTTCGCAGACGGTGGCTCAATGCGGATTTGGTGATGGGCGGGTCGCAGAGCTCCGCCAGCTGGGAGAGGTTTAGTTCGGGGTTTTCGATGCGCAGCAGGGCGGTTTGGTGAAGCCTGTCCGGCAGGGAGGTGAGTCCCTTTGTCTTATCGAGCCGTCGGATGGCGGCGATTTGCTCCTGCGCCGCCTCGACGGTTTTGTCGAGATTCGCCGCATCACAGTTGACGCGGCGGTTTGTGCTGCCGCGGATGCTCTTTTCCACCTTGGCGGTCATAACCTCCATGGCGGCGATGGGTGCGCCGATGGTGGTGAGGAAATCCTCAATGCTCTCGCTGTGCTTGAAGTAGGTGAGGTGGTTGCCCGCACGCACGGTGGCTTTTGGCAAAAAGTCGCCGTCACGCAGCAGGGCGGCAAGCTCGCGGGTGATGTTGTTGTGCCCTGTGGCGAGCTCCAGATGGTAGCGTTTCTTCGGGTCGGTGACTGAGCCGCCCGCTAAAAACGCACCCCGCAGGAACGATGCCCGACAGCAGTCGTTTTCCAGCACGGCGAAGTTGAGATGATAGGACACTGCGCCCGGCCAGTCGAGACCAAGGGCATCGTAAATGCGGCGGATGGCGGGCTTGCCCGTCAAGAGGAAGACAAATTTTCCACTCTCACCTGTGGGAATTTGGTCAAAGCTCACGCCGAAGGCGGCATGAAATAGAAGGGGCAGCCGCTGGGCAAAGGGTTCGCTCTCCGTGACTAAGCGAATCACGCCACCGGAGAAACGATTGCAGAACAAGAGCGCACCATAGCTCTCGGCTAAGGCGCAGAATGCGTCGCTGATGGGCAGGCGACACAGTTCGGCTTTTGCTTCACGGGAAAATGACATGGCGCACTCCTTTTTATAGCTTGACTGCTTCGATGCGATGCTCCGTCCGCCACGTGCCGTACAACTCCATGAGCGCCTCTGCTAAGCGTTGAGACGAATGGTGAGCGTAATGAGACGTTTTGCTGGAGAGCGGGCGGGAAATCAGATCGATGCCCATGCGGCGTATCCGGGCGGCATCCACGGCGATGGGCGATGCGCCCTCGCCCAAGTAGCGCTCGCGCAGCTCCGGCCGCACGTGGCCGGAGTTCGCCAGACAAATATCGAACATGCCGGGGGCACCGTGCTTGAGGAGGGCTTCGACATGGTCGGCGGCGCTGTAGCCCTCGGTCTCCCCTTCCTGCGTCATGATGTTGAGCACGTAGAGCTTGAGCGCCTTCGCCTTCACGATGGCGGGCACAACGCCGTCCACGAGGAGGTTGGGGATGATACTGGTGTAGAGGCTGCCCGGGCCGAGGATGATGTAGTCCGCCTGCTCGATGGCACGCAGGGTGGCGGGGAGGGCGGCGGAGCCCTCCGGCAGAAGGCGCACCTGCGTGATGCGGCAGTCCTGTTCCTTTTTGAAGTCCATGATTTTGGATTCGCCGACGACGGCGGTGCCGTTTTCGAAGAGTGCCTCGAGCTTCACATCGGCGGTGGTGACGGGGAGCACCCGCCCGGTGATGGCGAGTACATCACTCATGTGCTGCACTGCCTCGTCAAAGGAGCCGGAGATGCCGTTGAGGGCGGCGAGGAAGAGGTTGCCGAAGCTCTGCCCTTTTAGGCTGCCCTCGGAAAAGCGGTAGGAGAGCAGGTCGTGCATGAGTGGCTCGACATTGGCGAGCGCTTGCAGACAGTTGCGAATGTCGCCGGGCGGCGGCATGTGCAAGTCCTCGCGCAGCATGCCGGACCCGCCGCCGTCGTCGGCGACGGTGACCACGGCGGTGATGTGCGGGGTGCGCTTTTTCAGACCGGAGAGTAGCGTGTTCAAGCCGTGGCCGCCGCCGATGACGACGACCTTGGGCTGGTCAAGATTCTTTTTCATTAGCGCTCCCTTAAAATATCGAGATGGGATTCGGTGACCGCATAGCCCTGTGCGTCAATGAACCGGCAGAGGGCACGGGTGATGGCCACGGAGCGGTGTTTTCCGCCCGTGCAGCCGATGGCGATGACGAGGTTGGTTTTTCCCTCCGCCATGTAGCGCGGCAGGAGGAATGTGAGCATATCGGTGAGCTTTTGAAGAAATTCTTTCGTCTCCTCAAAGCCGTGGAGATAGTCCACCACCGCATCGTCCATGCCCGTGAGATAGCGCAGCTCCGGCGTATAGAAAGGGTTGGGCAGAAAGCGCACGTCGAGCACCAGGTCCGCATCAAGCGGCAGACTGTGCTTGAAGCCGAAGCTGGCGACACGCACGGACATTTGCGGGCTACTCTCCTCACCACCGTAGATGCGGCGGAGCTCATCCTTGAGCTTTGCAGCGGTCAAATAGCTGGTGTCGAGCACGTGCATGGCCTGCTCCCGCATGGGGGCGAGGATTTTGCGTTCGGTGGCCAGTGCGTCCAAAAGGCTCTCTGAGTCCTTCATGAGCGGGTGCGGACGGCGGCTCTCCTTGTAGCGCTTAACCAGCACCTCTTCTTTGGCTTCCACAAAGAAGATATGGCAGTCTACGCCTTGCGCCTCAATGGTTTTCAAGTCGGCAAACAGCGTGTCGAAATGGGAGCGGCCGCGAATATCCACCACCAGCGCCACACGGTCGTACTTGCCGCTGGCGAGGCAGTGCTCGGCAAACATGGGGATGAATGCGCCGGGCAGGTTATCCACGCAGTAGACACCCATGTCCTCCATGATGGAGGCAGCACGGCTCTTGCCTGCGCCGGAGAGGCCGGAAATAATAATAAACTGCACGATGTTTCAACTCCCTATTTTAGTATTTTCACTTCCGGCTCTAAGGCTACGCCGGTTTCACGCTGCACGGTTTCCTGCACAAGCCGCATCAGCGCCAGCACATCTGCGCAGGTGGCATCGCCGGCGTTGATGACAAAGCCGCTGTGCTTTTCGGAGACCTGCGCACCGCCGATGCGAGTGCCCTTGAGGCCGCATTGCTCGATGAGAGCGGCGGCGAAGCCGTCTCTGGGTCGTTTGAAGGTGCTGCCTGCACTGGGATAATCAAGCGGCTGGGAGGTTTTGCGCTTTTCGACAAGCTCGGTCATGCGAGTCTGAATTTGCGCCTTGTCGCCGGGCTGCAAGACGAGAGTTGCGCCGGTGATGAGATAGGCTTCGTCGGCGAAAATGCTGTGCCGATAGGTGAATTTGTGCTCCTCACTCGTGAAGGTGATTTCCTTGCCCATTATCGTGAGCGCCTGCGTGCTTTGCACCACGTCTCCCATCTCGCCGCCGTAAGCTCCGGCGTTCATAACGAGGGCTCCGCCGAGCGTGCCGGGGATGCCGTGGGCGAATTCGAGGCCGGTGAGGCCAGCGTCCAGAGCGCTCTGCGCCAAGAGCCGCAGGGAGACTGCCGCACCGGCGGCGATGGTGTTTCCGTCGATTTGGATGGTGTCCATACCTTTGGAAGGCTTGATGACAAAGTACGGCAAGCCCTCGTCCGCCACGAGCAGATTGGAGCCTTTGCCGAGGATAATCGGGCGGATGCCCGCCTCAGCGGCGGCAAGGAGACATGCTTTACACTCCTCGACGCTCGACGGCAGCGCCATCAGCGTACAGGGGCCGCCGACCTTGAAGGTGGTGTGGCGGCGCATGGGCTCCTGCTCGAGGTAGGCGATGTGTTTGATTCGGTTTTTCAGTTCTGTCAAGGACATCATCTGCTCCCATCTCAAATAAATGCTTCTGAATGATATTATAGCAAATTCCTGGCGAAAAATGAATAGGTAAACAGCGTTTTTCGAAAAAAGCCTAAAAAAACATTTTCCCCCGCCGAATCGGCAGGGGAAAATGGGGAAATAGATTAGCTTATGCCTTGCCAGTGATGCGGCGGGCGGCCTCAATGGTCTGCTCACGGCTGCCGAAGGCGGTGAGGCGGATGTAGCCCTCGCCGCTGGGCCCGAAGCCTGCGCCGGGGGTGGTGACAACATTGTGCGTGCCCAGCAGGAAGTCGAAGAATTCCCACGAGCCCATGCCGTCCGGAGTTTTCACCCATATGTAGGGCGAGTTGACCGCACCGTAAACCTCATAGCCTGCGTCGGTGAGGGCGGATTGAATGATCTTCGCATTTTCACGATAATAGGCCAGATTCGCCTGCACCTGCGCCTTGCCCTCGTCCGTGTAGATGGCGGCGGCACCGCGCTGAATGACGTAGCTCACGCCGTTGTATTTGGTCGCCTGGCGGCGCTCCCATAGGGCGGCAACGGACTGGCCGCTGCGGGTAAGCTCGGCGGGAATGACCAGATAGGCGCAGCGGGTGCCGGTGAAACCAGCGGTTTTGGAGAAGCTGCGAAACTCAACGGCGCAGGTTTTTGCGCCAGGGATCTCATAGATGGAGCGGGGGATGTTTTCCTCGGTGACGAAGCCCTCGTAAGCGCCGTCGAAGAGGATGAGGGCATCGTTTGCGTTGGCATAATCCACCCAGGCTTGCAGCTGGGTACGGGTTGCCACCACGCCGGTGGGGTTATTCGGGAAACAGAGGTAAATCACATCAACTTTTTCTGTGGGCAGGGCGGGAATGAAGCCGTTTTCAGCGGTGCAGGGCATGTAATAGATGTTCGTCCAGCGCTCCTGCTCTTTGTCGTACTCTCCGGCGCGGCCTGCCATGGCATTGGCATCGACGTAGACCGGATAGACCGGGTCGCAGACGGCGACTTTTACATCAGATCCGAAAATGTCGCCAAAGTTTCCGGTGTCGCTTTTGGCGCCCTCGCTGACGTAGATTTCGGCGGGTTTGATGTCAAGACCGTTTGCTTGATAGTCGTGTTCAGCGATGGCGTTGCGGAGGAAATCGTAGCCGTAATAGGGGGGATAGCCTTGGAAAGTCTCCTTCTGCCCCATCTCGTCCACGGCCTTGTGCATGGCCTCGATGCAGGCCTGCGGCAGGGGCAGTGTCACGTCGCCGATGCCGAGCTTAATCACGGGCGCATCCGGGTTTTCGGCACGGTACGCCGCCTCGCGGCGGGCGATTTCGGCAAAGAGGTAGCTGCCGGGGAGCTTTGCAAAATTTTCGTTGAGCTGCATGGTTGAATCGTTCCTTTCCGATTTATACTTCTTCTTTTATGGGGAAGTCACCTTCAAAAACGGTGACGGCATTTCCGGTCATGAGGATACGTCCGTCGGGGCACAGGGTGAGGGAAAGCTCGCCGCCGAGCAGGGCGATGGTTGCCTGCTTTTGCAGCAGGTCGAGGCTTTCTGCGACAGCGAAGGCGGCGCAGGCACCGGTGCCGCAGGCGAGGGTTTCGCCGCTTCCGCGCTCGTAGACACGCATTTGGGCGCAATCCGGGCGATGGATTTGAAGGAATTCCACGTTGACACCGCCGGGAAAACGGGGGTCAGCTTGGAGCGAAGCGCCGAAGGCTTCCACAGGAGCGGTGCGCACGTCGTCCACGAAGCAGACGAGGTGGGGGTTGCCGATAGCGGCAGGGGTAAAGGTGTATTCCTTTTCATCATAGCGGACAGAAATGGAATTTTTAACGGTGGCGCAGCCCATATCGACGGTGACGGCGGAGACTGCATTTTCGTCTGAAATCGTCAAGGAAATATCCTTGACACCGCTTGCAGTTTCTATGCGCAAGGCAGTGCGGTCGGTGAGCCCTTTGTCATAGACGTATTTGCCGACACAGCGGATTCCGTTGCCGCACATGAGCCCCTCGCTGCCGTCGGCGTTGAACATTTGCATACGGAAATCCGCCTGCGTTGAGGGTAAAATCAGAATGAGACCGTCGCTGCCGATGCCGAAATGGCGGTTGGAGAGTCGACGGGCGAGGGCGGGCAAGTCGGCGGGGACTTGGTCAGGGCAATGTATGTAAATGTAGTCGTTTCCAAGACCCTGCATCTTTGTAAATCGCATGATAACACCTCCAATCTCAGCCTATGCCGCAGCGGGCGGGCATAGGCATTGAGATATGCAACAGGCAATGTCTACCGCACGGCAGACATTGCCCGGGGTTGATTAGTTAGTAGGCGATGATGTATTTATCCCGCTCCCATGAGGAGACGCGGGTGCGGTATTCGTTGTATTCCGCCGTTTTTGCGGCGAGGTAGTAGGTGGAGACGTGCTCACCCAGGGTGTCAAGGATCAGCTGGTCTTCTTTGAGCTCCTTGATGGCCTGGTTCAAGCTTCCGGGCAAGCCCTCAATGCCGGCCTTTTCACGAGCGGCAACGTCCAGCTCATAAATGTTTTCGTTGACGGCGGCAGGGGGCCTCATACCCTTTTTGATGCCGTCCAGACCCGCCGCAAGGCATACAGCGAAGGCCAGATAGGGGTTGCAGCTGGGGTCGGGGCTGCGCAGCTCGACGCGGGTGGCCGGACCGCGGGAGGCGGGGATGCGGATGAGGGGGGAACGGTTTTTGGCAGACCATGCGATGTAGCAGGGAGCCTCATAGCCGGGCACGAGGCGCTTGTAGGAGTTGACCAGCGGATTCGTCACCGCCGCAAAGCCCTTGACATGGGCGAGGAGACCGGCGATGAAGGAGTAGGCCTTCTCCGAGAGGCCGAGGCTGTCGCTCTCGTCGACGAATACGTTGTGACCGTCCCGGTCGAAGAGGGACATGTTCACGTGCATGCCCGAGCCGGCGATGCCGAAGATGGGTTTAGGCATGAAGGTGGCGTGCAGGCCGTCCTGTTGGGCGATGGTTTTCACCGCCAGCTTGAAGGTCATGATGTTGTCCGCTGCAGTCAGGGCGTCGGCGTATTTGAAGTCAATTTCGTGCTGTCCGGCGGCCACTTCGTGGTGCGAGGCCTCGATTTCAAAGCCCATGTCCTCCAGCGCCAGACAGATTTTGCGGCGGGTTTTTTCTGCGTTGTCCAACGGGCCGAGGTCGAAGTAACCGGCCTCGTCGTTGGTTTTTGTGGTGGGTTTGCCCTGCTCATCGGTCTGGAAGAGGAAGAATTCAGCCTCGGGACCAACCTTGAAGGAGTAGCCCATTTGGGCAGCTTCGGCTAGCACCTTTTCCAGTACGTTGCGGGGGTCGCCGACGAAGGGGCCGCCGTCCGGCGTGTAGACATTGCAAATCAAGCGGGCAACCTTGCCGTGGATGCTGTGCCATGGGAGCAGGGTGAAGGTGTCCAGATCGGGGCGGAGGTACTGGTCGGATTCCTCGATGCGGGCGAAGCCCTCGATGGAAGAGCCGTCAATCATACATTGGTTGCTCAGAGCCTTTTCAATTTGCGAAGCGGTGATGGTGACGTTCTTCAATTGACCGAAAATGTCGGTGAATTGGAGACGGATAAACTTGACGTCTTCCTCCCGTACAATGCGAATAATATCTTCTTTGCTATGGCCCATGATGATTTCCTCCCAATGTTGTAAAGTCTTTATTCATTCGTATGCAGCAATGTCATTCCCGCCACGGCGGCAACCATCACTTTGTGGTTATTGTACCATAGGAATGCTATCAATGCAATGAACTAAAGTGTGCAATTTTTCTCCTTATTATCGGCTTTCATCGGCGAAATTGCGAGAGGAAAATGACCAGAAAAACTTTGCGGCTTCCTGCATTTTTATCAGAGGCTTATTCAGGGCGCTGCGGCCACGATGCGGGTGTAGCGCCGCAGGGCGTAGTCGCCGTCATGCGCTGCGCCGCAGTAGCTCTCGGACATGTCCCGCCCACCGCTGATGCGTACGACACCGGCGCGCCAGAGCTTATCCCGCAGGCTCTCCCTCTCGCTGTCGCCGCAGAGGAGCGCAGCTGTTTGCAGGTGGTTTTTATACGGGTACAGGCGGGTGACGAGTGCGGCTTGCGGGAGAGTTTTCACCCAGAGATTGCGAAATTGCAGGGAGACGGTGAGGTCGCTGTCCGGCTCGAGGATGAGGCTGGTGTCCCTGCCCTTGAAGATTTGCGCCGTGTCGCCGTAGGCCTTTTCAAGCTCACGGGCACGCAATTGAAGCGTGTTTTGCGCACGGGCGGAGAGCGGCATGTCGGGGTATTGCTGCGAGACGGCATCCAGGATGGGCAGGAAGATGCCGCAGAAATTAGTGGCCTCTTCCCTGCTCTCCGTGTCCAGAAAAACGCCCTGACAGGAGGAGCAGAGCAGCTGGTTGGTCATGCAGACGTGGTGCGCCAGACCCTCCAGCTTGTCGGGCGCTGCGCCCGCCGTCGTGACGTAGGCGAAGCTGAGCTTGTGTCCCCACTCGATGATTCTTGTGTTGGGCGGGGCGATTTTACGGATAGCGGTCACAGCCTCGTCGCCGCCCCAGACAACCACTGCGCCAGCGAGGTTCATGAGCGCATGGATGGAGGCGGTTTCCGTGGAGGACAACTCGAAAACATAGATGTATTCCGCCAGCGCCGGGGCGAGAGCGCAGAGCTTTTGCAGGAGCATGACGGTCAGCCCGCCGTCCACGGAGGGGAGCTTTAAGAGGTTGATGTTGCCTGCGAGCAGTCCCTCGATGATGCTGTAGGCCGGGAGGCCGTCCATATTACCCACTGCAATGTGAAAAAGTACGCCGAGGCGATAGATTTGCTCCTCGACGGGGCTGTTTGCGCCCAGAGGCGCAGCCGCCGTTATGCTACCGTAACCCTCCCCCAGCTCGGTGCGCAGGCGTTGTTCTAAGTAGGGGCGGCTGAACATGAGGCGAAGGTCTGCGAGGTACGATTGCGCTTGGACCTGCCCTATGCCGAGGCTCTCCATGATGGGGAGTACGGCCTCGTCGGGGAGGGTGGCGGCCACGGTTTCGCAGGCCTGGATGACGATTTCCGGCGAGAGGGGCGGTTTGTTGAGGGTTTCGCCGATGAGGCGAGGCAAATCGGGGAGGTATCGGTCGGTTTGGCTCGCATCGACGAGTTTTCCTTGTATCAAATTCATTGTGCTACCCTCCTTTTCTCGGCTCGGGCGAGATGAAATCCTCTGCGAGAAACTGAGCAG
>JGI994J12354_10002301_pt1 | contig 18760 bp, 17 predicted proteins | sample IntmicLarv3ML3BL_FD_12354 | JGI IMG/M metagenome (IMG submission 12354)
GTAGCCGGCACTCAATGGGGCAACAAGAAGTATATGAATATGAAGCACCTTGAAACAGTTGTAGATGATGCTTTCATTGCCGGTTAACCATTACCTGTCAGAGACTCATCCAATTTGCGAAATTTTATTGACACTACCCTCCGCTCCGTGATGATGGCTCTCAAACGGCGTAATACTCACTCATCCAATTTGCAAAATTTTATTGACACTACCTTTTATTGACACTACCCGCTTACGAATATCGCCATTGTTTGATACCTCATTTCTGAAAATTGGCATAAAAAACTGCTGTAGATTTGAAAAACCTACAGCGGACATCCTCTTTCGAAATGTTATTTGTGGAAATTATTGTCTATTAGCCGTTTGTAAGCTATTAATCTACTAGGTTTTCTATAAAAGTTCTGTATCGCCACCCGCTCCAAAATCGAATGTGACCATTTTCAATAAGAACAGTTGTTTTTCCGCACTTTTTAGTGTTATTTATTAGCAGCTTATTCTATACTCTCTTACACTCACCAAGTGCACATATATAGGTGTCTTATCTCCGCCGCTGAATTTGATGAAACAAAGTTTCTGCACCATGTTTAATAATTGTATGGTTCTTCCTTTTCATTCAGCTATTGCTTGAACATCCTCGGCAAGCACATGCGAGTACCCAGCGCATCACAAGACGCAGTTGGTATGGTAATAATGTCATCAGGCGCTGCACCAAGTATTCAAAACCAGAATCACTTTATCAGGCCTTTTATATATCGACTTGATGCATAGCAAATAGCTTCGTTTTTCATAATGATTTCTCTATCCAGTATATTAATTTCTACAATATTCTGTTTATTAACAACATATGAATTGTGGCATCGGAAAAAATCCTCACTCAGTATTTCTATATCTTTGAGCTTTCCATAGAATTCAAGTTTTCTATTGATTGTGTGCAGGATGACTTTGTGGAGCTGTGGAGAGGACTCAAAAAATAAAATTTCACTATATGGGATTTTAACCACTTTATCCCCTATTTTTGTTTGAAAAAAAGATTGTATATCTTTGTTTTCTAATAAATATCTCTCGTTCGCGGCATCAATGCATTCAATAACCCTCTTTTGAACATCCGTAAATTCATCTTTCGTTATGTAATCCATTGCTTCCACTTTATACATAAATGTAAGGTATGAAAGTTCTGCATGCGTTGTTATAAAAACAATAATACCTTTAGTGTCTATTTTTCTGATTTCTGCTCCCAGCATAATTCCATTTTTCTTATGGTTCAAATCTACATCTAAAAAATAGAGGCCTGTTACTGGATTGGATCTCACGTAATCCAACAACTCATCGGGATCACCTGTTGACAATTTTACTTCGGCATCAAGCTCTTCAATTATAATATGGTTTTTTATGTACCGTTCTATTTTCTCTCGTTGCTTATTTTCATCTTCACAAACAAAAATGTTTAGCACAACGCACACTCCTCTCTGTGGAATCAATTACTTTATAGCAGTTGGTTTAATCAGTTGAAAATTTCAATTTCTTGAATATAACTCCCCGCACGCATTTCCGAGGAAGAGATAATATTTTCATATTTTTCCATTATTTCTTTAAAATTATTCAAACCCAGGCCACGGCCACTGCCTTTAGTTGAATATCCACCAATTGAAATTTTATGGATATTAACAGGTTCCCTGCAGGTGTTCATAACAACTATTAATATTGAATGCTCTTTTTTAAAAAATCCAATATTAACCTGTCCTTGTGTCTGCAAGGCCGCTTCTTCAATAGCATTGTCCAAAATAATTCCTAAGCTCCTGCACATATCGATCTCATCCATATTCAGATACTCAACAACTTCTGGTATTTCAATAATTATTTTTACACCTTGTTGCTGTGCTTGTATTGCTTTATAAGAAATAATCCCCTTTAACTCTACAACAGCAAGGTTTTTCAAATTATCTATTGTATTATTGGACTCTAATAATATGTCCTTTGTGGGAATTATTTTCGCCAAAAAATAGGCCCTCAAGTCATCTAAGTTCCCGTCGTTAATATAACTTGACATTGTAGATAAGATATTTAAATAATCATGCTTAAACTTTCGAATTTCCATATTCATATTTTCTAAAGATTCAGAATACAGTTGCAGTCTTTCATGCCGTTCTTTTTCACTTCTCACCTCAGCTGCTCTTCGAGCAGAAATAATCACTATTACGAGAATGAAACTAATAGCGATAAAATAAACTATAAAAGATATTGCATTAAACATAATCATGGCTGGAGAGTTACCTGCCCGTTGGCTGAAAGATATGGATATATAATAATAAACTAGAGTTAAGAAAGTAAGTATTGAGCCGTACTTCATATAATTTTGATTTATTTCAATTTTACGTGCGAAGTGATTCAGCAATCTGCTAACCAATAATGCGATAAGCAAACCAACAATACTGGAAATAATCACCTGCACAATAGTAAGCATAGTATGCGCATTAGTTTCAGATAAAGTGATATCACCAAGCAGATAAAAAAAAGCAGACGTAATATGATCACTAATTATCAAGATAATATATGCACTCAATACACGCATCAAACTATTCCATACTTCTCTTGTTTGGAAAAAAAAGAATCCAACAATTAGGGGCAATTCTATGAAAATAGCATTAAACTGCAAGTACTTACCAACAGTGTACCCCACTGTACCACCCAGCGCAATCATAAATGCCAGTTTTATCCACGTTATTTTCTTGGGGTCAACTAAATTGCTCACTAAAATAAGGCTTGCGTATTGCAAATAGCTTGTCAAAACCATATATCATCCCCCTTATCATGACATAATTATAGCATAATAAAGCAAAGGGAACAATTGAACTATTACAAGAAAATGTGTGCTGTGGTTAGTAAAATTAACCATTAATTTCCATATGGCTAAACCATATAATCTTTTTAACCTTTTAAAAGCGTCAATCTGACACCATGGAATATCTTGAATATCACTTGCATAAAATGCACAAAAGTTTTTACTTGCTAAACTCATCTGCTACGTAGAAACTCTACTAGTTTTTGTGAGCGGCTAACCGAATTCCTCGGGCTAGCCGCTCATTGCGTGTGGAATTGTCCACAACGAAATACAAAAACCATTTGGGGTGCAGCTTGGTGAATCACATCAAATCACATACTGATATAAATATTTATTTTGACAAATAATGCATTAACAGTAATTCATTTCTTGTCATGCAGTATCTATTCTTCCTCCTGGCCGTGCAGCAATTCCTGTGGAATTTCTGGTTCATGGAATCTTCCTATGCAACATTGCTCAACCGCACAGCTTCCAAATTTCTCTCCTACAGAAATCACCATTTCTAACATTGCGCTCTTAATCTTTTCTTTCATTCTTTTTTTCCTCCTTAAATATTGGTAGTATAACAAATCCCGCTAAAACCGCTCCCATACTAATGAGCATACGAACTTTCAATATAGGAACGAATACTACTATAATGAACAAAATTCCATTGGATAAAAGTGCTTGTATTCGTAGTCTTTTTATTTTCATCTTGCAAGAAATCGGGTTCTTCTTGCTGGGTGCCGGGGCATAGATACTCAGAATTATTGAATTAATACTAAACATAAGAATAATTAGAAAGTTGCTAAGCTGGAAATATTGGCTAAGATAAGGTATGCCAATAAAGATCAGTATACTAAGTATAAAGCACAATGAATTGGATGCTGCGTGCACACCATATGCTTTTCTTCGAATAAAAAAATATGCACTGTCAAAAATGAGTACCTCCAAAAATATATCCAGTAAAGCTGCCAACCCATAGATTAGCAAGAATTTAGGAATGCTGAGCAAAATAATTTCAATACCCAACTTAACAAATAACCGTGTTTTATTTTCCAAGAAGCGGTGGCTAGTAATTCTCTCCATAATCCACAGTGTTAAATTCTCAGTTATGCTTTTGTTCAGAGCCTGATCTTTCATTGTTCTCACCTCTTGCTATCAGTATAGCAGCTACAAGCAGAAAATAGCTGAAAGAGATCTAACTTATATTTAATTTCACCTAACTGCTCTTATTATTTCCTCTCCGCTTCAAAAATGGCATAAAAATGCACGCAAACGTTAGTTTGCATGCATTTTCATTTATGCTTCTTTTTTCAAATTGTTATGCCAAACAAGCATAAGACAGCCTGCAGCTATAACTGCTAAATACAAAACACTGGAAAACTTAATGTCCGCAGAATTTCTCTTCCAGATTTGAATCAAAATTTGATTCATATGATAAAACGGATTTGCATAGATAACCGCCTTCAAAAACTTTGGTGCTGTGGCGACCGGGAACATTAATCCAGACCCAAATAACACGTACTGAAATGTAATTATTGTAAATGGAAGAACCTGCTTCGTGGATTTAAATAAATCATGTACAGAAATGCTAATCAGCATGAGCAGGGTTATAACCACTAGATAAACAAGAACAAATACTAGAAGGTTAGAGGTAGTTCCTATACCAAAAGCTATTATTCCAATCATGCATATTTCTATTAGGCCAATAAATGAAAGCGTCATCCCCCTAACAAGATATGCCGCAACAATATGCTTTTTGCTAATGGAAGACAGAACTAAGCGCTTATGTACTCCATTCTCTTTTTCAGTTACAAACTGCATGCCAATATTAAAAAATAAGACTAAAAAAGAAATAAGTAGAGCATATGTAGGAATATAGATGTCGAACCCTGCCATGGAAGTTGCCTGCATTTTAAATAGTGACATAAACACAAAAAAGAATATACCTGGCAACAGCAGAATTGGCAAAGCAAAAAACGGTTCTCTAAAAAATACTATAAAATCATATTTAACCAAGCTTTTAAATGAAGTTTTCATCACGCTGATTCTCCCTCTTCTAAAATTTTGAAATAAGCCTCTTTGAAAAAGCGTACATTGTATCTATCCTTAATCGTCTCTGGGCTGTCATAAGCAGCTATGTTTCCATTATTTAGGACCATTACTTTATCAGCATACAGTTCGACTTCTTCCATGGAGTGAGTAGACAAGATGATAGTAGCACCTTCACCTTTCGCTATGCTAATTGCCTCCCACAAATTTTGAGAAGCAGCCGGGTCTAGCCCTGTTGTTGGCTCATCCAAAAATAGCAACTCTGGCTTATGTAAGAATGCTATTGCAAGCAGTACCCTCTGCTTCCATCCACCCGAAAGCTGTTGATATTTTGTGGACATGTGAGATGCCAGATCGAACAATTTAACCACTTCATTTACCCTGACTTCGCCAATTTGGTAGAAGCTGGCAAACAATTTCAAGATCTCTTTGGTCTTCAAATAAGAATACATTCCACCTTCTTGCAAAATCACACCTATTTTTTTTCTAATTTTACTTATATTCTTATTTTCCACATTATCATTCATTAAAATCATTTGACCTTGGTCAAAATCTCTGAGTGTCATCATTATCTCTAAAATAGTAGTTTTGCCTGTTCCGTTCGGTCCCACCACCGCCACAATTTCATTATCATCAATGGCAAAAGAAATATTATTTATCACATTCTTTTTGCTATATTTTTTAGAAATGTTTGTTGCTATTACTTTCATGGCTACTCACTCCTTTAAAAATTTTTTGGGTGTCTAATCCTAACGTATATGTATTCATTTTAAATATTGAGTTAATTGGCAGTTGTGCGTCTTCACCAATATACTCTAACGAATCCAGAATTAAAAAATACAATATTCTATTGATGATACCAGCACCAATATAAGCAGCTGAAGTTGAAAGATTCCCATTTTTTGATGGGTACTGCATCTGGTAATCTTGATACGAGCAAGTCTCATCACCCAAGGCCAGTGGTCCTATAATTAGCTCATCGATCCCCACTTTGTAATATAGCGTTTTAGTTTTTGTCTCTAACAGTTCGCTCAATATCTGTAGCTGCTGTATACTGAACTCATTCTCATAAACGATATGAATGGCGTCTTCATCGATTGGTACATCCTTGGACCAGGGCTGTATATTGATGTCGTCTGAATATGTATACAGACATTCATTTCTTGTTGTATATATTGTTATTAAACCAACAATTTCGCGCAGCGAGTTTGCCAAAGTTTCTGTTGTTTTTGATTCACCCCAGAATACAACCTTTTTTTTATTTAGTTTTTCAATTACTTCATAATCAAATGTAAGAAAAAATGCATTTTTATCTACCGTTAATTCAATATCATTTTGCGTAATTGCAAGCCTAGTTTGTTCATTATCCATATAATCAAAATACTCAGGTTTTTTCTTGTACAACGATAAAATAATATGCTTAAACTTCCCTTTGCTGATTTCTTCAGCTGTTTGATAATATTTTATGGAATGTCGGAATTCCTCCAGATCAAAGCTTTCCTCTTTCTTCAGCTCGATTTCGACCAATATTTGCCGGGTTTCTGCATTATAAAAAATCAGTTTATTGTCTTCATATATTGCCTTAATGGTTGATTTGAGTTTTATCACTTCTAACCTCCTAATAATACATACATCGTCTGTTTTCCATCTTTTAGCCCCAGTAAATCATTGATCCTTTTTTCGTGATATCCACCAATCGGCACAGATGAAAGGCCCATATCAGTTGCCATCAATATAAAGTTCTGTGCCATATGCCCTGCTTCCAAAAGAACCAATCGATAAGTAAGTGACATATATTTTACCTCCATCTCTTTTGTATCACTCACAAGAAAAACCAAAATCTGTGCTTGAGCAAATGAGAAAAATCCAACATCTGTTGCTGCTGTAAGCTGATTGATTCCACTTAAATCAACATTTCCAATCTTTACAATCGTATCGCTATCGACATTATATTTATATACAGCTTCCTCCAGTAAGTGGTTTCTGATTGTTCGTTCTGTTGGAACAAAATATATCTCCAAAGGATAAAACTTTCCTCCAGCGGGATATGTTCTACTTAGTTCCTGCTTATCTCTGATTCCGAAACTATAGCTAAACAAATGCCGCAAATCTTCTATGGACATATCCATTGTACTAAAATCCCATGATGTCTTTCTGTTTTTCAGGGCATAAGACAGCAGGTGCCTCGACTCTGGCTCTGTTTCTAAATCTGTCTTCAGCAATTCTTGCTCAAACACCATAGAGTCAGATGAAGTAATTGTATATTTCCTCCTGGGCGCTGTGATCATTTGCAGCATTGGTGAATGTGTAGAATTCTGATGATATAGGGTACCAAGAAGCATTTCCTGCTCCTTACTTTGGTTGAAAGACCACTGCATTACTTCTCTCCTTTGCCGTAAGTTTCCCTCCAAGCAAATGCTCAAATTCTGGCGGGAGACCAATCCTATTGTTAAACATGTGTATCTGAGACATCATCATATATCGGAAAAACACTGGGTTTGTTATTTTATTGAGTTTTATAAGGACTACTTCAAATGCTTGTACATGGTTGTTGATGAAGTTTAATAGCAGACCATTTTCACAAAATTTCTCATGGAGCACAATCAGTTTTTTGCATATTTCTTCATAATCAACTAATGGATTCTTTTGAAAAGCCCAGAACTGTTCATAAAGTTCAGAGATAGACTCATGCTGCTTACTTTCTAGAAAACCTTCTAGCAAACGAAATAGATAGCATGAAACAATTAGCTTAAGTAATAGATGGTTCTCAGGTAGCAGATGCATGAGGCTTATTGCTAATTCGCTGGAATATTCAAACAGTTTTTCATTTAAGGCTAATTGTTCTACAGTTCCATACCTATTCTCCTCTGGATAATACGGAATGATATGTGCAGTAAAATTATCCATCCAATACAGTTCATCTTCATCCGGCTGTTGACCATCGAACTTATGATTTGCATAAAACATATCCGGTGACAGAGAAAACGTTGAATGGTATTGTTTTTTATAAATCAACAATAAGCTTTCAATTTCCGCATATGTTTTCCGTGGATCTATTCCTTGAAAACGGAACCTAATATGCGGCCCGCCTTGCCAATAGCGAATAAAAAAATATCTATGAATATTTTTTGACGACTGAACATACGGAGACAAATAATTTTTTATAAATCGATCATGTTCACTAAAATCATGAATAAAGATGTGAATTGATTGCCAATCATTTGTGTACATAGCGCTCTACCTCTCAAGTACATATTTAAAATTTGATGTCACCGCGTTGCCGGCTAAAAGCATGTAGATTACCCGCTCTTGTGCATGTATTATAAATTTTTGTTTTAAATAAGCATCATCAAAGTTTTTCATGGGTCGCGTATAATACCCTTTGGTCGTGAAAAACTCGCTAAGGTGATGAATAATCTCAGCTGAAAATACATGCGAATAATAGATTTGTTCCTGCACTGAAATCAAGCTATCACGATAAGTTACAAAGGACACATAAGATGCATCTTCCAAATTGAAGAATTCTTTTGAATCATGTAAAACTTCATCAAAATCTATGCTTATCTGATCCGACTTTGTTACTTGCTTTCCAATACAGTAGTAGCCGTCAATTTCTGTTCCCTGATTGCGAACTAGAATATGGAGGGTAAAGTTACCCTTATCCTGATACCTTTTCATGATTTGTGTGCTCGCTTTCAGTAACTCTCGCCACTTTTTTGCTGGAATATGGACGCCCAAGTCCGTGAGACCTGTTGAAGAGTTAGCTGATGTTCGTCCAGTTGAAATTCTGCTTAAATCGCCTGATGAAGCCAATTGTTCACCCTTACGCTGAAACTCGGGGATCTTCGTAAAGCTATGCAAGTATTTTGTAACCCCGAGCAATGATAGTTCCCTTGAATAGTCAATAAGTTTTCGGTTTTTACCCAATACTTCATTTTGGCTCTTAAACTGCATCGTTTCAGATGCAAGCTGCTTATTGGATATCCTGATCACACTACCGAAAAAGATATCATCATCCGTATGTAGCTGTTGTTTTACTTCCTCTCGATCAAACATATATGCAATTTCAACACCAGATTTTTCGTCAACTGCAATTCTCTCAAACTCCGCAATAATATGGCCTAAATCCAAAAGGGAAAGAACCACTCCGAAAGTGCCGTACTCCATGCAGAGACGTCCTACATCCAGTGCAATAACTAGCTGAAAATCCTTGGAATACTGCACTTCTCCGCAATAGATAAACCGGTTAAAAATTGCATCATATCGAAAAGCTTTACCGAAAATCATAACATAAGGAATCTCTGGGTGAACATTGCGGGCTGAAGGTATCAATTTATGAAATTTATATGGATTATCAGCCTGAAAGTCATGATATTTAAAAATAGTTTGAACTAATTGTAATAATTTGCTCAACTGTCGCCCCTGAAGTAGAGGATCTACATATTGAAAGAAAGCATTATCAAACTTTGATGCCAGAAAATCACCAGATGCAAAAGACAGAAGTTGACGGTTTTCTGCATACCTATTCGTTGTTACTGCATCAAAGAATTTCCTCATGGAAATGGATGTGGCTCCCTATTTATTACTCCACCTTTTGGTAGGAATTTTTCAATTCGCTTTCTATTCAGCCTTTCATTCTTCATTCCAAATGTCATCGGTTGCATGCTGGGTACGATTGCCTTTGTTACCGACAGCCCCAGTCTATCAGTTACGTAGTTGCCTAAATTAGCAATGTAAATCTCCGGGTGGCTTTTGTGTATGTGATTAAGAATCTTATCATAACTAAATTCAAGGTCAACCCGCGCGTCCATCTCATCAATAGTGACTACTTCCAGATGTTCAATGTTTTCCAATATATATCCAAAATTATTTATGTGCTCTTGGAATGAATAATAGTTAACATGGTCTTCCATTGAAATTACACCCATAGGGTTATTGATTAAATATTTTAATTGCTGCTTTTTACTATGGAGAATTTTTTCGTAGATAAGCACTGAACTGACCACTTCGACTAAAGCTGATTTTGCCGCTTTTTTAGCATCAATATGACAGCCTGCAGCATTATATATCATCAAATTTGGATCTTCTTTGCAATTAACAGCCATTGCCCATATTGTTGGTATCCCTGTCTCCAATGTAATATCAAATAAATAAAGTGCATATCCTTTCTGCTTCATAGTTTCCATAAGAAGCTTGATGTCATTATCATACTCTTCAATATGAATCCTCTTAGGAGCTTTTTTTGTATACCAGTGCACCAAAAAAGAATCTCTTTCAATAAGTTCAAATAAGGAGTATATTATTGCCTCTTCCAGCGTCCCCCCCAGAGCCGTGCCATTCGATGTTTCATACAAATATCGCTCTTCATTCCTTATAAGTTGATTATCATAGTAAATTGCTTGTTCTGGAAGCAGTACTTTCTCTCCCGTTTTCAAATTTAAGCATTCAGTCCAATAATATTTCTTTTCCTCATCATATTTTTTTATATAGTATCCCTCATCCAGTTTTTCTTCATCCATAAGGTGTAGCTGCTCTGGATTAACAATAGTATATTGCTCTTTAAGGTCGTCATATCTTCCATAGACACTCTTTTTAAACTGGGGCATCATACTGGAATATCGTTCAATCATCTCTAAACACCCAATATACTTGGATTCTGCCAGCGATTTTGTTCTTCCATAAGAATAATACTCGCGTTCTCCCAGAAACGATTGTACCCCGAACATGGGGATAACATCAGACTCAACATCCCGAAATATATTTTTTCCTATTCCAAAATCTACATCAATCAGACCATCATAGTAACCATCTATTTTTTCTATAATTCTGTCAAATGAGTACACGCGGCCCTCACCATCAAATACAACATCCTCTTTTATGATCCATTCATCATTGCTTTCAGAAATATGATCTTTACATGCTTCACAGTAGATATCCTTCCTAATCCTCTTGACTGTATAATTTTGTGTCTGCTTATCAAAGATAAGCACTGTATTCGCCTCTAAAGTAACATATTTCAATTCATCCTTCAGCAGCTTATAATACACATCACTTGATGGTTGCTCATTTAAAATGTCATAGTACTTGCTGCCATTTTGCTTAGCTATCGATACAAAACATCCAAAACAGGCATCTTTTTCTTCACGACGATAGGGTCCGATAAAAAAGTGTGTCTGATTTTCATAATAGGGTAATTCCATATGGTGCTGCTTCTGTATGGCAGTAATATCAATGCTCTGTAGTACAATCATACACACCTCTTTATTCCTCCTCAGTGAATTTTCCAACATACATTCCTATATCATCAAAGGCTGTCTCATATAGCCAAATGGATTCCTTTATATTCCTATTTCCAAGAAAAAGACGAAGTCGATCATAGAAAGCGTCTGCATCCAGCTCTTCAAAATCAGAAAGGCTGCGACTTCCCTCGGGCTCTGCCGCAATCCTCTCACAGCCGCTAGTATTATGCCCATTAATTTTGTTAAGCAATATTTTATTGAAACCTAAAGCTATTTCATCTGCAAGGTTCAGCGACGCTAAACTCTTATAAGTTATTCGTTTGTTTTGATCAACAATCATAATCCAGCCGGCGACTTCATTTAGTACCGAACGAATAATTACACGATAACTGGCTCCGGTCAGTTCCTCCACATGTTCCTTCAGAGCCTGTGCCTCTTGTTCCAGATCTTCCAAGTAATACATATAAACTGACTCCTCTGGAATAAAATGAAGCATCGCTCTGGTATAATACATTTGTTTATCCAAATCAGAAATCCATAATTCTCTATCTCCTGATTCTTTCAGAACTTCCCCAATCCCATATCTTATACCTCGTTCGGCAGCCTTAACATAATTGTCTCCAGCTCCTAAATAATGCGCTAGTTCCTTTTCTGAATCTCCGATCAATGATACTCTGTACTGAGATACTGAATATTGATTTTTCTCCGAAAATCGCACGTCATTAAATGAAAGGTTCGATAAGAACTTTCGTTTTATTATCTGCTCAAATTTTGAAATAAGCTGTAATCCGACTAAACTTTCTTTATCATTTCGTTGGTAGTAGGAATGCGTCCTTCTGAAGTATTCTGTGGGTAAAATCTCATCAATAGAACCATCTGAATTAACAAATTTAAAAATATTATTCGATATTTGCAGTTTGTTTTCAATGAATGCCAGAAAGATATGAATAGGAAATATTTTTTCACCTAAGGCTGATGAATTTGTATTATTATTCTTTAAAAATTCACTACAGATTTTTTCAACTTCAAGATGTTCAGCCTTATTAAAAATCGCTAATCCTGCTGATTTCATTTCAATGACGCACAGACTGTCTTGTGGTGCATGTGAAATTTCATCGTTAAAATAAATAGTAGCTTCATTTGTACCTCTCATCAGTCCATTTTCTTCAAAAAACTCATATATTGAGTTATCCTTTAGTCCTTTAAGTGAAAAATAACCACTTTGCAATTCGTCAATAATTGTATAGAAATTATCATAGTTACTTTCCAGCAGTCCTTGAAGGTATGGCGAGACTTTGCTTGTTGTACTTCTATATATGTAAATTAGACCTATTTTCATTGCGGTCTTCAAATATGAATAGCACTCCTCGTCATTTTCCCAATCCAAGGGGATCTCTGATGGCTTATCTAGAAAAGAGTATACAGTTTGTTTAAATTTATTGTAGCAGGATTCTGATAATTTCAATTGGTAATTTCTTTTAAGTAATCTAATCTGTACTTGCTGGTTCTCTGTATCGTACTTCATAAAAAAATTATTTCTTGTCTTTAATTTCATTTACAATCCTCCTTTCTGATAGTATCTCCCGCCAGTCGCTTCCTGTTTCATCCATGATAAACCGTGAAATACCATAACAGAGAAATGCCTTTTCTTTAAAAGTAATACCCAGCATGTGCATAACCTGATATTCGATGTTTACCAAAAAGCGAAACTGTTGATGAAGTTTGTGACCAGTAATAGCTGTGAGATTATTCATCAGTACTTGATTATGAAAATCGCTATTAATTTCTGCCACATTTTTCTGGAGATGCTCGTGCTGTTCTCCTTGTGAATAGTATCCTTCAGTATACAGCTCATTTGTTTGGATAAAATTTTTTATTTTATCATTGATATCAGCAAATAACTGATCCCATTGAGAAATAGTTTCGCTGACGCTTAGTTCTGGAGTCCTTACGACATTTAGCGGCAACTTATTGTAAATTAATTTGAATTTCTCCAACATGCTATCGCGCTTTCCATATTGCTCGGCTATTGCTAAAATCCCTTCACTATTTGAAAGATAAACCATCATAGAATATTTATCCTCTAAGTGTGAATATTTCAATAGCTGAAGCATAAGTTGCATAAACAATACATATTTAGATGTATCCGGCATAGCATAAATTTCTCGACCTCGCTGATTGACAAACGCTTGTAAGCTCATCAGTGAATGAAGCTGAAGTTCAAAATGACCTCTAGAATTATAGAGCTTTTTCACTTGTGCAAAATCAAAACGTTCATTGGTCATTTTCAAATGATACTGGCTATCTACCGTCTTAGTATCTGCTCGTTCAATTGACCCAATTACTGACCCCAACTTTTCATATGATGCGATATTCGCAAGCAAATTGTTTGCTGTCACATGGTATTCACTGTTCACTTTACTCAAAAATTCATTGTAAAAGAGTTGGCTGTTAAATGGTTGCTCTCTAAAAATCACTTTATAATTCGGACCACCATTCCAGTCTCTCTTAACATAATAGCTGCACGGACTTAAATATTTGCTGAGAAGTGGCAACACTACGTAGTAGTATACGTCACTTTTTTGCTGTTCATTTCCAAAGTAAAATAGACGTAAAGTACTAATCTTCACTGAAGACACCTCCATACTCCACTTGATACTCGATATTTTTCTGATATCCATCAATGTTTGGGTATACCTCTTCCAACACAATCGAGTCATTTTGGTCAACAATCTTCAAAAAATCCTTAATATATAATGGAGTCCGGATATTAATGTACTGTGGTTTTAATGCAGTACGTTTTATTGTCGCATAATCAATTCCCTCATTGCTGGCACCTATATACTTTTTTACAAAAAACTCAGTAGGGAGCCCTTCTCTCAAAAAATATTCTGTTAGCCCAAGAGCTCGCTCTGCTTCTTGCTTTGTATTCCTAAGATGATCAAGTTTCAAGACCCATTTTTCTCTAGAAATTGTCAAATTCCCAAGCTTTATTCGAGGAATGTGATCAACAATAAGTCCCGCTCTGTTCTCATTCCAAATATTGATATAATCAATATCAAATCTCGGGCTATTATTGAAATTCAAAATTTGAATAGAATATGGTAGCATGTAATCAACTAAACTTCCTATTACATCAACACCTGCCAGTTTCTTGCCACTTTTATCATAAAGATGCACCAATTGTTCCTTGGAGTCGAATTTAAAGAACAGATCTCTCAGAAAAACTGCATGTTCGGAATTAATGTCCACTTCACGACTGTTGCCCAAGACCAAGCGTTCTTTTATAAACTTTCTATGGTGATTTGCATTAAATCCAAATCCTTCAGTTATCTCTACGGATGTTTCCGGGAAAACTTTATCGATATAATCAATAAATCGAGAGTCTTCATATATACCGTTGTAGTAATGGAAAAATCTCAAAAACAGTCTTAGCTTACCGGAATAAATTTTGTTAAGCACAATATCATCCTGATCAAGCTGGAATAGAACTGTTGAGGGATCAGTCCCCACACAAATGCTCTTTTGATAATCCTGATAAAGGGCCTCAATTTTTGCTGTATCTAATTGCGCAATAGATGCATTCTTTTTTGCATCTAAAAACAGGCTTTTTACTTCCGCCTTATATTTTTCCATTTTTTTCGCCAAAGGTGATGCAAGATACTTCACTGGTGCTAACACATCTGTCCAGTTTGTAAATTTGTTTACTACACTCATATACATGTCATAAACATCCTTATTTGAAGCCGGGATTGCCCCATCATCATATTTTTCTTTAAACGTATGGGCAAATTCCAGCCGCACTTCAAGTGAAGTATTACAAAGAAGTGATAGTTTTTGCATAAATTCGATTTCATCACAGCTGTTACTAAATATCTCCTCAAGCCTTGGATGAACCGAGATTGTATCATCTATATAGTCTTCGTAAAAAATCAAATCTTTTTGGAACACATTGCCTAAAGCTTGTTCCAGTTCAGTAAGTTTATTAGTAATTTCGTCATTAATTTCAAATCGACTTAATCCGTTTATTTTTTCAAATTTTTGCAGCAACGCTACAAGCTCTTCATAGAGTATAAGTGTTTTTGAGGCCTTCTCATTTTGTGACGCATATATTCTCAGGTTGTTTAAGAAGCCTTCTTCTGGATATTCTGCATATTCATTTACTGCTATATTAGGAAAAAGAATATTGCTGCCAATCAATGCATTTAAGAATTTATCGCATTCTTCATTATTTATGTATTCTATTAAATTTTCTCGAATCTGATTGTAAGGCACATATTCTTGATTTTCAAAAATTCTAATCAAATTATCCAATAACGGATTTACATTAAGTGAAACTTTTTTATCTACATTATTGAATATTTTACCTCTGTTCAGATCAATCTGCACTTCGAACAAGTATTTTTGCTTTTCCACAGAATGCGGAGCTATACGATAATCTGTTATCTCTCTTAATCCTGGTTCTCTAGCCAGAATATCAATTATTTTCTGAATAATATAAAAATTAATTCTAGCAACATATATTTTGCGATCTTGTGGCTCCCCTCCCCATTCGCGCAATGCCACGCTGGTAAAGGAGCTGAACGGACTCGTTTTCACTGTTGATCTTGACAAAATTCGGCTTAACTGGAAATCAATCTTTTTTGTTTTCGATTTATGGTCTTCAGTAGGTTCTTGAAGAAATTTTGATAATTTATGTTTAAAGTTACGGTTTATAAGTGGAAGCGGGTTTAAAAGCTTATTATTACTCCCGATAATCTGTTGTAAATTTTCACGCTTTTCTTTTTCAGACACGTTATAATAATCCAGATACTCATTATGTAGCTTTGTCATTTTCGACAAAACCTCACTATATTCTTTTAATTCTCTGCTTGTATCTATTTCTAAGTCAATGTCATCAAAATTTATAGTTTTCGATTTAGATATTCTTCTTTTCAATCCGAGTAATTGGATATTTTTTTCTTCAGCACATTTTTCCTCAATAAGCTTAATACACTTCTGCTGCTGCACTTCGAAACGGGTACATTGCTCACGGTATTCCTGTACAATATCTGGCAAACATGTGCTACGAAATGGTTTGAACTCGCTTGTTGCTACAGCATTCTCACGTGCCAAATACCATGGAAATAGAATACTCATTTTTTCATCCTTTCTGACAATTGCAACTTTTACTATTTTTGTATGTTCTATCTTTTATTACCGAGCAACACTTGAATTAATGCTCGAAATGAAGACATCTATGGTATATATGCACGTAATTAATTATAAAAATGCTTATCACATCTCAACGCGCCTGTGGTAAAATGTCTGTAAAATCGCAAACTTTTTTCTCTGTTACTATGTTCATAACTTGGAATTGTCAAGAAAAAGCTCAATCTCTCAGTAAAATTTCGATTGGTAGAGCGCGTGTGTTTCTCATTTGACATTTATAAGTCTCTTATGCCGGCTGTCTTCACAACTAATGCAGAAAGACAGTCCATTACTTGATTCGCTTTCTGCATAGCTGGAAGCGCTAGTTTGCGGTATTTCTTCGAAAGAAGATATCTTATCTGTAGTGTCCAAAATTTTCAAATATTTTGCTTGAATAAAAGGTATCATTGCTTTTTCATCTATCATTTATCTTACCTCCATAATTTAAAGATGGTACAAAACCAAATTAGTTTTATGCTATTTCAGCTCTGCACCATCCTTATTGCCTCTATTGCAAAAACGGTATTTTATACCTAAACAAATAAGAGCCAACAAAACCAAATGCTACTCATAGCTACAAGCTTTACAAATCGCTATATTAAATAAATTTCAGATACCGTTTTCAAATACTGGCAAACTCATAAATTAATCTATCGAGGGCGTTTAGCTACCGCCACAGCTGATGCAAGAGCATGATCCACAGCAGGATGTACTACCAGAAGAACTGGATCCACTAGTTGCTGCTGTTTCTGACAAGAGTGTTGCTTCAGATACATCCATTATGTTGAGATCTTCAACCTCATTCAAAATGTTTTGAAGGTTCATTCTTTCTTTCTTTTCTGTCATTTTTATTCACTCCTAATTTTATTTTTCTGTAAGCGCTATTGTTAGCATTTGGTATATGTCTTGCTTACAATACGAATTATATATGAAAAAAAACGTAGTTTTCTCTCAATTACTCATACACTCAAATTCACAACTTATGTGTCGCATGGAGCAGGAATACTCAGCACTTGATACTCATATCTGCATTAGAATTCCATATTTTTGCTACATCATTACTATTTCCCAGCGCATTTCTCAAGTTGAAAAACCCAAAAAATGGCCAAATGTCGCATATATACAAAATATTTTGCCGCCTGTTCCTTGCTTATTGTAGGTTCGGCTTTTAATTACACTCTTCCACACTCATATTTCACTAGTAACCATTATGTGTTTTTACGCTCTCTTTAACTTTCAAGCCAATATGCAGTCGCAGGCATGAAACAGTACTGGTAAAATAGACTCAACTGAATTTTGAAATTTATCATTACGCTGATGTGAAATGGCCGCCTATAAAGTACCTGTATTTATTATGTAGTATATATCACAAGCTTAGTGCCCTCCCAGTCTGTGCATAACTCTTGGAGGTGCCAGAAGACTCATCGTCCAATAACACCTTAGTTAGTATAAAAATACAGACCGAAGGGATTTCCCTCCAGCCTGTCATACTTATGCCTATTGTCAAACTCTCCTTCGCCGAAAACAGTCGTAGTTTTATCTTTTGCCGGCAGTTCATTGGCTGGCCTAGTTTTCAATTCGTCCAGCATATCATGTACTTTACCTCCTATGTCAATATATTTGCCACTGAAATCAATAGGGAATTCATTTCCGTCTTTTGTAACTGGTAAAGTAAAAAGGCCTAGAAATGGCCAATAAGAATCCCTACATAAAGAGACAAAAAAAGCCGTAGTGTGCATACTTTTAGGAGATAAACACAGGAGGCGGCGGAATGGTAGGGATAGACCTGTATTCGGAAATACAAAACTAAAGAAAATGGGGTGCAAGAAACAGCGAACAGGCTACCCCCTCTCTACCGCAGGCACAGCGCCTGAAAAAAATAGCCAGGAAGGACTGCTCAACGAGGACAGTATACTTGCCATAATGTCGGAGGAAAAGAAACCGGAGAAAAACGATATTACTCTTTCGGGCGATACTCTCCGCAAATATTTCCCAAAATCATATACACCCATGCAGATGGAATCCACCATCATCAAGCTTCTGGAGTCATGGCAGAAAAAGCGCCAGCGTAAACAGGCGCGTTAAAACTACATATTTGGACAGCTAGCCGGACTCAGAGTATTTCTTAGTCCGGCTTTTTCTATGTCCACAGACAGGAGAACACGATGCATCTAAATACTTTCAAGTACAAGCCTGAGCATGTTGACTGCTCACTTTGCACCGAATACAAAAAGAAAACCGGTGTCCAGCCCCCTGGATTAGTACCAAGAAGTAGTAGAGGAAAGCTGATAGTTTGGTTTCTTAACCGGCGGCAAGAACTGCCTCCAGTGCAGGCGGCCTGTAGCCCAAAATATTCTTCGATTTCCCGGTGACTTTTCCCTTGTGCCAGCATCTCATCGATTTCCACCTCGATTAATTTCATTCGTGTATATCTTCTTTTTTCCATGCAAAACGCCCC
>JGI994J12354_10002302_pt1 | contig 18760 bp, 15 predicted proteins | sample IntmicLarv3ML3BL_FD_12354 | JGI IMG/M metagenome (IMG submission 12354)
CTTAGTTTAGATAGTTGATTGAGAGATCACTATCACCCCCCTCATTAAAGTGAAGCACCGAGAGGTGCACACTTTACTCTCATTCCTTTAGATAACTATAGAAAAGAAGAGCCCTTACAGCCGATACTGTGGGGGTTTCTTTGTGTCTGTAGTTAGCATTTTTCTTGTCGGGGCACTTCTTGGACAGTTTTTTTAGGAATTATTCGCTCAGTCTTACTGTGTCGCTCCTAAGTGTCACCCTTGCTTCATTAGTAATTGAAACGGTGTTAGGTTTGTAATCTTTTTTGGGGGTTGCAATCATGTTAGAGTATCTTTTCCACCTGGAATAGTGTAGCTCCTTAGATGATGTCACGTTTTAATAGTTATATATTTTACTCTGATGGTCATAGTTTCCTCCAGTTATTGAGATACTAGGTCCACTTCTGCTATTATGCCCCCCACTTTAAATTTACTTCCATCAAAAGTAAAGGTATGTGCATCTGTGAATTGCCAAAAGGGTGCAGAAAGCCAAGTGTAAGATGTAGCTACAGATTAAACCAGTGATTTTATTTCCACTTATCATTTCTTCCGCAGACACCGTTAGATGGGATAACCCTCCCACTAAAATTAGTGCTAATACTAAACTCTGAATTTTCTTGATTATTTTCTTCATAAATAAACACTCCTCTCGTTTCATATTTTTTAGTTGGCTATATAATAACTTGTATAAGGTATATTTGTCAAAAACTATTTAGTTATTCTGCATATTTGCCAAGCTTGCATTCTGCAAACTTATATTGTATAATACAAGCATAGAAAACGTGGGATTCTTAATAATATTCACCACAAATAACATTCTATGCTTATAAAAGAGGAGGGGCGATAAAGTGGATAATAAAAGTAACTTTAGGCGTGGCTCAGTTGAATTATTAGTTTTGCACTTATTAAAAATAAAAGATTGCTATGGTTATGAATTATCATTAATGATAAAAGAACTTTCAGACGGTGTATTAGATATTCCTGTCGGCTCTTTATATCCTGCTTTATATAAATTGATTGATAATGGTTACATTACTGATTACAAAAAGCAATCTGGTAAACGCTTAACCCATGTGTACTACCACATGGAAGATAGTGGACTTGAACGCCTTAATATTTTACAAAAAGATTATCTTGCCACAAATAAAGCTATTCAAAATGTTCTTAATTTTAACGAATAGACTACAGGGGAGGAAATTACTATGAATCACGAACAATCTAAAGCTATCACAACTTACTTAAAAGAATTGCGTAAATGTTTTCCAGTTTTCAATTCTTCCGAAAAGAAATTTTATAACTCTATAAAAACATTAGTGGAAGAATGTTCAGCTACGAACCCTAATTTAACTAAAGAAAGTTTAATCAAAAGTATAGGAGAACCCAAAGAAATAGTTGCTCGATATTTAATAGATGTTGATACAGATATTCTTTATAAATCTATTTCATTTTCTAAACACATTCGTACCATAGCAACTATCATTTTAATCACAATCTTGGCATCTGTATCTATCAAACTTTTTTTTGACTATCGAAATTTTCTTGAAGTTCGAAAGGCTTATATGAACTTAGAAATTTATGAGATAGAACAGCACTAGCGACAGGTCAACAATATAGTGGTAATAGTATTATTTTCACCGCAACTAGAACAGTAACTCTATCTTGCTCTAAGACAGGAGTACTTAACTAAAGTCCGTTCACGTTTCTTGCTTGATGTATAGAACTATATTATAATCATGTATTTTGCTAAACAAAGCCCCAAGCCACATGAATTTCAATGTGACTTGGGGCTCTATATTTATTAATCTATTATCTTCCAATTCCCCTCTTTCCTAACCCTCAAATCATACTGCAAAGCCTGCACCGTCTTTGTTTCTTGGTCTAAATACTTCACCCCACAACCACATTCACATACTCACCATGCATAACATAAACAGGATTCACCAATTCTGCAAATACATAGTCCTTTTGAATGACAAGCAATGCATTATCACTCACAGACTAAGCAAGCTACTGTGTCTACTGTACCATCACTTTCTGAATATCCAATCACATTGAGTTATTGCCAACACCACCTAAATTCGGTATGCTATATACTATAGAAAAAAAGAATAATTGCATCTTTAAAATATCTTAAGAATTTACAGGAGTAGTCCTTAAAAAATATAACGTATTATTAGCATTAGCAAAGGAGAGGTGAGAGTATGTTTCAAATATTAGTATGTGATGATGACAAGGCGATTGTTGAGGCGATTGAAATTTATTTAGTACAAGAGGGGTATAAGATTCACAAAGCATATGACGGAGAAGAGGCACTGCAAGTTTTGAAAAAAGAAAATATAGACTTGCTACTCATTGATGTGATGATGCCACGATTAGATGGAATAAGGGCGACACTTAAAATTCGTGAAGAAAATAGTTTGCCAATTATTATTTTATCTGCAAAGGGAGAAGATGCAGATAAGATTTTGGGGCTAAACGTAGGAGCCGATGATTATGTTACAAAGCCGTTTAGTCCATTGGAATTAATCGCACGTGTAAAATCACAACTGCGAAGATACACACAACTAGGTAATACCGTAAAGCAAGAAGAAAAAGTGTATACAGCAGGTGGCTTGTCTATTAATGATGACTTGAAAGAAGTGCAAGTGGACGGAGAATCAGTAAAGCTAACACCGATTGAGTATAATATTTTGTTATTGCTTGTGCAAAATCAAGGACGTGTATACTCTATAGGACAGATTTATGAAAACATCTGGAATGAAGAAGCGTTAGGAGCAGATAATACAGTTGCAGTACATATCCGACATATTCGTGAAAAAATTGAAATTAACCCAAAAGAACCACGTTACTTAAAGGTAGTATGGGGAGTGGGGTACAAAATTGAGAAATATACAGAGGTGAGAAAATGAAAAAGTGGTGTCAATCAAGATGGTTTAAAGGAATTTTAATCGGAGTAGCACATATTAGTGCAATAGGCATTGTGATAATTTTAATGAATTTTTTAATGAATGCTCGTTTAGTGCATGATGCCTCATTTATAAGTTATTTGCTAGGAGAAAAATACGAAGACACGAGAAGATTTGAAGAAGAGATGTGGTGGTTAAGCTATGAAAAATTATCACACATAAGAAACCAGCCTTATTTTGAAGAAGAAACCTTAAATGGACGGCTCTTAGATATCACAAATGGATATGAGTCGATGGTAGATATAGAAATCATGTCCATAGATGGCGAAAAAATAATGTTAAATGCAGAACCAAGCATAGACATGGAACTAGGTGTAGATGCAGAGCAAGATGCAAATGAAGAACTAGGCATAGATGTGGAAGAGAGCGTAGATACGCAACAAGACGCAAATGCAGAATTAAGTACAGATGTGGAATCAAGTATAGATACACAACCAACTGCAAATACAATAAGCATAGATAAGGGGATTTTCTATAGAATAGAAGATTTGATAAAATGGTCAGAAGTAAAAGGGGAATCAAATTATTATGATGTAGGCTATCAAGCACTCATTGTAGTATGCCAAAAAAGCAATGGAACGTACGATTACTATTATTATGATGAGTTTGAAAAATTAGTACAAGAAAAGCAGATACAGTTGGTATCTGACACAGGAGAAACATCAAAAGAAATTTTACAGATGATACAAGGGAGGTATTATGACGGATTAGAACAAATATCACCATTACGAGTTCTCGATGAGCAGGAAGAGTTAAAATACGAACAGTGTTGGACAATGGAGGGGGTTGAAGAACGGTATTTGACAGCGGACGGAAGACGACTCTTGGATATTGCAATGAACGAAAGTGAATGGAATGGGAGATTGTGGGAATTAATCAATGAGTTAGAATCCACATTAGATCTAATCTTCGAAGAGCATTCTTATTATAACTATGCAAAAACGAATGCAGAAAAAGACAGCAAAAAAGAAAGTAATTTCTCATATATGCTTGTAGATCTAAAGAATGAGCGAGTAGATAGCAATGTAGCAAAATATACAAATTTTGAACAGTATGAGCAAAATATAAAACAATTAAAAAACGTGGGGAAATATGTTAAAATAAATCACCAAGACGGACCTACTCAGACAAATTTAAGGACAGGTCTTATGGAGTGGGAGGGTGATTTCCAAAATATATTAAATGAAAATTATATTTACATTGTCTCAGTGGATACCTCTTTTGGTGTTCAAGATGAGTTTTATGAACAGAAAATAGCATATGAAGCACTGATTTCGTCAAAACTACTGATTGTAATGAGCATTGCATTTTTGACATCACTCATTTTCTTGACAATAGTAGCAGGGCGTAAAATAAATGAAGAGGGAATTGTTCTACAGAAATTTGACCATATAAAAAGTGAATGGGCTTGTGGGATTATCGTTGCCTTAGGTATAGCATATACTGTGTTAATGGTTTGGGGCATAGAAGAGTACTCTTATCGTTATTATAGCGAACAAAAGAATGTGAATATTCTTCTAGGTATATTGACATTTGGACTCTGTGCAATTTGTTTGATGGGATATCTAAGTCTTGTGAGGAGAATAAAAGCAAAAACACTGTGGAAGAACAGCGTACTAAAAAGTATGTGGGAATATGCGAAACAATTCATTAAATTTGTGCAAAAAATATTCCAGTATAGGAAGAGTACTACCAAACTGTTCGTTATTTTCGGAGGACTCTTGGCACTGATGTTGATGGGATTGGCATCGTATTCGGCAGAGCTGATGTTTATCGCAGTTGTGGCGACTTGCGCATTTGGTGTACTGGAACTAAGGGCAGCGATTGCAACACAAAAGATTCGAGATGGACTAAAAGCCATTGTAGAGGGGAATTTGGATTACAAAATTCCAGTAGAAAAGATGAGTGGAGATCAAAAAGAAATTGCCGAGCGAATCAATAGTATGAGCGAGGGTCTTGAAAGTGCAATAGAAAAGAGCATGAAAGATGAGAGACTGAAAACAGAATTGATTACAAATGTTTCTCACGATATTAAGACACCACTCACATCAATTATTAACTATGTCGACCTTTTAAAAAGAGAGAACTTTCAAGATAAAAAAATACAGGGTTACCTGAAAATATTAGAAGAAAAGGCACAACGTTTAAAAACATTGACGGAAGATGTTGTGGAGGCATCAAAGGTGACAAGTGGCAATATTCAATTAGAATTTACAACGATTAATTTAGTGGAAATGGTGCAACAAAGTGAGGGCGAATTTGAAAGAAAATTCAAAGAACGAAACTTGCAACTTATCATGAATTATCCTCAAGAGCCTGTTTTGGCAAGTGTAGATGGCAAATACATGTGGAGAGTATTCGAGAACCTCTTTAGCAATGTGGCAAAATACGCAATGGAGGGAACCAGAGTATATGGAGAGCTACAGGCAAGTGAAAAAGGCATTATTTTCTCAATTAAGAATATCTCAGCAACACAGCTTAACATTACAGAAGAAGAATTGACAGAGCGATTTATACGAGGAGATGTAGCAAGAACGACAGAGGGAAATGGACTTGGATTGTCTATTGCAAAAAGCTTAGTGGAACTGCAAGGTGGAAAGATGTCGCTGGCGATTGACGGAGATTTATTTAAGGCAACGATTGAACTTTCTAAAAAGTTGTAATAAAACATAACAAACAAAGTCACTATACACAAAAATAAAATGTGTAGTGGCTTTGTTTGTGCTTATAGATAGGAACGCATTGACAAATAATTATTTTGTAATCATAATATAATTATGAATATTAAAGGATAATTAAGGTGAAAAATGGAAACGATTAGAAAAATTTTAGAAGAAATACCATATCATACATTTGTTACGCAGGTGTACTTAGCGCACCCAAGTCAAAAACAGGGTTTACGAAAGTGAAAGTACGCCCGATTTTGAAGAAAGAAAAGTTATATTTTCAGTGTGAGAAATTTCGGAATAATCAAGCCTTTCATGAGAATATAGAAGAAAATAAAGTATATGAAATACTATTAGATATGTTGCAAGAATTTAGGCAAATGCAATTAGAGACAGAAACGTATAGTTATCATATTTTGATTAGTAAAAAGGGAAAAGTGACTGTTCAAAAAAAGCAACAAAAAGAAAACAAACAAGCGCACCTTGCACATGATAGAGAAAAACAATATATATTAAAAGAGGGTATGCAGATTCCATTTTTGCAAGAGTTGGGAGTTATGAGTGTTGAGGGTATTGTTAAGCGGAGTCGATGGGATAAGTTTCGACAAGTCAATCGGTTTTTGGAATTTATTGAAGATGTAGTACCTAAATTGCCAAAAGAGAGAGCAATTACAATACTAGATTTTGGCTGTGGAAAGTCTTATTTGACATTTGCGATGTATTATTATTTGCATGAGATGCAAGGTTACGATGTTCAAATTACAGGGTTGGACCTAAAAGAAGAAGTGATTGCACACTGCAATACATTGAGCGAAAAATACGGTTATACGGGACTTCATTTTCAAAAAGGTGATATTGTAGACTATGAAGAAACCACGAATATCGATATGGTGGTTACGCTACATGCGTGTGATACAGCGACCGATTATGCACTATATAAAGCGATACGCTGGAATGCAAAAGTTATTTTGTCAGTTCCTTGTTGCCAACATGAATTGAATAAGCAGATACAAAATGAAATATTAGAACCCATTCTATCTTATGGAATTTTAAAAGAACGAATGGCAGCATTGGTGACAGATGGCTTGCGTGCCGAGTATTTAAAACAAAATGGATACGATACGCAAATATTGGAATTTATCGATATGGAGCATACACCTAAAAATCTTCTGATTCGTGGCGTGAAAATGGGGGAAACACGAAATCGTGAGAAACAAATAAGTGCGTGTGAAGAATTTTTTAATGTTAAGCCAAAATTAGGAGAATTACTGCGCTAGTGGTTATGGTAATTGTTAAAATAAGAATGTAATGTGCCACAACAAAGGGGAGACACATGAAGAAAATAGGAATAAGAATAGGAATTTTGAGTGTAGTATTTGTGGTTGCTGTGTTAGTGCTTGGATACTTTATCAATAAAGAAAGTGTAAACATTACGGCGGATATTCCAGAGGCAATACTGCCGAAAGTTTCATTTCAGTCAGGGAAATGGACATAACTACCATGCGTGACACGCTTACACCAGTGTCAAACCATAAAGTACGAATGAATATTATAAAGACAAAGGAAAATGTCGAGGCATTTACCTATGAACTTTTGACACTTGATGGAACACAGGTACTTTTTAGTCAGAAGCAAGACGCAACTAAAGAAGAGGTCTACTTAGAGTTTGACGAAGAAATAGCGTTAAATATCGAACGTGTGCTGAAGATTACACTGCACACAAAAGGTGATACAGATGTTTATTATTATACACGAGTGCTAGACTCGGAAAATACAAATATTGGTGCGTGTCTTGGGTTTGCGCGTGAATTTCACGAGAAAGCACAAGATAAAGCGGAGTCAGAGTCATTGCAAACTTATTTGGAGACAGGTGGTGCTGCAAATAATGCGACGTTGCAACTGGTGACTATTCATTCTAGTCTTGCAAATGTTACGTGGGGAGACCTAGAACCGAAAATTGTCGGGGAAGTGCGCTATGATATTAAAGAGTTGAATACCGTTTTTGCAGCTATACAATTAACGTATCAAGTGAGCTGCGTAGGTGAAGAAAACGAAAGCGAAATTTATAATGTAACGGAATTTTTTCGCGTACGAGATGATGGGATAAATATGCGTTTGCTAGATTATAACCGTACGTTAAATCAAGTATTTGATGCAGAAAAAAACTTCTTAAATGCAAAAGGAATTTTGCTTGGAATTGCTTCGCTTGACGTAGAATATATGCAAAATACAGAGGGAAATATTGTCTCCTTTGTAAGAGAGGGCGCGTTGTGGAATTATGATAAAGAAACAGCAGAAATATCAAGAGTGTTTGATATGGGCGCAACGCGGCAGGGAAGTACACAATATTTGCAGGAAGAATATGACATAAAAGTGATTTCGGTAGAAGAAGATGGAAGTACAACATTTGTGGTACTAGGATATATGAGCAATGGTATACACGAGGGTGAAAGTGGTTTTGCACTCTATCATTTTGATAGTCAAAAAAATGCAGTGGAAGAAAAAATATTTATAAATACAAGACAATCCTATTCTATGTTAAAAAAAGACACCGAGCAAATGTTATACTATAGTTGCAAGAATGATATCGTGTATGCATTGCTAGATGGTGTGTTATATGAAATTGAACTGCAAACAGATAAGAAGAATAGCTTGGTGGAAAATATTCAAGCAGGCGAATATGTAGCGTCACAAGATGGGCATATTTTCGCATACCAGATTCAACCAAATGAGATTGCAGTTTTGAATTTAGCAACAGGTGAACAGTATAGTGTGGTAGCAAATGAGGGCGAACGCATTCTGCCACTTAGCTTTGTGGGGAACGATATCATCTATGGATATGTCAAGCAAAATGCGAAAGGTATGACAATTTCAGGCGAAGAAACTACGCCAATGTACAAAATAGAAATAAGCGATGAAAAGCAAAAATTACAGAAAACATACGAAGAGAGCGATATTTTTGTTACAGATATTTTTGTAGAAAATGGTTTTATTACGCTTAACCGAGTGGTGCGAGAGGGAGAGCTGTATCGTCCGATTGCACAGCATTATATTACAGACAACAAAGAAAAAGATACAGGAAATATTTCCTTGCAGACATATGAAACAGAACGAAAGAAAACGCAAGTACAATTAGTGTATGCAAATGGAATTGGGAATCACCATGTAAAACTTTTGCAACCCAAGCAATTAGTCTTTAAAGAAATGCTAAGTATGACGGCTATGGATAGTGATAGAACGGGAAAATATTATGTATATGCATATGGCGCGTTGCAAGGTGTATATACAAAGGCGTCCTACGCACTGCAAAATGCGAATTTGTTATCTGGTGTTGCACTGACAGCAAATCAAGAATATATATGGGAAAGACGCGACCATAGTGCTGGATATAGTAACCCAGAAATTGATGTGTTTACACTACAAGCAGACGAGACAGCACTTGAGGGGTGTGTGAGGAAAATTGCTGAATACGTAGGCGAGACAGTAGATACAACAAGCAAGATACGAAACGGAGAATCTACTATAGATATACTCAGTGAAATTACAAATGGAGAGGGACTAGACTTGTCAGGCTGCCAAGTAGAAGAAGTATTTTATCTTGTAAGTAAAGGCTACCCCGTTATAGGTATGTTTGACGCAGATAAAGCTGTTTTAATCATAGAATATGGAAAGAATAGCGTAACATACCTAGACCCACAAAGTGGAGGGCGCAATCGTGTGTCCATACAAGAGATGAACGACTTGCTATCGGGTAGTGAAAATACGTTAATTGGATATGTGCAGAAAGTAGAAGCACAATAGAATTTTGTGTCGCTACTTCTGTACAGCTTCTTTTAAGGCTTTGGCTAATTGGTCGGGACAAGAAGTGGCTCTAGCGCCACAGGTAATACCCTCCATGCGAGTAATAGCCTCATTGACATTCATGCCCTCTATAAGCCCTGCAAGACCAAGCGTGTTACCGGGACAGCCACCAATAAATTTTAGTGAGTGTATCGTGTTATCTTCGGCGATTTCAAATTCAATCTTTTGTGAACAGACACCTTGTGGTTTGTAAGTTAAACTCATAATGATTCCTCCTTGATAGAATAATGTATATTATAACATATTTGACGAGAAATGTTATATATAGGTTTATTTGTAGTATCATTTTATTGTAGCAAATGAAAGTCACAAATATTGACAGAATATATTGAAAAAAGTATACTTGAAAAGAAAGTAGGTGATAGAATGAAACTAATGAAAACCTTACAGGATAATTACGGCTATAATACGCCGATTTTACTAAGTGAAATGAATATAGTAGGGGTGTCAGCAATAGCACTACGGCAGATGATGACAAGACTTGTGCGAAAAGGAAGTATAGAGCGTTTTGCTCAAGGTGTTTATTATATTCCGACAACAACAGCATTAGGAAAATCAAAAATAGATGTGAAAAAGATATATGAAAAGAAATATATTTCTAGTGATGAAGAAACATATGGATATTATACGGGTCTTGCCTTAGCGAATGCAGTGGGGCTTACAACACAAATGCCGAATATTATCGAAATTGTGACAAATAATGAAAAATCTAGAGTACGAGAAGTACAAATTGGAAAACAGAAATTACAATTACGTAAGGCAAAGACAACGATTACTAGAGAAAATGCAAAAGTATTGCAACTACTTGATTTAATAAATAAACAGCTAAGAGAGAAACTAACAGAAGTTGAAAAAGAATGTATTGCAAGTTTTGCTAAGGAACAAGACATTACAAGAGATTCCATTTATCAATATATTTCTTACTTTCCATCTCGTGTAGCGAAAATTGTAATGGAAAGTAGGTTGCTAGATGAACTTAGATAAAAATAGGGAGTTATTTGAACAGGCTGTTATTCAAACTTCGGAAGAAATGAATATTCACCCAGCGATTATTGAGAAAGACTATTATACAACAAAAGTATTGAAGCATATGACAGGCATAGAGCCGAATATTATTTTTAAAGGTGGCACATCACTTTCCAAATGCTATGGATTAATTGAAAGATTTTCTGAAGATATTGATTTGGCATATGATACTAGCATGAGCAAAATGACAGAGGGGAAACGCAAAAAATTTTCACAATGGATTGAAACGATGGGTGAAGAGATAGGGTTAGAATTGAGAAATCCACAAGAAATCTATAGTAGACGAAATTTCAATAGATATAAATTTGGCTATAATTCAAATTATTCTCTAGAGGCGTTGAAACAGATCCTCATTGTAGAGGTGACTGTTGCTATAGAATCATTTCCAACAGAAACAAGGAAAGCCGATAGTTATATATATCAATTCTTGAACAAGGTAGGGCTACGAGAGATTATTAAAGAATACAGTATGGAGCCTTTTAAGGTGACTGTGCAGAGTAAAGAACGAACTTTTGTTGATAAAGTATTTGCCATTTGTGACTATTATATGTTGGGAAATACAAAGGAACATTCTAGGCATTTATATGATTTATATAAACTATTTCCAGTTATCGAGCAAAATTCTTCATTTAGTATGCTTGTATCTAAAGTAGGTCATATAAGAAAAGCGAATAAAATGTGTCCATCTGCACAAGACGATTGTGTTGTGGCAGAGATATTGCAGGAGATTATTGAGAAAGACATTTATAAGAGCGATTATAAGGATATTACAGAGTACTTGCTGTTTGACAAAGTGAGCTATAGTACAGTACTAGAGAATCTAGAAAAAATTGCGACAATGAATATATGGAGGAACCACAAATGATAGGCATTATCGGAGCAATGGAAGAGGAAGTAAAGAACCTCTATGAAAAAATGGAACAAGTAGAAAAGATAAATAAAGCATCAATGCAATTTTACAAAGGAATACTATGTGGTAAAGAGGTGGTATTGGTGCGAAGTGGAATTGGAAAAGTTAATGCAACAATTTGCACGCAGATTCTTATAGATATATTTCATATTACAATGGTGATAAACACAGGAATTGCAGGCTCATTGGACGCACAAGTTGATATTGGTGATATTGTCATATCAGATAAGCTGGTTTACCATGATATGGAAGCTACGGCATTTGGCTACGAGAAAGGACAAGTGCCACGTATGGATATGCTGTATTTCCCAGCAGATACAGAATTGATACGTTTAGCGAAACAAGCAAATGAAACAGCGAACCCAGATATTCAAACATTCATAGGTTGCATTGCAAGTGGAGACCAATTTGTGGCAAATAAAGCAGTCAAAGATGAGATTGTACAGCAATTTGGGGCAAAATGCGTCGAAATGGAGGGGGCGGCGATTGCACATACGGCATATTTAAGCCAGATACCATGTGTAGTTATTCGCGCGATTTCTGATAAGGCAGATGAAAGTGCAGAAATAGATTATCCAACATTTGAGAAACAAGCGATTATTCACAGTGTGAGGTTGGTGTGCGAATTGTTGGAGAATATGTTATAAAATAATCATTGTATAAACAAAAAAAAGATGATAATCTTTAACTATATGCTAGAAATGATATGAGTGACCTAGCTATCACTAGGCAGTACGAAAGGAAAAGACAAGATGAACAATAAAGTAAAATTTGATTATTCAAAAACAGAGGAATTTATAGCACCACATGAAGTGGAGTATATGAAAGAAATTGTATTAGCAGCCAAAGAAAAATTGGTTTCAAAGACAGGCGCAGGAAATGATTTTCTTGGTTGGATTGATTTGCCAGAAGAGTATGACAAAGAAGAATTTGCACGCATTCAAAAAGCTGCGACAAAGATTCAAAGCGATTCAGATGTGTTGCTTGTAATAGGTATTGGTGGTTCGTACTTAGGTGCGAGAGCAGCGATTGATTTTCTGCGTCATAATTTTTATAACAGCGTGTCGAAAGAAGTACGTAAGACACCTGAAATTTATTATGTAGGAAATAACATCAGCACATCTTATTTGCTAGATTTGATGGATATACTCAAAGACAAAGACTTTTCGATTAATATGATTTCAAAGTCGGGAACAACAACAGAGCCAGCAGTTGCTTTCCGTGTGTTTAAAGAAGTATTGGAGAATAAATACGGCAAAGAAGAGGCTAGTAAACGTATTTATGCAACAACAGATAAAGCAAGAGGAGCACTTAAGAATCTAGCGACAGAAGAGGGATACGAAAGTTTCGTTGTACCAGATGATGTTGGTGGAAGATTTTCAGTATTGACTGCAGTTGGATTATTGCCAATAGCAACAAGTGGAGCTGACATTGAAAAATTAATGGCAGGTGCAAGAGCAGGAAGAGAACGCGCTATTAACAATGCATTTGAGGATAATGACGCATTGCAATATGTAGCGATTAGAAATATATTATATCGTAAGGGAAAAGGACTTGAAATTTTAGCAAATTATGAACCAAGTCTGCACTATGTTTCAGAATGGTGGAAACAATTATATGGCGAAAGCGAGGGAAAAGACCAAAAAGGAATATTCCCAGCGTCTGTAGATTTAACAGCAGACTTGCATTCTATGGGACAATTTATTCAAGATGGAAGTCGTACGATGTTTGAAACAGTGTTAAATGTGGAAAAACCACGTGGAGAAATACGCTTAAAGAAAGAAGATGTAGACTTAGATGGATTGAATTATTTGGCAGGAGAAACGGTAGACTTTATCAATAAAAGTGCAATGCAAGGAACAATCTTAGCGCATACAGATGGGAAAGTGCCAAACTTAATTGTAAATATTCCACAACAAGATGAATTTTCACTCGGCGAACTTTTCTACTTCTTTGAATTTGCATGTGGTGTAAGTGGTTATGTATTGGGTGTGAATCCGTTTGACCAACCAGGAGTAGAAAGCTACAAGAAAAATATGTTTGCTTTGCTTGGGAAAGCAGGATATGAAAAAGAAAGAGAAGATTTGCTGAAAAGATTATAGTAAGGGAAACCATAAATGCGAGGGGAAAATATGCTAAAATTATTTGACACAGGTGTATATCTTATCAATGGAACCGAGATTGTAGACACATATAATGGAATGCCTAAGGAAGAGGCAAGAAAACAGACGATTGCCTATAATATTTTGGAAACGCATAATACTTCGTCAAATATGGAGCAGTTGGAAATTCGCTTTGATAAACTGACTTCTCATGATATTACATTTGTGGGAATCATTCAAACAGCACGTGCATCGGGACTTGAGAAGTTTCCGATGCCATACGTGTTGACAAATTGCCACAATAGTCTTTGTGCAGTTGGTGGTACGATTAATGAAGATGACCATATGTTTGGCTTGTCTTGTGCAAAGAGATACGGTGGTGTGTATGTTCCTCCTCATCAAGCTGTGATTCACCAATATGCAAGAGAAATGCTTGCAGGCGGTGGGAAAATGATTCTTGGTTCAGATAGCCACACGCGTTATGGAGCGCTTGGAACGATGGCAATGGGTGAGGGTGGACCAGAATTAGTAAAGCAACTGCTGAATAAAACATACGATATAAAATGTCCNAAAGTAATCGGTATTTACCTAGATGGCGAAGTAGCACCAGGAGTTGGCCCACAGGACGTGGCACTNGCACTTATTGGNGCNACATTTGAAAATGGGTATGTAAACAATAAAATCATGGAATTTGTAGGTCCAGGCGTAAGCAAGTTAAGCGCAGACTTTCGAATTGGCATTGATGTTATGACGACAGAAACTACTTGCCTTTCTTCTATCTGGCAAACAGACGAAAAGATAGAAGAATTCTATGCGATTCATGGGCGGGTAGAAGAGTATAAAGAGTTAAATACTGGAAAAATAGCCTATTATGATGGCATGATTTATGTGAATTTGAGCGAGATTCGCCCGATGATTGCAATGCCATTTCACCCAAGTAATACGTATACGATTGATGAAGTGAATGCCAATCTACGTGAAATCTTGCATGATGTGGAGAAAAAGGCAGTTGTGAGTCTGGACGGTGCAGTGGATTATTCTCTGCAAGATAAGATTGTAAATGGAAAATTATATGTAGAGCAAGGTGTTATTGCAGGCTGTGCAGGTGGTGGCTATGAAAATATTTGTGCAGCGGCTAAGATTATGCGTGGTAAGAATATAGGTGCAGATGCATTTTCATTTAGCGTATACCCAGCAAGTACGCCGATTTATATGGAGTTGGTGAAAAATGGTGCAATGGCAGACCTACTGGCAGCAGGAACCGTTATTAAAACTGCATTTTGTGGTCCTTGCTTTGGGGCAGGAGATACACCAGCAAACAATGCATTTAGCATTCGCCACTCAACAAGAAACTTCCCAAATCGTGAGGGATCTAAATTGCAGAATGGACAGATTTCATCTGTAGCATTGATGGACGCACGCTCTATTGCAGCGACAGCGGCGAATAAAGGGTTCCTAACTTCGGCAACGGATATGCTTGATCGCGAGTATACACAACCNAAATATCATTTTGATAGTACTATTTATGAAAATAGAGTATTTGACAGCAAGGGCAAGGCAGATACAANTGTAGAAGTAGTATTTGGACCAAACATCAAAGACTGGCCAGATATGGTTGCATTGCCNGAGAATTTACTCATTAAAATTGTTTCAGAGATTCANGACCCAGTTACNACGACAGATGAATTGATTCCATCTGGTGAAACTTCGTCTTATCGCTCGAACCCACTTGGACTAGCTGAATTTACATTATCAAGAAAAGACCCCGCGTATGTACCACTGGCAAAAGAAGTGCAAAAGGCACAACGTGCATTGGAAATGGGCGAAGATGTAGAACAAGCATATACGGAAATAGCGCCGATTATGCAGAAGATACAACAAGCATTTTCACAAGTGAACACACAGAACTTGGGAATTGGAAGTGCGATATTTGCAGTGAAACCAGGAGATGGTTCAGCAAGAGAGCAAGCTGCGTCTTGCCAAAAAGTGTTAGGTGGCTGGGCGAACATTGCAAATGAATATGCAACGAAACGGTATCGTTCAAACTTGATTAACTGGGGAATGCTACCACTTTTGACACAGGAAAAACACGATAAATTGTCTTATGCAAAAGGGGATTATATTTTATTGACAGGCATTCGCCGTATTCTAGAAGAGAAAAAATCAGAAGTAACAGCCTATATCATCGGTGATACTTGTAAAGAAGTGACATTTTCACTTGGAGATTTAACAGAGGTCGAGCGAGAAATTATTTTAAAAGGTTGTTTGATAAACTATTATAGAGGATAGATGGGGAAAGACCTTTGCGATAATTAGCAAAGGTTTTTTAATACTATATGCAACACTTTGCTATTTTTTTGACTCTAATATATATAACAAAGAGAGGAGGCAGTTATGAAATGTGACGCAAATACATTTTCGAAAATGTACGAACGAATATATAAGGACTTGTATCGGTTTGCACTTTGCATGATGAAACATACGCAAGATGCAGAAGATATGGTGAGCGAATCTGTGATTTCTGCTTATGAGAATATCCGAAAATTAAAGGACGAAAAGGCATTCAAAAGCTGGATATTTACAATTTTGGCAAATAAATGCAAGAAGAAACTTATAAGTTTTTCGAATAAGGAGTTGCCAATAGACGATTACGAAATGGAAACAGAGCAGGATATGGGAATTTCCATAGATATCAAGAAAGCATTTTTGGTTTTGACAGAAGAAGAGCGTCTAGTAGTAGCATTGTCTGTGTTTGGCGGTTATACGAGCAGTGAAATTGGCGATATGCAAAGATTAAATGCAAGCACAGTGCGTTCAAAACGAAAGCGAGCATTGGAGAAGATGAGCTATATCTTAGAGCCATAGAAAGGAGCGATAGCATGAAAAATACAGAACATAATATGGAACATAAAGAAGATGAATTATTAGAACAACTAAAGCAAGAAACGAAAGATGTAAAGGTGCCAGAGAAACTATTACCTCAAAACATAGAAGAACAATTAAAGCAGACGAAACAAGCGCGACCCAAATATTATATATGGGGAAGTGCAGTTGCAGCGTGTTTTGTCCTGATTGGTTCATTTGCTCTCATACGTACCTCATTTAAACATAATGCACCTAAAATAGATATGACAGCAGCGAATGTGGTGTCAACCCAGTTACAGGTAGCGAACGATTACTCGGAAGTGTACGATTATTTGCAAAATGCATGGGCGGGAGGCGCAAGTCCTCGAGCAGGTTTATTTAGTGGGTTTAATAGCACTGAAAGAACGGAAACGTCAGTAGATATGGCAGGCGATATGGCTATGGAAGAGGCGAAGATAGACTTCTCAGACACCAACATAAGAACAGAGGGTGTGGGAGAGTCTGACTATGTGAAAACGGACGGACGTTATATTTATATGCGAAAAGACGATGAACAGACGATTGAAATTGTAGATACGAAAGATATGACAATGACTTCTGTAGCTAGTATAAAATTAGAAGAGGGTATTAGCGTTTCTGAGTTTTATATACATGATGAGAAATTACTATTACTATGTAATGCGACAGGAACGAAAAATAAAGAGTTGGTGGATCCAGGTTTTGCAGGTCCAAATTCAATTTCTTATATGTACGATAGTGTGGATACAAATCTTATAACATATGATATTTCAACTCCAGAGAGTCCAAAGGAAATAGGACGAGTGACACAAAGTGGCAGTTATTACACTTCTCGTGTTGTGGAGGGATACATATATATATTCAGCCAATACTACGCAAGGGTAGGAGCAGCAAGGGAAGATGTCGAGGCATACATTCCAAGAATTGATGGCAGACAAATAGAAGAGCAAAAGATTGTTATGCCATTTATGCCAATAGGTGAAAAATACATTGTCATCGCCTCTGTAGAGATTGAAAACCCAGTAGAGATTGTTGACAGCAAGGCAGTATTTAGTCACGGTGGTCAGTGTTATGTGAGTACGAACAATATATACATTTACCAACACCAGAATAGGTGGTCGTGGGGGGACGATTGGAAAGAAAATGTAGATGGAATGACGAATATTCAGAAGATAGAGTATAAGGCAGGACGTTTGAATGCAAAAGCACAAAATACCATATATGGATATTTAGAGAGTTCCTTTAGTATTGATGAATACGATGGGTATTTGCGAACGGTAACAACTGTGCAAAAGGACGACACGCAAAGCAATGCAGTATATGTGCTAGATGAGGATATGGAAGTGATAGGCAAAATCGAGGGTCTAGCAAAAGATGAACGCGTGTATTCTGCAAGACTGATGGGTGAAATTGGCTATTTTGTAACCTTTAAAGATGTAGACCCGTTGTTTACTGTCGATTTTTCAGACCCAAAGAACCCAGAAATCATAGGTGAGTTGAAGATTCCAGGTTTTTCAGAATATCTGCACCCATACAATGAAAATTTACTTTTTGGAATTGGAATGGATATAGATGAAAATACACAGGTAAGTAATGGTGTGAAGATTTCAATGTTCGATATTTCAGACCCAACGCAAGTGAAAGAAATTCACAAACAAGTGATAGAGGGTGCCTACAGTGCAAGCGCATTTTATGATTATAAGGCAGTACTCGTGTCAAACGATAGAGAAATGGTAGGTTTTAGCGCAGATGAACATAAAGGAGAGCGATATTACATCTTTGACTACGAAGAGGGTGTAGGGTTTGACTTGAAGTTTGATAAAAATGTCAATGGAACATCTTATGCTACGACACGTGGCTTTTATATTGATGATGTGTTATACATTGTGAAAGGGAATCTTGTGGAGTCTTATAGTTTGGTAGACTATCAGAAGATAGATGATATTATTTTATAGGAAATGAAAGTGTAAAGCCCCCGAAATGTTTTTTCGGGGGTTTTGCATTGTGTGATACCTATTCGAATATCAATACAATGCCATTTTATCAGATTACTCAAGTATCAACGCAATGCCATTTCATCAGATTACTCAAGTACCAACACAATGCCATTTCATCAGACTACTCAAGTATCAACGCAATCCCATTCCATCAATGATTACTCAAGTATCAACGCAACCCCTCTTCGAAGAGTTTCTTCATCAATAGCCCCAACAGCATTTGCTACAACCTCTCCATCTGCGTTGATAAATAGCGTTGTTGGGATAGAAGTAAGTGCATATGTATAGGCTGCATTTTGGTTTACATCAAAGTAAACGGGAAAGGTGTAAC
>JGI994J12354_10002303_pt1 | contig 18750 bp, 14 predicted proteins | sample IntmicLarv3ML3BL_FD_12354 | JGI IMG/M metagenome (IMG submission 12354)
AATTTCGGGAATCGAAAACGCGCTTGCTTATTTGAGATATCAAAAACAGGAGACGACGCTCATTCATATTTTAGCACCGCAAGAATTAAATCCGAAATATGAGGGAGAAGTTCGGCTGATTGATTCGGAAACGGGTGAAAGCAGAGAAGTTGAAGTGAATGGCTCGTTGCTACGTCTCTATGAGGAATCGCTGAAAACTTTTTGCGCTAAACTTAAAGAGAATTGCCACAAATACGGCTTTCAATATGAACTTATTCCCGCGGATATGGATTTGCGCAAAGCTATATTGGAAAATATTATTTGATATAAAAAGGAGGGAAATAAAATGCAGTATGAAGATGTAGTAGGTGCTTTGTTATCGGAGTTTCCCGCAGTTGAAGTTGATGAAGATGAATACGAATTGCCGTATGTAGTCGCGGGTTGGTTTACGAATTTCATTTTAAAAGCTTTTAAAAACGGCGATAGAGAAACTTATTTATCGGGTTTAGATTTTATTGAAAGATTGCATTTATCGGATACACATAGAGTTAGAGAGTTAGCTACGGTCGGATTTTTAGAAAGTATTCAAAATACATGGTCGCGCGAGTTATTAGATGCGGATATACCTTTTAATGATTTGGGCGAAGAATCGAAAAAATGGTGGATAAAACTTAATCGTCTTTGGAATGGAGATATTAACGCTCTGCGTTATGACGAATGATATAAATGAATTAAGGCGGTGCGAATTTGAAAAAGAAAACTAAAAAAGGTGATAGGATAGTTTATTTCGCTATGATTATTGCTTTTATTGCTATAGTGCGCATGTTACATTGGCACATTACATCTTTAAACGAAATTGCGTTTTCTCATGTTAATAATATTTTAGTGGTTACATCTAAAGATTATTTTTATGAAAACTCGGTTTATCCGTCAAGCATGGAAGAAATCGTTGAAAGTTTTAAAGATGAATATATAAAAGAAGATGATGACATCTCAAAGATGCTGAAAAATAATTCGTTTAATAATTATCCCAGAGGCGCAAAATATGAAATCACCGAATACGGCATTAAATCAAGCTATAAAAAGGAAATTTTTTCATATGAGTTTAAAACAGGTGCGAGAGATTAATCATGCTTGAAAAATTAAAAACATCCATAGTCACAATAATAAAATTATTTGGAATTTTTACAATCTGTATGATAGTTTTCGGCGGAATAATTCTTCATAGTTTGTTTCGGAGTGTTCCGCCCTCAAGTGATTTCTTTTTATATTGTGATGAACTGAAAAAGGCACATTCTGAATTTGTTGCAGAGCACGGAGAAAAGCCGACTGAAATAGAGGAACTTGCACCGTATACATCAAATATGAAGTTTCGTTTTGATAATTATTCTGATTATAATAAGCTTACGGAAACATCTTTAAAGTGGCTTTATTCAGAGGACGGACGGAATTATCAGCATTTTATGGTTGATGAGAACAGAATAGAAGGCAGATATAAAAATGGAAAATTTGAATACGTAAGAACTTATTTTTTTGATGAGAATAAAACATACGACTTTAAAATCTATTTTGAGAATGAAGTAAATGAGAAATGATTTAGATTGAAATTAAAAAACTCATACAGGAAGTGTAAGAATGTCGGAATCATTAAAAACAATAATAGTAACCTTAATAAAATTATCGGGAATCTTTATAATTTGGGTGATATTTTCTATCGGAATATTTTTTAGTGTATTAACTCATGATGTCAGTCCTACAAGTGAGTTCTTTGTGGATTACAGGGAATTAGAAAAAGATTATCATGGACTTGTTGAAAAGTACGGCGATGAAAAGCCTAGTTTAAAAGAGCTTTCCCCGCGTTCGTTTTACTATGATGAACGAAATTATCATGCATTTACAGTTGATGAAAACAAAATACAGGGTATATACAGACTTGGAAATTATGGTTATGTAAGAACTTATTTTTTTGATTCGGAAGAAACTCATTCATTCGGAATACGTTTTAAGTAATGAGTTAACATAAATTTAGATAATAATTAACCAAAGGAGAGGGAAAATCGTGCAGTTTTTAAATCCGTGGGGAGCGTTAGGATTTTTATTAGTTCCCGTTTTGATTTTGCTTTACATGTTAAAACAACGATATAAGGAAGAACACATTCCCTCTATTTTTTTGTGGAAACAAGTGGCGACGCAGTGGGAAGCATCAACGCCGTGGCAAAAATGGCGCAAAAACATTTTATTCTTTTTGCAGTTATCAGCGATAATTTTTTTGACGCTTGCACTAATGAAACCCGTTTGGCGCGGTGAGGGAATCGGGCAAAACAGCATCGTTATTTTAGATGTTTCCATGAGTATGCAGGCGCGTGAAAATAATCAACACAGGGAAACTGGAGAAACACGTTTTGAGAGTGCGAAAACAAAAATTGAAAATCTTATAAAACAATTGCACCGCGCGGAAGAAATGACTTTGATTATTTCGGGCGCGCAAAACGAATTGTTGATTTTAAAATCGAAAGAGCAAGCGGAACTTTTACAGATTCTTAACAGCGTTAAAGTTCAAAACGGTACAAACGATATCGAAGAGGCGATACAATTGGCGCGCTCTGTGGCAAGCAAGGAAACCGCGGAAATGATTTATGTTTTTACCGACCGTGCGATAGCATCGACGGGCGAAAACGTAATTGTGCAAAATGAAGCGGTCGGCTCGGAAAATATCGCGATTTCAAATTTGAGTTATTCTTTTAATAATGTGGACGAAACATTGAGCGTACTCGGGCTTTTATATAATTACGGACAAACTAAAACCGTCGCGGCGGAACTTTGGGCGGACGGGCAATTATTGGATATAAAAGATATCACTCTCGAAAGCGATTCCGCGGGGAATATAATTTTCGACGGAATCGACAACACAATAAAAACTTTATCTCTGGTTATCGAAGAAGATGACGCGCTAAAAGCTGATAACACGGCGTATTGCGTTGTTCAAGAAAACAGAAATTATAAAATACTTCTTCAAACTCAGAGAAATATTTTCTTAGAGAAAGCCATAACGTTGCGTGAAGATATCGAACTTTACAAAAGTAATCCGAATGAGGAAATCCCGAAAGGCGAATTTGACCTCGTTATTTTAGACGGGTGGGGCGAAATCGAATTGCCGCAAATCCCGAATTTATGGGTTATTAATGCGCAATTAAATAATGATTGGTTTGATATCGAGGAAACGAAAATCGGCGAAATCGAAACGGCAAATTCGACATTGCCGAAAACTTTATTAAATCATGTCAGTATGGATAAATTGCGATTCGCGAAAGGTAATGCGCTTACGGCGGCGGATTCGGAATCGGAAACTTTAATTTATAATAATGACGCGCCTTTGATAATCGCGAAAGACGAAAACGGAGAAAAACGCATCGCATTCGGATTTAGTTTTCACGAAAGCAATTTGCCGATGCAAAAAGATTTTCCGATTTTGGTTCAAAATATTTTGGGGTGGTTTTTGCCGACGCGTGAGGGGCATATAAATCAAATTCGTGTCGGTGAGCAGACGCTTATTACGATGAGCGAAGATTCATATTATTATGATGTCAGATTGCCTGACGGAACAACGCTTTCAAGACAAGACAAACGGGTTTTCGCGGAAACTTTTCAAATGGGAATTTATACGGTTAATCAGTATGATTCAAACGGAAACGTGTTGGAAGAAAACGAAAAACTTTTCGCGGTTAACGCACCGAATAAAATCGAAAGCGAATTAAGGACTGCATCATCGCAAAGCGGAACAAATGCGGCGGGAAATTCCAATTTGTTCAGAATATATGATTTGTTGCCCTATTTTATAGCGATTGCGTTTATTATTATATTATTGGAATGGTGGGTGTATCATTATGGGCATTAGTTTTTTAAATCCGTGGGTACTTTTGCTATTACCGACGGCATTTATTTTTATAGCGTTTATATTTTTTAAAAAAGGGCAAAAAACTTTAAAAGGAAAAGTCTCAACGATTTTGCGAATCGTAAGTGTATTGTTTATAATTTTCGCGCTCGCGGGTTTATCGATTCATCGGACGAATAAAAATGTTCAGATAATCGTACTCGCCGACCGCTCGCAAAGTATGCAAAGCAAAGTTGCCGAGCAGGAAGAATGGATTAAGGAAATCGAAAGGCTTTTGCCTAAAAATTATGAAATGGCGGTTATTTCTTTCGGTGAGGATTCCGAAATCGAAAAAAGTTTTGAAATGCCGAGTTTCGGACGTTTCGGAAAGAAAAATAATATCGATGCGACGGATTTTGAACAGGCTCTTAAATTTGCGAATGCATATTTCGCGAAAGAATCCGCAAAACAAATATTTTTAATTACGGACGGCAAAGACAATCGCGGAGATATAAAAAGAATTTCATCTTTGCTCGAAACGCAAAAGACAAGAATCGATGCGCACGTCGTACAATTAGAATCTAAAGGCGACGCGCAAATAAGTAATGTTTCATTGCCCGATATCGTTTATCAAAACGAAAAATTCGATATCGTCGTTGAAATAGATGCGGAAATTGAAAAATCCGCGGTGTTGCAATTATACAGCGGACGAAATTTATTGAGTGAGCAAGATGTAAATTTGCAAAAAGGTAACAACCGTTTTATTTTTAAAGATACATCTTCAAGCACGGGAATCGTTGATTACAGAGCGGTTTTAGTTGAAAGCGGCGGTGTGATTCAAAATAATCAAAAATCAACCATATCTAAAGTTTTGGGAACTCCGAAAATACTTTTGGTCGAGGGCGCGGACGGCGAGGGGCAGGAAATCGAAAAAATGCTTAAAGCCACAGCTTTGGAGGTTGACACTTTCGGTGTCGGTGCGTTGCCGACTACTCTTGCGCCGCTTCAAAAATATGATGCGGTTGTTTTCGCTGATGTAAACGCGGACGATATGTCGCCCGAGCAAGTTAAAACTTTAGATACTTATGTAAAAAATCTCGGTCGAGGAATGGTTGTATTCGGCGGCGATAACAGTTACGCGCTCGGCTCTTATATCGGCTCGGAGTTTGAAAAAATGTTGCCCGTCGATTCCAATGTTCGTAATAAATTAGACATGCCGTCACTCGCGCTTGTTTTGGCGATTGACCATTCGGGAAGTATGTCGGCGACGGACAACACGGGAAGAACGCGGCTCGATTTAGCTTTGGAATCCGCGCAAAGAGCAGTTGAACAATTAGTGCCGACGGATTCAATCGGCGTTATCGCGTTTGATGATACCGCAAAATGGGTTGTGCCTTTGCAGTTGGCGAATAATATTGAAGATGTTAACGGATTAATCGGCGGAATAAAATTAGGCGGCGGCACAATGATGTATTCATCAATCGAAGAGGCTTACAAAGCTTTGAAAGAAAGCGATGCGGCGATAAAACATTTGATTTTATTAACGGACGGACAGCCTGCGGATTCGGGTTTTCAAAGAGTTATACGCGATATGCGCGAAGATGATATTACGGTTTCGGGCGTTGCGATGGGTGCTGATGCGGACGTCGCATTGATGCGTGCATTGAGTGAAACGGGCGACGGAAGATTTTATCATGTTGACGGCGAAGATAATATTCCTGCGATTTTCGCAAAAGAAACGCAATTGTCCACGCAAAGTTATTTGCAGAGCAGAACTTTTTATCCAGAGTATGTGGAAGATTCATCTTTGACGGAATCTTTTCAAAACGGTTTGCCTCAGCTTGACGGATTTTTGGCGACGATTACAAAACCGACGGCGGAACTCGCGTTACAGAGCGACAACGCACTTCCGATTTTGGCGAGGTGGCAATATGGCGCGGGGCAAGTTGTTTCTTGGACGAGTGACATAAACGGCGGTTGGAGCGGTAATTTTCTTTTTTGGGAAGATTCCGCGAAATTTTTCGGCGGATTGGTTACGAATGTTTTAAAAGGCGATACGGGGCAAGGATATTTGGAATTAAACGAACAGGGCGGAACTGCGAAAATAAATTTTTTTGTTGAGGGAAACGATGAGGCAAAAACAGAAGCGTTGGTTATCGCGCCCGACGGTACGGAATTTTCTGTGCCGATGCAATTAGAAAAATTCGGTGAGTTTTCGGCGGAATTTCCGACAGACCAAGAGGGAACTTATGTTGTGCGGGTTGAGCAAAAAGACGGCGATTCCGTGATTAATACAATCGAGGGCGGTTTGCCGCGCGGATATTCACCCGAATATGATATTACAAACGATTACGAAAGCAAATCCGTAAATCAATTGTTAAATTTAAGCGGCGGGCAAATTATAAACAGCGCGAGAACTTTTTAATAAACCGCCCGAGAAAGTAAAACATTCGATTGATTTAAGCGTGTTTTGGTTAATTTTAGGATTGATTTTATTTTTTTTGGATATAATTTCCAGACGCTTGCAATGGGAAAGCCGAGTTGAAAATTATATTGCGGAAAAGAAACTCGCAAGAAAAGTTATGGCTGAAAATATGGCGCAGATGAAAGCGGAAAAAACCGCAACCGCAACAATAAATGTGAAAGTTAACGAGCCTGTTGACGATGTTAAAAGTGATAATAAAAAAACGGCAGGCAAAAAGAAAAAAGCGAAACAAGAAGAGGATAGCGATATGAGCGGTGAACTTTTGGCAAGGCGACGCAATAAGAAATAAAAAAATCATTAAAGCCGTTCTTTTTATCGGTCTGTTGAAAAAAGTTTGTTTATGAAGCGTAGGGTAGATTATGGATAAATTTATTATAGAAAATAAAATTTTAAAAAGTTACACGGAGCGCGAAGAGGAAGTTTTTGTTCCTTTCGGCGTCGAGATAATCGCGAATGACGCATTTAAAGCCTGTGTATCGATTAAAAAAATTAATTTGCCCGAAACGATTATTGAAATCGGCGACAGAGCTTTTAAAGGTTGCAAAAAATTAGAAAATATAAATTTGCCGACGGGATTAAAAAAACTCGGAAGCCATGCGTTTCACCGTTGCCATTCTCTGAAAGAAATAATTTTGCCCGATTGCATAGAGGAAATTCGCGAATGTACATTTTTGGGTTGCGGCGGTTTGGAAAAGTTTCACGGTTTCGGCGTTAAAAAATTTAATAAACAAAGCTTTTTAAATGATATCGAGCTTAAAGAAATCGGGATATCGAGCGAAATTTTAATTGATTCGATAAATGATGTTTTTACGGCTTGCGGAAAATTGGAAACCGTAAAATTTTCAAACGGTGAAATTTTTAAATTAGAAAATATTATATCGGATAAAGAATATGAAAACGCCGCAATCACTGCGATTATAAAAGATATTTTACGAATGTGCAAAATCGAAAACAACGTATTGCTTGAGTTTTTAACTAATTTAAAAAATATTGAAATCCCAGAGGGAATCGAAAAAATCGGCAGAGGCTGTTTCTTTAATAAAAAAGGAATTGAAAAAATAAAGTTTCCGAAAACTTTAAAAAACATTGAAGCCAACGCATTTAAAAATTGTTTTAGTTTACATAGTGTTGAGTTTTTAAACGATGATACGGAAATCTGCGAAAACACATTCAGTAATTGCACGACTTTAAATAAAGTTATTTTAGCGGATAATTCCATGCATGAAATCGACGATTTGACATGTTTATACGACGAAAACAAACCATCAATCGTAAGGAAAATTTATGAGCAGAAAATCAGCGACTTCATTATAATCGATAAAACGCTTATGAGTTATCGCGGAACAGAAGAAAAAATCCTCATTCCGAGCGGGATTGCGACTATCGGAAAAAAAGCATTTTCGGATAACGATAGATTAAGGCATGTTATTTTGCCCGAAAGCGTAACCGAAATTTTAGACGAAGCTTTCGCGGATTGCATAGTTTTGCAGACGATAGAATTACCCGAGAAATTGGAATATATTGGTGAAAGTGCGTTTTGTAATTGCAAGCAATTATTAAAATTTGATTTACCCGAGAAAATTACCAAAATAAAAAAATTCACTTTCGGCAGATGTACAAAGCTGAGAGAATTTAATTTTAATGAAGTTTTAAGTGAAATTTCGGAATCGGCGTTTTATAAAGCAAATTCGCTGACCGAAATTAATTTTCCGAAAAGTTTACGCAAAATCGGCGATATGGCATTTTATAATTTGCAAAACTTAAAGGAAATAAAAATCGGTGCGGAAATTAATCACATCGGAAATTGCGCGTTTAGTTTTTGCGGACTTGAAAAAATTACGATAGAAAACGAAATTGAATATTGCGGAGACAGCATATTTTCAAATTGCGCAAATTTAAAAAGCGCGATTTTGTGCGACGGAGTGAAAAAAATAAGCAATAAATTATTTTATAATTGCAAAACGCTTTCTGAGATTTCATTCCCTGAAACTTTGGAATATGTGGGACAAGGGAGTTTTTATAATACAAAAATTTCGGAATCGCTCGATTTTATAAATCTTGAAAATAAAAAAATTCTTATCGACGGAAGTTCATTTTCGGGCGATGTTATGCTTGGTGACGAAATTATTTCCATCGGCGGCGGCGCGTTTTACGGAAACTCAAATATAAAATCGATTACGTTGCCGAAAAGCTTGAAATCAATCGGAAACAGGGCGTTTTGTTCGTGTGAAAATTTGGAAATCGTTAAGCTGAACGCTGATATAGAAATTTTGGAAGAGGGCGTTTTTTCACATTGTCCGAAACTTTTTAATGTTGAAAATTCGCAAAATATAAAAGTGATTTCCGATAATGCTTTTCGTGATTGCGATTTGATTGACAATTTGGATTTCAGCGGAGTTTCCGAACATTTCGGAATAGGTGAAAATGCATTTTTGAATTGTGTAAATTTAAAAAATATAATAATTGATACAAACGACATCGGAAGAGATGCGTTTTATAACACGAAAATTTCGAGAAAAGTTATAAAAAATACGATTGTGGCGGGCGAAAATACGCCGAGAGAATTTCAAATCGAAGAGGGGATTTTAAATATCGCGCCTTACGCTTTTTGCGGGAATGAGAATATCGAAGTTTTGATTTTGCCCGATAGTTTGGAGAAAATTTCGGCGGGTGCGTTTTTCGGCTGTAAAAATTTAAGGGAAATAAAATTTAATAAAAATCTTAAAATTATAGGCGAATCCGCATTTTCAAAGTGTACATCTTTGAAAAAAATAAATTTTGAATTTTCGGAATTTTATGAAATCTCGAAAATTTCCGAAAATGCGTTTTCTTATTGCGTAAATTTAATTGAAGTTAACATAAATAAAATCAAGCGGTTAGAAAAAAATACATTCAAAGGGTGTTATAAATTAGAAATCATAAATTTTCAAAACCTTGAAAGTGTGGGCGAAAGCTGTTTTGAAGATTGTTTTGCGTTAAAAGAATTTGATTTTAAAAATATTTCTCAAATTGAAAAATTTGCATTTGCGAATTGCAGCGGCTTGAAAATTTTGGATTTCAAAGACGGAATTATTTTAAAATCTTACGCTTTTGCGGACTGCGGTAATGTCGAAAAAATCAAATTGAAAAGTGAAAATATAAAAATCGATTGGGATACATTTTCGGGTTGTACAAATATAAAAGAAATTTTTGTTGCGGATAAAAATCACGAAATAAAATCTTATGATGTTCTCAAAGACGGAAATGAATTAAATATAATAAAAAATATTTATAAATCCGCGCTGAGTTGTTTTTATATCGATGAAAAATTAAGGCTTTTAAAATATTTTTCAAATGCTGAAATTGTGAATATTCCGAACGGAATTTTGGAAGTCGGCGAGGAAGTTTTTAGGAATGTAACAAATTTAAAAGAAATTAATATCCCGAAAAGCGTTTGTAACATCGGAAGCAGAGCGTTTGACGGCACGGCGTGGCTTGAAAGACAAGAATCAAAAGCATCAAAGGAATCAATACAAAAAAACGAAACGCAAATTTTAATAAATGATATTTTGATTAGCGCGAAAGGCGCGAGTGGAGATATTTTAGTAAAATCGAATATCAAAAAGATTTCGGGTTGGGCGTTTTTGAATTGTTTATATTTAACTTCGATAAAGTTTGAAAGTCATAAAACGTTTATCGAAGAGTATGCGTTTAGAAATTGCATTAATCTGAAATATGTGGAAGATTTTGACGGGAAAATTTATTATTTAAACGGATTGGCGACTATGGATTCCGAATACTCCGCTTTGCCGAAAAAAATTCAAAGCATTTTCAGAGATTGTTTAAATTGTTTTAAAGCGGACGAAAATAAAACATTGATTGAATGTACGGGAAATATCGACAAAATGGTTTTGCCGAGCGGCATTTTAAAAATAAACGAAAAAGTTTTTCACAACAGTAATCTTTTAACTTCAATACATTTAAACGATGAACTTTTGGAAATCGGCAAAGGCGCATTTTCGGAATGTAAATGGCTTGAAAAAGTTTCTAACGCCAATAATCTTAAAACGATTGAGAAAAAGGCTTTTTACGGCTGTTTGTCTTTAACTGAAATTGAGAATTTAGAAAAATTGCAAACTATCGGCGCGGAAGCTTTTGCGCATTGCGTTTCGTTAAAATCGATTACGATTCCCGAGGGCATTACGGAAATTCCCGAGCGGGCATTTTTCAGATGCAAAAGTTTGTGTGAAGTGAAATTGCCGAAAAGTTTAAAGAAAATAGGCAAAGAAGCTTTTGCTTTTTGCGTTTCTTTGGAAAATATAAATCTGAAAAATCTCAAACATTTGGAAATCGAAGAAAAAGTTTTTTTTGAAAGTTCGGTGAATTGTAATGAAATATAGAAAACTGGGCGAAACGGGGATTTCGGTTTCAGAAATTTCATTCGGTACGATTCCGATTTTAAAAGGTAACATTCCTGTTTTGCCTAATTATTATAATCTTCACGACGACGCGGCGACGGAAGTTATGAAACACGCGTATAATCTCGGCTGTAATCTTTACGATACCGCGATTGTGCCCGAATACGGCGACGCCGAAATAAAATTGGGAAAGTTCTCGAAAATCATCGGACGAGAAAATATTATTATTTCGGATAAGGCGCGATTTTTTTACGGCGATGAAATGTATGACGCGGTTTTGGAATCCTGCGAAAATCTGCAAACTTATCCCGATATATATTTTGTGCATCAGGTCGATACCAAAAACGCCGACGTGACTTTCGGGAAATTCGGCGCGCTTGATGCTTTGGCGGATTTAAAAAAGCAAGGCATAATAAAATTTGTGGGAATCGCAAGCCATTATTATGATATTTTATTGCGTGGGGCGAAAGATGCGCGCGTTGATGTTTTACAGGGCAGCGGAAATATTTTGGAGCGGGGAATGTTAGACAGGATTGAAAACGAAAGAGATTTATTTTTGAAAAAAGGATTTTTGGTAAATAAAGTTTACGCCGCGGGAATACTTCCGCGTTTTTTTAGTGAAAAAGTTTTAACGGACGGCGTTTTGAGTTATCCGATATCCACGGCGTTAATAGGATTGGGCACAATTTCCGAAGTCGATGCGGCAATGAAAAATTTAAGCGACGATTATAATCGTCCGACTTTCAAAGACGTTTTATATAAACTCGAAAAAAATTTTATTCCGATTCCATGCGACAGATGCCAAAAATGCGAGTGTATTTACGGTTTTGAAATTCATATTTTATTGCGTCAATTTAATTATTATCAACTGGGAAAAGATTATTGGGCATTGCGAAAACTCGATATGAGCATTGCGGATTTGCGGAGTAAATGCGAAAAATGCACGGTGCAAAGTTGTATGAGCGGTTGCGAAAAAAATATTGACATTCCGAATGAAATTAATAAAATTAAAAATTTGGTCGATGCGTTTGTGAGAAATTCTTGGATATAAAAAAAATAAAAACGGATTCAAAAAATAAAAATTTAAATTTTTGAAAGTTTTTATCGCGCTCTTTACATAGGGAATTTTTTGCGATAGAATTAATAATAATCTGAATAAGGATTTTTCTTAACTTTAAATATTTTTTCGCGGGGGTTGACTGTATTCGTCCGCGATTACGGCGATTCTAAATTTATTCGAGCGACCACATAAAGTGCACACCGTTTTTTATTCCGATAATTTTTTATACAAATAATTTATAATACGGAGGGAATCAGTATGTCTGTAAAAATGACCATTCATCAGGCGTTATGCGAAATGAAGCTTTATGATAAAAAAATAAAAAAGGCTTTTTCCGATTCGTACATATACGCCAACAGAAATAATAATGATAAAATCAAAGGCAAACCTATAAAAGATATCGAAACAGCTATAAAAGCTTCATATTCTTCCGTTGTTGACTTGCTCGAAAATAAAAAACGCATCAAAGAAGCCGTCGCGCTTTCCAATGCAAATTCTTCAATCGTTGTGGGCGGAGTGACTTATACTGTTGTCGGTGCTATTGAGCGTAAAAATCAAGCCGAAACAGAAGGACAATTTATTTATGTATTGAAAGGGCAGTTTCAAAAAGAATATGCAGAACTTACGGCTGAAAATTCAAGACTTCCCGAGAAAACTCAAAACTATTTGCAAACGATTTTGGGTAACGATAAAAATAATTGGAAAGTCGAAGACATACAAAAATTCAGTTCGGAATATGAAAAAAATAATAAATATGAACTTGTAGACCCGTTGGATTTGCTTAAAACAATTGAAAGTTTGGAAAATAATCTTGATGACTTTTTAAATAATGTTGATTATGCGCTTTCAACACACAACGCGCAAACTCTTGTTGAAGTTGAGTTAATCGGTTCTTAAAAATTTTAAATAAAAAGTATGCGTATTTTTACGAAAATGATAATCTCGTCTCCCCTTTTTCATTGGGTTAATATGAAAATTGGATATTAAAAGCTAAGTGGCTGTTGTCACGTCGGTTTGTCACAACCATAATTTAAAGTTTAAATTTTAAAACTTAAATTTTAGCGATTAAAGATTAGTTTATTAAAGTTTAACGTTCAGCATTTAAATTTTAATGATTGTTAAAATCTTTGGGTTCGGTTTTCGGTGCTGAGGCGATTGACCGTTCATTTTCCGCAAAGCTGTAAAAATACGCGTATTTGTTAATGAAGCTGATTCCGAGTCGATTAATTTTAATATTGAAATTAATTTTCTGTTTTTATATTCATAATAAAAAAACCGTTTCGTTAAAATTCAATTCATAATAGGTTTATGAATTTTTTTATTTAAAGTAAAATATATTTTCAATTTTACTTTCCTTACTCTATTGACATGTGATAATTTTTTCGATAGAATAACGGTGTTGTGTGAATGTTTTTTTGCATATCAATTTTTTTAACCGTAAGTTAGCCTAAGTTAACTAAATAAGTTATGAATTTTATTTTAAAGTTTAGTGATGCGATTTATATAATCGACATAATTGAAATAGTTTTAATTTTGAAAAGCAAAAATTTTTAACTTCAAGTTAGCTGTAACTAACTATTGATTATTTTGCATTGGAATAACTTCAATTACCTTAAAGGAGAGGTGAAAGTATCGTATGAAAGAAGAAGCACAAAAACAAAAAGTGGGTATGGCGCGGCTCATGGAAATTGCGGCGACGAAAAAAGCACTTGTAATCAGTGCGGTCACGTTGTCGGCACTCGCGTCCGTTGTCAGTTTTATACCTTATCTTGCCATATATTTTATTGTCCGCGAAATTTTAAAAGATACGTCATCACTTGATGCGCCGCTTTTAATTCGCTACGGTTGGTATGCTTTCGGCGCGCTTGTTTTAAATATTTTATTATATTTCGGCGCGCTTGCGTGTTCACATTTGGCGGCATTCGGAACACTTTACGAACTCAAAATAAATTTTGCGACGCATTTGGCAAAAGTTCCGTTGGGATTTCACGTTGTTATCGGGAGCGGAAAACTGCGAAAAATCATGGACGAAAACATAGAAAAAATCGAAAATTTTATTGCGCATCAATTGCCCGATATCGTTGCGGCGTTTGTCGCGCCCGTGGTTATGGCGGTTATTTTAATCGTGATAGATTGGCGTCTGGGCTTGGCGGCGATGCTCGGTGTAATAATCGCATTCATAATGCAAATGATGTTATACGGCAATGAGGGCGCAAAAAAAATGATGGATATGTATCAAAATTCTCTTGAAAATATGAATAACGCATCTGTTGAATATATCCGCGGAATTTCCGTCGTCAAAGCGTTTAAACAAACCGTGTATTCATTTCAGCGTTTACATAAGACGATTGAAGAGTATACGGATATCGTAATTCCATACACTTTGAGTTGGGAAAATGCGTTTTCGTTATTCACAACTTTAATCAATAATATATATTTATTCATTTTGCCCGTCGGAATTTTATTGGGCAAAAACAGCGAAAATTTAACGGAATTTATTCCGACGCTTATTTTTTATTTTATATTCGCGCCCGCAATCGCAGCAATATTAATGCGCGTGATGTATGTAAATTCCAACGTTATGCGCATTATAAACGGCGTTGAAGCGATGGATTCCGTTTTATCGGAGGCGCAACTTCCGCAACCGAAACAATCCAAAAATGCGAATGAATACAGCATAGAATTTAAAAATGTTTCGTTTTCTTATGATAAAGACAAGGAAACGGAAGCTTTAAGCAAGGTTAACTTTATCGCAAAACAAGGCGAAGTTACCGCGATTGTCGGACCGTCGGGCGGCGGTAAAAGTACGATAGCGCATTTGATTCCGCGATTTTTTGATGTGTCAGACGGAAGTATAACACTCGGCGATGTTGATATTCGCGAATTAAATTCGTCCGCGCTTATGGAGCAAGTGAGTTTTGTTTTTCAAGATGTATTTTTATTTAAACAAAGCGTCAAGGATAATATTAGATTAGGAAATAAAAACGCGAGCGACACGGAAGTCGAATCCGCCGCGAAAGCCGCGCAATGTCACGATTTCATTATGAAATTACCGCAAGGATATGACACGGTAATCGGCACAAAAGGCGTTCATCTTTCGGGCGGCGAAAAACAACGGCTTGCGATAGCGCGTGCGATTGTTAAAGATGCGCCCGTTATCGTATTGGACGAAGCAACGGCGTTTGCAGACCCTGAAAACGAACATCTTATTCAAAAAGCGTTTGAAGAATTGATGAAAAATAAAACGGTTATTATTATCGCGCACAGATTATCGACTGTCTGCGGCGCAGATAAAATTGTTGTCATGGATAACGGCTCTAAGGTTGAAGAGGGAACGCACGACGAACTTGTTGCGAAAAACGGCAAGTATGCGATTATGTGGAAAACTTATAACGAAACGACAAGTTGGACGATTGGAAAAGGAAATTTGAAAGGAGCGAATGTGTAATGAATGAAAATAAAAAAATCCCTATTCCCGGAATACAGGACGCTCTTATGTTAACCGATAAAGGCTATGCGGATTTGAAAAAAGCAATCGGTGCTTGCGTCATAACAAATTTTTCTATGATGATTCCCGCCGTTGTAATGATTCAAGTCATTATCGAATTAATCAAACCGCTCACGGGCGGCGGAGAAATATCTTGGAGCAGGCTTTGGACATTATTTATTTTCGGTTTAATCGGCGCGGTAATCGTATTTTTATGCAACAAAAACGACTACAAAAAAACTTATGTGGTTTCATATTTGGAAAGTAAAAATACAAGAATTGCTTTAGCCGAGCACATAAGAAAACTCCCGATGAGTTTGTTTAATTCAAAAGATTTGAGCGAATTGACAACAAATATGATGGGAGATGTATCAACGACGGAGCATGTACTCAGTCATGTTTATCCGCAATTATTCGCGAATGCGATATCCGTCACACTTATTTGTATCATGTTTGCGTTTTTCGATTGGCGCATGGCACTTGCTATTTTTATATCTGTGCCCGCGGCTTTCTTAATTATAGTTTTAAGCCGCGGAGTTTCACAAAAACTCGGGAAACAACATGCGGACGCAAAATTATCCGCGTCCGAACAAGTTCAAGAATATTTAGAGGGATTGAAAGTTATAAAAGCTTGCAATCTTGACGGCGAAAAATTTTCGACATTGGAGAATGCGTTGGCTCTTATGCGCTCACTCGCGATTAAATTTGAACTTATTACGGGCGTTTTTGTTACAAGCGCGCAAGTAATTTTACAAGCAGGCGTCGGGCTTACGGTATTCGTCGGCGTTACATTGTTATCCGACGGAAAAATCGAACTTATCCCGATGATAATGTGTTTGCTCGTTGTAACTCGTATTTACGGACCGATTCAAGTTGAATTAACTTTGTTGCCCGAACTTTTTTATCATCAAATCGCAATCAAAAGAATGCGCGCGCTTATGGATTTTAAACCTATGGAGGGCGAAAACACGGACATTAAAGAGCACGCAATTGAATTTAAAAACGTAAATTTCAGCTATAACAAAGGCGGAGAAGAAACTATTAAAAATATTTCTACAAATATTCCCATTAACGGAATTACCGCGTTGGTCGGACCGTCGGGAAGCGGAAAAAGCACACAGTCAAGGCTTATCGCGCGTTTTTGGGATGTGGATTCAGGAGAAATTTCAATCGGCGGAGTTAACATAAAATCGATAGACCCGGAGCATTTGATGGGATATATGTCTTTCGTNTTTCAAGATGTTGTATTGTTTAATGATACGATTTATAACAATATTAAAATCGGAAATATGAACGCGAGCCGTGAGGATATCATCAGAGTTTCAAAACTCGCGCGCTGTGATGAATTTATTGACAAATTGCCCGATGGGTTTGATACTTTGTTGGGCGAAAACGGAAGCACTTTATCAGGCGGTGAACGTCAAAGACTTTCTATCGCGCGCGCATTATTAAAAGATGCGCCGATAATTTTGCTTGATGAAGCTACCGCAAGTCTTGACCCCGAAAGCGAATCAAATATTCAGCTTGCAATCGCCGAACTTATAAAAGGCAAAACCGTTATCGTAATCGCTCACCGACTGCGCACAATATCCGAAGCGGATAAAATTATCGTTTTGGAAAACGGAAGCATCGCGGAAGAGGGCACGCACAACGAATTGTTAAGCAAAAACGGATTATATTCAAAATTATGGAATATTCAACGGGAGAGTTTGGGATGGAGTGTTTGAGATTAGAGAAGTGCACAAATAAAAAACAAGAATGCGAATTTATAATCGGGCTTAAAAATCTTGATGATGAAAAATTCATAGAGCAATATTTTTTATTTTCCGCCGCACCCGTTATCGCCTGCGTAAAGCCGTCCGTGTTGATTACTTTTAAGTTTTGTTATAAAAATGCGTGGCTTAAACATCAAAAACGCCTTGAAACAATAACAAAACTTTCAACAACCATGCTCTATGAGAAAAAAGGCGTGTTTGTACTTTTAATCTATCAAAAAGAAAATTTGTTAAACGAATTAATGCAAGCCGAATCAAAAGAAATATTACGAAATCACAATTATCCGCTAAATAAATTAAACGAAATCGATGATTTTAACGAGGTTGAAAATTTAAATTTATTATTGAAACATTTAAAAACTCGTTTTGATATTTGTAAATTTCCGCACGAGATAGGATTATTTCTCGGTTATCCGAGCAAAGACGTTAAGGCTTTTATCGAAAAAGAGGGGCGCGATTATCTTTGTTGCAAGTATTGGAAAGTTTATCACGATGAGAAAAAAGCAAAAGAAATATTTAAATTTATTGATAATGCTAAGGCGAAAGCGGTTTATCTGCTTACGGAGCAGTTTCCTATTCATAAAGTGGCTAAAATGCTCGCTGAGATGTGATTTCAATATAAAATTTAATTTATTTTATGAATAAAAAGTAGGGAACGGTCTTGACCGTTCCGAAATAAAAGCGGAACAGTCAAGACTGTTCCCCACATCACAAAAAATTAAACTGAATATAAAATTTTAAGGTTTAAAGATTTCAACAAGACGAAAATTTTCGTTTTGAGTTAAAAATAAAAAATCAAATAAATCAAATAAGGAGATTGATATTTATGAAAATTAATATTATTTATTGGAGCGGCACGGGAAACACGGAAGAAATGGCAAAACTTATTAAAGAAGGCGCGGAAAGTAAAGGCGCGGAAGTTACTATCAAAACTGTATCGGAAGCATCTGCCGACGATATTAATTGTGATGTGCTTTGTTTGGGCTGTCCGTCTATGGGCGCGGAAGTTTTGGAAGAAGATGAATTTGAACCTTATATCGAATCAATCGAGGGTAGCGTTGCATCTAAAAAATTGGCATTGTTCGGCTCTTACGGTTGGGGCGACGGCGAATGGATGCGCGATTGGACTAAAAGAATGAACGACGCAGGCGCGATTCTCATCTGCGAAAGTTTAATTGTTAACGAAGCTCCGTCCGGCGACGAATGTAAAACTTTCGGCGAAAATATCGCTGAGTAAGAAAGTTTTTTATTACTGATTTGGAGATGTCAGAGTTTCACAAAACAGAGCGTTAAAACACAAAGGGAATGTCTTTTTTATAAAGTCATTCCCTTTCCCTTTTTCTTTAACTTATATTTTTATTTTAAAATTAAAATTTATAATAAACTTCCTCGGAAATCGGAAATAATTTTTAAAATTAATGATGTTACAAATTAACTATATACAAAAACACCTTCCGAATTTTTAGAATGATTTATTAAAGCTGTTCGTGACGTAGGGAGCGCGTCTTGACCGCTCCGCTTTTTTTATATGTGGAATGGTCAAGACCATTCCCTACAAAAAAATGCGATTCTTTCTTACCTGCGGGTATTTTTTGTAGGTCGCTCCCACAGTGAAATATTAATTTTCATACAATATCATTTTAGAAATATGAATATCCAAAATGCAGAAAGAATCATAAACGATTCAGCCATTTTT
>JGI994J12354_10002304_pt1 | contig 18749 bp, 14 predicted proteins | sample IntmicLarv3ML3BL_FD_12354 | JGI IMG/M metagenome (IMG submission 12354)
CCGAATATTACATTGAACGATATGGTACTATTTGCAGTGTCAAGAGTAATCAAGAATCATCCAGACCTAAATGCCAATATGGTAGAAGCTAATGTTATTCGCCAATTCAAGCATGTACATTTGGGAATGGCAGTAGATACACCAAAAGGACTTTTGGTTCCAGTTATTCGTTATGCGGACCAAATGTCATTGGAAGAAATTTCGATCGAGGCAAGAAGAGTCGCAAAATTATGCCAAGAAGGAAAGGCTACACCAGATATGTTGGCAGGAGGAACTTTCACAGTATCAAATCTTGGTTCATTAGGAGTGGAGATGTTTACACCAGTAATCAACCCACCACAGACAGGAATTCTAGGAGTATGTGGAATTAGCACTAGAGTGAAGGAAGTAAATGGTGAACTTAAAGGATACCCAGTGATGGGACTTAGCTTAACTTACGACCATCGTGCAGTAGATGGCTCGCCAGCATCACGATTCGCAAAAGAATTATGTGTAGCACTGGAGAACTTAGACTTAATGTTGATGAAATAGCTAGAGAACAATCGGAGGATAAGATGGTAAAGACAGAGGTAATTGTACTTGGCGGTGGTCCAGGTGGATACTTAGCAGCCGAGCGAGCAGCGCAAGGCGGAAAAAAGGTAGTGCTGATTGAAAAGAGAGCCCTTGGAGGTACATGTTTAAATGAAGGATGTGTTCCGTCAAAAGCATTTCTAAACTCAGCAAAATTATATGAACACGCCAAAGATAGTGAAGCATTTGGCGTTACGGCGAGTGATGTGAAGATTGATCACAAAAAGGTTGTAAAGCGTAAAGACGGCGTGGTTAAGGCATTAGTAGCAGGTGTCGGCATGAAGATGAAGGCAACTGGTGTAACAGTAGTTAATGGCGATGGTAAAGTCAAAAGCAAAACTGCAGATGGCTTTGCGGTTGAGGTAGATGGTGAAACTTATGCAGCTGAGAAACTAATTCTTGCTTGCGGGTCGGTGCCAGTGGTTCCGCCAATCCCAGGTCTTAAAGAAGGACTGGAATCAGGATTTGTCATGACCAATAAGGAAATACTAGATATCACAGAGATTCCTAAGAGCCTAGTAGTTGTGGGCGGTGGAGTTATCGGTCTTGAAATGGCATCGTATTTTGCTACAGTTGGCAGTAAAGTGACTGTTATAGAAATGTTAGACAAGATTGCAGGACCAACAGAAAAGGAAATTTCTGGGATTTTGTTAAAAGATTGTAAGACAAAAGGAATTGATTTTAAACTATCTTGCAAGGTTACCACCATTTCAAAAGATGGTGTTGTATATGAGCAAGATGGGAAAGAGCAAGAAGTAAAGGCAGATATTGTTCTTTGCTCAATCGGTAGAAGAGCCAATACTCAAGATATGGGCATTGAAAATCTTAACGTTTATATGGAGCGTGGTGCAGTTGTTACCGATAACCATATGATGACTAATATAAGCGGTGTATATGCAGTTGGTGATGTCAATGGAAAGATGATGCTTGCCCATACAGCTTACCGTGAAGCAGAAGTAGCAGTGAACCACATCTTAGGAGAAAGAGACTTCATGCGCTATGATGCGGTTCCTTCAGTAATCTATACCAATCCAGAAGTTGCGAGTGTCGGCGAGACCGAGGAAACAGCTAAGGCCAAAGGATTGGCAGTTAAAAGTGTTAAAGTATCAATGCGTTTTTCGGGCAGATATCTCGCTGAAGTAGAAAAGGGCGACGGTATTTGTAAATTAATAGTAGACACCAAAAAGAACTGTCTAGTAGGTGTCCATCTGATTGGTAGTTATGCTTCTGAGATGATATATGGAGCGGCACTTATGATAGAGACGCAGATGCCGATAGAGCATATCAAAGAATTGGTATTCCCACATCCAACAGTTTGTGAGGTAATCCGAGAAGCACTTTTTGAAATATAGAAGAAACTAATAACTTTGATGTAATGAAAGCATCACGAAACGGAGGAAGAAATGTCAAAATCATTATATGTAGATCCAAATAAGGTACGTGCTAAGGGTACGCTTCATTTTGAAGATATCCCAATGAACCACTATGAAAAATCAATCAAACAGGAACTAAAAGAAAAGAACTTCAAAAAAGAAGATTTAATCCGTATTTTCCGCGATATGACAATTTGTCGTGAGTTTGAAGATATGCTTAACCAGATTAAGACACAAGCTGTATATGCTGGCATTGAGACAACTTACCCAGGACCAGCCCATCTTTCATTAGGTCAAGAAGCAGCGGCAGTAGGGGCAGCATATATGCTAGATAAGAATGACTTTACTTTCGGTAGTCATAGAAGCCATAGTGAAATCCTAGCGAAATGCCTATCTTGCATTGAAAAGTTAGACGACAAAGAACTAACCAAAGATATGGAAGAGTTCTTTGGGGGAAGTACTTTAGAAGCTGTTAAAACTATCAGTAAAGCTAAAGGTGATACGAAAGAATTAGCGATTGAATTTATCGTATATGGTGCGTTAGCAGAAATTTTCGCTCGTGAAAATGGATTCCATAAAGGTCTTGGCGGATCTATGCACGCGTTTTTCTTACCATTTGGAGTATATCCAAACAATGCTTTAGTAGGTGGTTCAGGAACTATCTCAACAGGAGCTGCTTTGTTTAAGAAATGTAACGACAAAGACGGTGTAGTAGTTTGTAACTTAGGTGATGGTTCGATGGGACGTGGACCTGTTTGGGAAGCACTTAGCTTCTCGACGATGGACCAATATCGTACGCTTTGGGAAGATGCAAAAAAAGGTGGCTTGCCATTAATCTTCAATATCAACAACAACAGCTATGGAATGGGTGGCCAGACCAATGGCGAGACTATGGGATATGGCGAATTGGTACGTATGGGTGCAGGTGTTACACCAAACCAGATGCATGCTGAACGAGTAGACGGGTATAACCCATTGGCAGTAATTGATGCATACCGACGCAAGATGGATGTAGCAAAAGCAGAAGGTCCAGTATTCTTTGACGTAGTAACATATCGTCTTTTAGGACACTCGACTTCTGACCAGAACGCTTATCGTACCAAAGAAGAAATCGAAGCATGGAAAGAACAAGACCCACTAGTTACTTATAGAAAAGCATTAGTAGAAGCAGGAGTAGCTAAGGATTCAGAATTTGAAAAAATCTGGAAACAAACAAAGGAAAGAATGGCACGTATCTGTCTCTTAGCAGCAGATGAGAAAGCGTCGCCATACATCGATTTTGCTAAAGAACCAGATTTTGTTGAAAAATTAATGTTCAACAACGGCAGCAAACGCACAATGGATGAAAAGGCTGTACCAGCGGTTACAGGGCCAAAAGAATCTTGCAAGAGATATACAGATATCCAAAAGAAAGAGCGTTTTGCATACAATGATAAGGGTAAAGAATTTAGTGCCCTAAAACGTTATAATATTCGTGATGCTATCTTTGAACCAATGTTCAATAAGTATTATGAGGACCCAACATTAATAGCTTATGGTGAAGATGTTAGAGACTGGGGTGGAGCATTTGCGGTTTACCGTGGCTTTACAGACGTAATCCCATATTCAAGATTATTTAACTCACCAATCTCGGAAGCAGCTATTGTGGGAACGGCAGTAGGTTACACAATGTGTGGCGGAAGGGCTGTAGTTGAATTGATGTATGGTGATTTCTTAGGATGCTGTGGTGACGAAGTATTTAACCAAATGGCAAAATGGCAGGCGATGAGTGCAGGTATTTTGAAGATGCCATTGATTCTAAGAGTCGCAGTAGGTGCCAAATACGGCGCGCAACATTCACAAGACTGGACAGCAATGTGTGCTCATGTTCCAGGGCTTAAAGTATGTTTCCCAGCGACACCATATGAAGCCAAAGGCTTGATGCAAACGGCGCTAAACGGAACAGACCCAGTAGTATTCTTCGAAAGTCAAAGAATTTATGATATGGGCGAAAGATTCCACGAAGGTGGTGTGCCAGAAGGAGAATACGAAATCGAATTCGGCGATGTTAATGTGATTAAGACTGGTTCAGACCTTACTATCTTAACTATCGGTGCAACTCTTTACAAAGCGTATGAAGCGGCTAAAGAGCTGGAAGAAAAATATGGAATTTCAGTTGAGTTAATCAACTTACATAGTTTAGTACCACTTAATTATGATAGAATTATTGAGTCAGTTAAGAAAACTGGAAAAGTTGTTTTAGCATCAGATGCTTGCACGAGAGGTTCATTCTTAAACGATGTTGCTAGAAATATTAGCGATTTGGCATTTGATTATTTGGATGCACCACCAACTGTAGTAGGTGCGCAAAACTGGATTACTCCACCATATGAATATGATGATGCATTCTTCCCACAAGAAAAATGGATTATTGATGCGGTCAACGAAAGAATTATGCCTATCGCTGGTTACACACCAACGACGAATTGCACATTAGTTGAGCAAGAGAGAAAGGCAAAAGCAGGCGTTTAATAAAAAGGTGGTAAAATGAGTCAATATTTGATTGATACAAATACATACAACCCATGGCAGAACTTGGCGGCAGAAGCATATTTGTCAACCCTGATTAAAAAGGGCGATATAATTTTATATCTATGGCAAAATGAGCATACAGTGGTCATTGGTAGAAATCAAAATGCTCTTCGTGAATGCCGGGCGCAACTACTAGAACAAGACGGCGGTTTCTTGGCCAGAAGAACAACTGGTGGTGGCGCGGTATATCACGACTTAGGCAATCTGAATTTTACGTTTTTGGCATCGCCAGAACTTTATGATTTGGAAAAACAACTGCTTGTAATTGAAAGAGCATGTGAAAAATTTGGTATAAAGACACAATTTTCTGGACGAAATGATATCGTGACCGAAGATGGATATAAATTTTCTGGTAACGCCTTTTCTTTTGGCAAACAGTGTAAGATTCAACATGGAACGATTATGATAGACGTTGATGTTGATAAATTAGGGAAATATTTGACGCCATCGGTTAAGAAGATGGAATCAAAGGGCGTAAAGTCAGTTCGTTCAAGAGTATGTAGTCTAGTGAAGTATAACGATTCGCTTACAGTGGCAGATATGCGTAAGGCATTGGCAGAAGCATTTTGTGAATTATACGGCGACTATGAAGTTTTATCAGCTGACATCTTAGAGTGTGAAGAGGTAAAAGCAACATATGACAAGTATTCTTCGTGGGATTGGCGATATGGGAAATCTCCAGCATGTGAAATAACGCACATCAAGCAGTTTTCATGGGGTTCAGTAGAAGCACAAATGAAACTAAACCAAATGACGATAGAGGCGATTAAGTTATTTTCTGATGCAATGAATGTAGAATTTCCACCTAAGATGGAACAGTATCTGTTAGGGAAACGCTACGACATGAAAGACGTAGATCTAGAACAAGATAAAGACACATTTAGTGCTGAAGAAAAGGAACAAGCTTTAGATGTTATTGAGTGGTTAAGAGATGTCTTTATGGAAGGTTAGAGCAATAGTAAAGAATAATTAAAGAACAAGCTAAGAAGCATCTGTCATGTTAAAGTGACAGATGCTTCTTGACTGTAATTAGAAATATTGTACAAGCAATTTGTGGTGACTAGGTGGTAGGAGGAAAATAGTTGATAGAAATCAGAAAAAGAAGTATACTGTTTTTATATGAAAGCAACAAATTTTGTTTAGGAGGAATATAATATGTTCAACTTTTTAAAGAAAGACAAAATAGTAATTAGCGCACCGCTAAGTGGTGAAATTGTTGCATTAAATGACGTTCCAGATGCCGCTTTTTCTAGTGGCGTATTAGGACCAGGTGTAGCGATACAGCCAAGCGTTGGAGTTGTTAATGCGCCAGCTGATGCGAACGTAGACACGATGTTTGATACAAAGCATGCAGTAAGCCTTGTTAGTACCGACGGAGCAGAAATATTGATTCACGTTGGTATGGATACAGTAACGCTCAATGGAAAGCATTTTACGACGTTTAAGGAAACGGGTGATGATGTTAAAAGAGGCGATAAGCTAATAGAATTTGCAATAGATGAAATTGTTGCCGAGGGGCTTAAAACAGTAACTCCAGTAGTCATTTGTAACGCCGACGATTTTACCGAAATTACGTTTACCCAAGCGACGCACGTTGAAGCGGGTGATGACTTGATTTACTTGGTGAAGGGAGACAAATAATGGCAGTTTATCACGGCAAAGTAGCACAAGATGGAATGGCATATGGAAAAGTCTTTTTGATGAAAAAGCATGAAGCTACAACGCAAGAAGAGCAAGTAGTTGATGCTAGCCAAGAATATCAAAAATATCAAGATGCAAAAGCTGTTGCAGGGCAAGAGATGGATGCCATTTATGAGCAAGCAGTAAAAGATGTTGGTGAAGAAGGCGCTGAAATCATTCAAGTTCAGAAGATGATGTTGGATGATGCAGACTTTGAAGAGATGATAGAAGGCGCCATCAAAAACGATAAAAAGTCAGCGACCCAAGCGGTAAACGAAGCGGGGAAATATTTCCACGACTTTTTTGCGGGACTTGATGACCCATATATGCAAGCACGTTCTTCTGATGTTGCGGATTTGGCAGCACGTCTTGGACGAATTATTGCCGGCGGCAAAAGCAATACGGACTTGGACGAGCCAGTGGTGATTGTTACGGAAGATTTATTGCCTAGTGAATTACTAGGGATGGATAAAGACAAGATATTGGCATTTGTTACACAAAAGGGTTCGCTTAGTTCTCATGTTGCGATATTGGCTAAGACGGCAGGTATTCCAGCAATCATGCAGACGGACTTTGACTTAGCGACGATTAAAGATGGTGACGAAATATTAGTAGATGCCTATGAGAATAACGTATATTTACAAGCAGATGAAGCAACAAAGAAGGAATTTGTCGCAAAGAAAGAAAGCATGGATTCCAAAGAACAAGAATTAGAAGCGCTAAGGGGGATGCCAAGTGAGACAAAGAGTGGCAAGAAGATTAACCTGTGCGCTAACATCGGCAATGTTGAAGATGCAAAATTAGCAGTGGAAAACGATGCAGAAGGCATTGGTTTACTAAGGAGTGAATTCTTGTACTTGGAAGGTAGTGACTATCCAAGTGAGGATACACAGTTTGAAGCATATAAAGCAGTTGCCGAAGTTATGAAAGACAAGAAAGTCATCATTCGTACAGCAGACATTGGCGCCGATAAGACTGCAGATTACTTCAAACTTGAGCCAGAGGAAAACCCAGCACTGGGATTTAGAGCTATTCGTATCTGCTTTGAGCGACCAGAGATGTTCAAGACACAGTTACGAGCTATCTATAGAGCGTCGGTATATGGTGAAGTGGCGATTATGTTTCCGATGATTACGTCACTTGAAGAGGTGGAAAAGTGCAAGCAATTTGCGGCCGATGCCAAGCAAGAAGTTATCGACAGTGGCGTTAAATGCAAAGACGTTGAATTAGGAATCATGATTGAAACGCCAGCAGCAGCAGCGATGGCAGATATCTTAGCTAAGGAAGTTGATTTCTTTAGTGTGGGGACAAATGACCTGCAACAATATACCTTTGCGGTTGACCGTCAAAATGATAAAGTAGAATATATTTTGAACAAGAATCATCCAGGACTATTAAAATTATTGGCGATGATTGCCAAAGGAGCTAATGATGCTGGAATTTGGGCAGGGATATGCGGCGGACTAGGAGCAGATGTAGAGATGACAGAGAAATTTGTTGAGATGGGCTACAAAGAATTGTCGGTACCGCCAAAATATATTTTAAAGTTACGCGAAAAGATAAGAAGTATAGATTAAGGAGGAAGTTAAAGATGAAAGAAATCAAGTATGTTATCACGGATGAATTGGGAATCCACGCTAGACCAGCAGGAGCTTTAGTTAAGGAAGCTACTGGATATCAATGTGATATTAAGGTTGGGAAGCCAGAGAAGATGGTTGATGCTAAAAGAATCATGGGCGTTATGGGATTAGCAATGAAACAAAACGACGAGATGACGATGACCTTTGATGGTGCTGATGAAGACGCAGCAGCAGCAGGAATGGAAAGTTTCCTAAAGGCAAACCTTTAGAAGAACAAATGGCTAGATAAAATTGTTAGTAAAACAAGCAAAACCGAGGTTTAGGAGTGTGGCTCCAAAATGTCGGTTTTTCTTATAATATATTGATATGTCTAGTGGAGCGATAGAGTATAAGATATTAAAAAGAAAAATGATTTGTGGTAATAGGAGGAAGTGAAGATGAAGATAAAAAATGTCAGAATTTTGAGTGTCGATGGAGAAATAAAACATGGTGAAATCGGCGTTTGCAAAGGGCGCTTTGTACCTTTTGAAGAAGGCGAGGGTGAAGTGTTGGATGGTGAAAACGCCATGTTAGTACCAGGACTTATTGACATGCATTTACATGGTTGCCACAAAGAGGATTTTAGTGATGGAACTAAAGAGGCATTAAAGACGATGTTGAAATATGAGATTAGTGTAGGGGTCACATCAATTTGCCCCACAAGTATGACGATAGTAGAAGATGAATTGGAAAATGTAATGCAGGTTGCTGGGGAATGGGACAATGATGATGCCAGTGACTTGGCAACAATGCAAGGAGTCAACATGGAAGGACCATTTATCAATCCTAATAAAAAGGGGGCTCAAGACGCTACTTATATTAAGCGGTGTGACGTTGGCTTTTTCAGAAAATTGCAAACAGCAGCAAAGGGCAAAATAAAATTAGTGGATATCGCTCCAGAGATGGAGGGAGGGCTAGAATTTATTGATGCAATTCATAAGGAATGTATGATCTCAGTAGCTCATACAGAGTGCGACTATGATACGGGAATGAAAGCCTATGAAAGAGGAGCCTCACACCTAACCCATACATATAACGCAATGCCAGCATTTTCGCATCGTGCGCCAGGAGTAATTGGGGCAGCACTAGATAACAAAGATGTCCATATAGAGCTGATATGCGATGGTATTCATATTCATCCAAGCGTGGTTAGAGCGACTTTCAAATTATTTGGTAGTGACCGTATCATCATGATTAGTGATAGTATGCGTGCGACAGGAATCGGTGAGGGAATCTCTAGCTTAGGGGGACAAGAGGTAGAAGTGATTGGTCGAAAGGCAACCATTGTTAAGGATGGAGCGATTGCTGGTTCAGTGACTAATCTAATGGATTGTGTTCGAGTGGCAGTTAAAGAAATGGGTATTCCACTTGCGAAGGCACTGCGCTGTGCGACACTTAATCCGGCTCGTGAAATTGGAATAGACAAAGACTACGGAACAATCGAAGAAGGGAAATATGCCGACTTTTTGTTGCTTAACGATGAATTAAATTTGCAAGCAGTATACAAGAGAGGGCGCAAGATTAAGGGGATTTAATTAAGGCTAATAAAGTGAAAGCGAAGTAATTATTTTATTAAGAAAAGGAGTAAGAGATGCCAGAATTACCAGAGGTGCAGACTGTTCGCCAGACATTAAAGAATTTCATATTGGGGAAAACTATCAAGGATATTGAGATTTATCATCAGAATATTGTTGTTGGTGATGCCGATGAATTTACCCGCAGATTAAAAGGGCAAACAATCATTGACATCGACAGAGTGGGCAAGTATTTGATTTTCATATTAAGTAAAGATGCTTTCGTTTCGCATCTACGAATGGAAGGGAAATACAATATTATCGAAGAGCCCACACCAATAAACAAGCATGAGCATGTAGTCTTTATCTTTGATGACGGAACGCAGCTAAGATACCATGACACACGAAAATTCGGGCGGATGGAATTGGTCGATAAGGATAGATATAGAGACGAACTACCCCTGGCAAAGCTAGGACCAGAGCCACAAGAAGCCAGAGTAGGGGACGTATATGACAAAATCCATCGCAGTTCACTAGCAATCAAAACACTGCTGTTAGACCAACATATAATGGCCGGAATTGGTAACATCTATGCGAATGAAATATGCTTTGAGATGGGAATTAACCCCAAGATGCCAGGTAACAAATTAAGCAAAAAGCGCGTGGAACAGCTTATCGAAGTATCGAAAGAAATATTGACAGAGGCAATCAAGCAAGGAGGGACCACAATTCACTCATTTGATGCCAACGGAGTTAGTGGATTATTTCAAACAAAGTTAAAAGTTCATACGCAAAAAGAATGCCCAACTTGCAAAGGTGCGATAACCAAAGAAATGGTAAATGGCAGAGGAACTTATTATTGCAAAAAATGCCAGCGAAGATAGCTATTTTTATCGATAAAACAGGTTGAAATTTTTTGACATGTTGTATGTAAAATGGTAGAATATGACTTGTTAAGTGAGTATAAATAGGGAGATTAAGATGATTAAGAACAAGACTTTAAAGATAGCATTTATTTGCGTAATTATTTTGGCGGTATTGTTTGCGGGATGCGCAATAATATTGGCAGAAAAGATGAAAACGAAGGAAGAAGATAGTGCTAAACAAGAGGAGACACAAGAAGTATCTGTTACAGCAACGCCTGAGGGTACACCAGAGGCAACGACGACTACTACTGATGAAGTAGCGCAGGCGACACCAGAAGTTACAGAAGCGTTAAATATAGTCGATGATTTCGAAGAGGCCGATGACCATATCTATATCAATGGTGATGAAGTTAATCTGCGAATCAAACCGTCACAGGATGCAGACGTTGTGGCAACAGTTAAAAAAGGTGAATATATAAAGCGAATTGGGTTTGCCGAAGAGTGGAGCAAACTGCTATACAACAACCACGAATGTTATGTTAGCAACTCGTTGATAACAGAAGAGACGCCAGAGGGCATGACAGATGGCGTTGACGATCCTGACCATGCGACAAGCGGAGGTGCTGTGGCAAGCAGTGGTGGTAAAGTAGTTATCATAGATCCAGGTCATCAAGGTAAGGGTGACAGCACCCAAGAGCCAATCGGACCAGGGGCATCACAGACTAAGGCGCGTGTTACGTCAGGGACTACTGGTCGCGTATCAGGATGGGCTGAATATGAGCTGAACTTAGATGTATCACTCAAATTAAGAGATGAGTTAGTAAGGCGAGGATACACCGTATATATGACTCGTGATACCCATGATATCAATATTAGTAATATGGAAAGAGCGAAATTCGCTAGCGACCATAACGGGGATATTCTAGTGCGAATTCATGCCAATGGTTCGGATGACAGTTCGGTTAATGGTGCGCTTTGTATGGCGCCAACGACTAGCAATCAATTTTTATCGGCGGATTTGATTAATGAAAGTCGAAGACTTTCAAGTTGCATTATCAATAGTTATGTTGCCGCAACAGGGTTTAACAACCAAGGTGTGTACTCGACAGATGAGATGAGTGGAATTAACTGGAGTGCGATGCCAGTAACTATAGTTGAGATGGGTTATATGTCAAATGCATCAGATGATGCTAAGATGGCGGATGCGGCTATGCAAGTTAATATGGTTAAGGGAATGAGTGACGGAATTGATAATTATTTTGCTGGAGGACAGTAAGTAAGGATAGAAAAGTTAAATCAAGGAGGGTGCGAGATGTTTTGTGAGAGATGTGGAGCGAGAAATGATGGGAACAGTGAATATTGTGCAGAATGCGGAGCGCAAATGGCGCGAAATAATGCTGGACAATATAATCAAAACGGATATTCGTCATACCAACAAAATTATGGTGGGGCACAACAACAACCATCACACAACCAAAATAACAATTCAAACACACCACTGCTAATCGTACTGTGTATAGTGGGAACATTGCTAGTAGTTGGAATTATCGCTGGGGTAGTGGCGATTATGGGTTCGAGCAAAGATAAGGAAGAGCCAAAAGAAGAAAAGGTAGTAGAAGTGACGGAAACGCCAGAGGAGCCAAAGGCGACAGAGACGCCGGCGGTTCAGCCAGAGGCTACGGTGGCAGCAGCACAACCAGAACAAGCTCCACTAGAGGATGGTCAACCACTTGAGCAGCCAGCACAACAACCAGTACAGCCGGCGCCGCAAGTTCCACCAGCGCAACCAGTTCAGCCAGTCCAACCAGCACCACAGTTGCCGACTCAAGTATATTATGTATTTCCAGATAGCGGCAGTAGAATTATATCACCAGCAGAGCTAGTAGGAATGAATGAATGGACGGCTTCTATTGCTAAAAACGAGATTTATGCTAGGTATGGCAGAATGTTTGCGAGAAATGACTTAGATGCGTATTTTAGAACGCAACCATGGTATTACCCAACGATTCCGGCAGATCAATTTAATGACAGCTATTGGTTGAATACAGTAGAAATGAAAAATGCCACAACAATTCAAAATTATCAGACATCTATGGGATTCAAATAATACAGACAAATTCAAAAGTCCTTCACCGCAAAGATGAAGGACTTTTGAATATTTTGTTATGAGGAGGACACTAAAATGCAGGGCGATCAATTCAATCAAACAACATTTTTTAGGCCTGAGCAAATAGCAACATATGGAGCAACGAGTATTTCTGTTTTTGACGGAAGTAATCCGCCGATAAGGATTGATTTGGCAAAGTTCAATAAGAACTGTATAACTTTTGGGCGTGAGGGAAACAATGATATCAATTTCAAATCGCCATTAGTTTCGCGAGTCCATCACGGACATTTTTTACTACAAAATGGCATGATTATTGTAGAAGATGCTGAAAGCCGTAATGGATTAACGATAAATGGCATGGAAACTTCGCGAGCGGTATTGGGTGAAGGTGATATGTTAAGGATTGATGATGGTATTCAATCTATCAAAGAAGGAGTTTTGATACTGCTAAATTCTGAAGGCGGACAATCTCCATGGCATGCTTTCGAGGGTATGCACCAAGCGACGATTAGGATAGGGCGGGCATATGAGAACGACATCGCCTTGTCGCATGTGGGAGTTTCAAAGGAACATGCACTCATTAGGCGCGAGGGTGATAGATATTACATTCAAGATAGAAACAGCACCAATGGCGTTTTTGTAAATGGGAGACGTATTGTAGGTTCGCAGCAGCTAGAAGAAAAAGATATTATCGTTATCACCAACACAAAGCTTATCTTTACGTTTTCGGGCATTTATTATAGTTCCAACAAAAATGGATTAAGTATTGACGCATGTAACATTGTCAAAACTGTTAAAAATAAGGGGCGCAAATTCAACATCTGTAATGATGTTTCATTATCAATAAAACCGGGAGAATTAGTTGCTATTATTGGTGGATCAGGTGCGGGTAAAACAACCTTTATGAATGCGATTAGTGGCTATAACAAGCCAACAGCAGGGCAAGTATTTATTAATGGTGATAATCTGTACGATTCTTATGAATCGCTTAAAAATATTATCGGATACGTACCGCAACAGGATATTGTTTATGATAATTTAACACTATTTGCGATGCTTAATTATGCAGCCAAATTGCGCTTGCCAGATGATACGACTAAGCAAGAGCGTGAAGCGAGAGTGCATACTGTAATAGGGATGGTCGAACTTGTTGGTAAAGAATCAACGATGATTCGGCAGCTAAGTGGTGGGCAGAAAAAGCGTGCGAGTATTGCCGTAGAACTTTTATCTGACCCGAATCTATTCTTCTTAGATGAACCAGCATCAGGATTGGACCCAGGAACTGAGCGCAATTTGATGCAAACATTAAAGCGCATGACAGAAGACGGCAAAACAATTATTCTAGTTACGCATAGTACCTTGAATTTACAAAATTGCGATAAAATTATCTTTATGGGTAAAGGCGGTAACCTTTGCTATTTTGGAAATATGAAAGATGCTGAACAATTTTTCAGCGTGGATACATTAGTAGATGTTTACAATATGATTACAGAAGACCCATATGCGTGGCGCAACAAATACGAAAGCAGTGGAGCAAGAAGTAATGCAAACGTCAACAATGGAGCGAGCCAGATATTGGCAAGCAGCACCGAAAATAAACATGGAAGAATACGGCAACTAGGAGTATTGTCGGCGAGATACTTTCAGCTATTGGTAAACGACCGTCAAAGGCTGATGTTGGTGTTGTTGCAGGCGCCATTACTAGCACTTTTGATTTCGTTAGTAAAAGATGGTGACCAGTTCGAAGTATACAGAAGTACCAAGTCGTTATTGTTCGCACTATCTTGTTCAGCCTTTTGGATTGGAATCCTAAATGCGATCCAAGAAGTTTGTAAAGAACGAAATATCCTAAGAAGAGAATATATGACAGGATTACACCTAAGTTCCTATGTACTATCTAAATTCACCATTTTGGGGATGTTGTGCATGGTTCAAGCGTTGATGCTAACGGGTGTTTTTGGAATGTCAGTGGGATTACCTAAGGAGGGCATATTCTTACCGCCATTCATTGAATTTTTTATAACGACATTTTTGACGTCTTATGCTGCAGCTGGCATGGGCTTGTTCACGTCATCACTATTTAAGAATCAAGACCGTGCGATGACGGTGGCACCGATTTTATTAATGCCACAAATCTTGTTTTCGGGATTGCTCTTTGAACTAACAGGTGTTACCAAATATATTTCATGGTTTGCTATCTGTCGCTGGTCGATGGAAGGATATGGTTCATCAGCGAACTTGAGTGACCTAAAAAATATGGTCAAAATTGGTGAAAACGTACAAGAAATTGAAAAGGTAATCGAAGACTTCTTTACATTTACAACTGCACATATAACCAAGTCATGGCTTATTCTTTTGGCATTCATAGTTGGGTTTGGGATTTTGAGTGTAGTTGCTTTGCGGAACATTAAGAAAAATGATTAACATCAAGAGGAGAGAGTATGTCATATACTATAGAGTGTGCATACATAAGTCATATCGGCAGAATCAGAGCAAATAATGAAGACAATTTCTGGTGTATGGGTGATTATCTAGAAGCGGAACATTTTTCAAGTGATATAAAGACGATAATGGTCCAGCAGTCAGAAATACCAGTGTTTGCAGTTTTTGATGGCATGGGCGGAGAAGCAAACGGTGAAATAGCTTCTTATATTGCCGCCAAAGTGTGGGACCAGTGCTACAACCAGTATAAACAAGGCGGTCATAACCATGGACTTGATAATTTACTTCAAGACGCTTGTGCGAAGATGAATCAGGCTGTTAGCGATTATGCCGAAGCAGAAAAGACAAATACGATGGGAACGACAGTTGCTTTAGTTGGCTTTGGTGATGAAGATATATATATATGTAATGTCGGTGACAGCAAAATATATCAACGATTCGGTAAAAACATTAACGCTATATCAACAGACCATGTAGCTAATAGTGGGACAGGTAGCAAGGGAGCGCTTACTCAATACATCGGAATGAAAAAAGAAGAAATACCGCTTGTACCAGCATTAGCCAAGGGAACATACCACAAGGATGATGACTTTTTGATATGCTCTGACGGATTAAGCGATATGGTGGATGAAAGAGAAATATTAAAAATTTTGAGTTTAAAGGTGTCGGCAAAAGAAATCGTTGCAAGGTTATTAGATAAAGCATTAGTTAATGGCGGAGTAGACAATATTACTATTATTTTATGTAGAGTGAAAAAACAAAGGTACTAGTTAAAGGAGAGAGAAAAGTGATTGATAAGATACCATGGGCAGATTGGCAGGTTATCGAAAAAATTGGAGAGGGTTCTTACGGTAGCGTTTATAAAGCGAAACGTGATTTGGGCGGAACAGATTTATTTTCGGCGATTAAGGTAGTTAAGATACCCAATAATCGTAGTGAGATAAATTCAATGCAGGCCGAAGGCAAGAGCAATGAAGCAATCATTCAATACTATCGAGAGATGGTGGCAAATTGCTTAAATGAAATCAAAGTATCGGTTGCCTTAAAAGGCGCCCCTAATGTTGTTGCGGTCGAAGACTATCAGATGAGCGAAGATACAGAAAATTTGGAGTGGACCATTTATATCCGTATGGAATTATTGACGTCGTTGATTGACTACATGAATGCTCATCCGATGCATGAAAGAGACGTGGTTAAGCTCGGCATTGATATTTGCTCGGCTTTAGAATATTGCGAAAAGGAACAGATTATTCATCGCGACATCAAGCCAGAGAATATCTTTGTCTCCAAACATGGTAATTATATCTTGGGCGATTTTGGAATCGCCAGACAACTAGATAACAAAGCTAGTAACCTATCAGCTAAGGGAACATTCAACTACATGGCGCCAGAAGTGTATCGCGGAGAACATTATGATGTTTCTATTGATACATATTCGTTGGCAGTATTAATGTATAAGTTGGTGAATGACAACACATTACCATTTGTTGATAGAATAACAGGGATGCCAGCATACCAGGCCAACGAAGAAGCAATTACTCGCAGAATGAGGGGCGTACCAGTACCACCGCCTAAGAAAGCAACTCCTATTCTAAGCGATATTTTGGAAACAGCGTTAGAGTATAGGCCACAAAGCAGATTTAGAGCGGCGATAGCTATGAAGAATGCTTTGATGTCAATCAAAGAAGAGGACTATATTGATCCCAACGAAACAGTTGCAATTAGGCGTCCACAAAGGGAAGTTCCACCACATATGAGAGGGCAAAATATAAATGGTCAGTATATGGGTGGGGCAAATTACAATGCAAGTAATCCAAACTGGAACAATGTGCAACAGCCTCGTCCAGTTAGCTTTGATGCCCCAAGGAAAAACGATACAGGTATGAAAATAGCGATTGCAATAGTAAGTGTGGCAATTCTAATAAGTGCAGCAGCTTTGATTTTCATAACGCTAGGCAATGATAAGCCAAAAGAAAACGAAACCGAAGAAGTGGCAGAAGAAACAACCGAAGAGACAACAGAAGAGACAACCGAGAATGAAGATAGTGACAATAATCAAGCAGAAAACAACGATTCCGAGCAAGAAGCGACTGAAATCCCTAGCGCTGAGGAAACAGAAGTGACGCACGAAAATGCGACAGAGGAATTGAACCTAACGTTGGTAAGTGAAGGCGAAGCGAACTTAGGCGGATTACAAAGAGCAAAGGCAGCTACATATGGACAATCATCGATGATAAGCCAAGCAGGACTTAACAATACAGCTATGGCAACCTTTGATGGCGATGAAACAACTTCGTGGCAAGAACATAAGAATAACAGCGATCATGACGATGGTATTGGCGAGAGTATATGGTTTAATCTTGATAGAACGTATGAAGTTGAATATTTAGTATTTAAACTGGGAAATTGGAATACAAAAGATGGTAAGGACTATTATAGTGGGAACAACCGCCCTAGAATTCTGAAAATCAAACTCAACGATTTGGAATTTAATGTTGAATTTCCCGATGAAAAGGAAACGCAATATGTGAAATTGTCACAGCCATATCAGACAGAGAGAGTGGAGATAGAGATAGTGGACATATATAGAGGAAGTAGTTGGCGCGATACGTGTATAGCAGAGGTAGGTGTATATGGCAAATAGGCAAGAGTCACATGACAGCAAGTGGATATTGTTAAGTCTCATTATTAGCCTTCTTTTGTGTGGGGTTTCCGTATTATTCCTATATCGTAGTTACGACAGTAAAAGAGAAATAGATGAACTGAACAATAAAATAAAAGAACAAGAACAAATTATCGATGAATTACAGCAAGAAAAAGAAACAGCGGAAGTAATCCCTGACGAGCCACCAGTCGATATTGAAGAGGACGTGGTAGAAGAGGAGAGCGTAGAGCAAAGCATTAATATTGATGAGCTAAGCGCAGGGACGGAAGTACAAGCTGAACAATTTGATTCGGCGAATATAGAACAATATTTTAAAGCATATGAGATAGATGATGCTGTATTTGCGAGAATTAATGGGAAGTCATATCGCGAAAATAATGATGTTCAAATTAGTGATTTGAGATATTTGAAGGTTCTTCACTACGATTTTGAAAACAAGGTGAGAGTGGGGGAATTGATAGTGAGTGCTGCATTAGCAAGTGAGTATACTAGTATATTCATGCAGTTGTTTGAAAGCGGTTATAAGATAAACAGCATGTTTTTGGTAGATGATTTCTGGACGGGTGACCCGACTACAACGGATTCTAATTCCATTTCGAGAAATAATACCTCGGCATTTAATTACCGAGTGGCAACAGGTAGCCAGAATTTATCGAAGCACGCATTTGGACGTGCTATCGATATCAATCCGCAGCAAAACCCATATGTTTCATATAGAAGCGGAACGGCGAAGTGGTCACATGAAAATGCGAATGACTACATCGATAGGGAAACTGGAAAAGAGCATATGATTACCAAAGATGATTTGTGTTACAAGCTATTTTTAGAGCATGGATTTGAATGGGGAGGCGATTGGGACGTAATTAAGGACTATCAGCATTTCGAAAAACCATGACCAAGATAAGCACTATGTAGTATAAGCAAAATCAAGGAGGAGTAATAAAATGGCAAATGAAACGATGGTAGGAACAGGTCAACAAGGAGCATTTAAAGCAAGTGCAATGACTAATCCAGTTATTAAAAAATTGGGAAGAGTAACAGAACAAGCAGCAAATGGAAGAGTGGCGACTTATGGAGGCATTGGCGCGAAGACAATCTTTTTTCTGCTTTTAACGGGAATAGGAGTAGGCGCATTTTTTGTTATTCATAACATGCTTGGTGGAGGAGCGACTTTCGATATAGAAGTTAGCGGACAAAAGATATCTTTTGCCTATCAAGAGTTGCCAGTACTTTTAGGAGCGGGAGTTTTCACGGTAATCACACCGCTGATTGCATGGCTGATTAGACCGGCTATTCCGGTATTTGGTTCTTTGTATTCACTCTCGCAAGGATATGTTATTGC
>JGI994J12354_10002305_pt1 | contig 18746 bp, 18 predicted proteins | sample IntmicLarv3ML3BL_FD_12354 | JGI IMG/M metagenome (IMG submission 12354)
GGCNGCCTGTGTTATACTTTTTCTGTTGTATATTTATGGTTGTCATGCCTTTATTATACAACAAAAGCGAGCCTTTTCACAGACTCGCTTTTTCTTGTCTTAGGGCTGGAGTTTTGCAACAGCCCCTGTTCTCTTGATATTATTATGGACGTAACTACGAACCATGGAGGTGAGGGGAATCGAACCCCTGTCCGAAAACCTCTAAGCAAAAACTTCTCCCATCACAGCCGGCTATAGATTATTTCCCTTGCTGTGCCGCAAACCGGCGCGCGTCACAGTTCGGTAGCTTCATAAAATCTTTTTTCGGGGCAAAGCTTGACCGAAAAAGTGCCTCATCTGTCGATGCCGGGTTTTCAGCCGATGAGCGAACCGAAGCCGACAGCGGCTTTTAATTAAGCCGCAAAAGCTAAATTATTATTGTCAGTTCTTTAAAAGTTTTGGCCTTTTAACGCAGAATCCGCTGCGGATGGCTGTTCGTGCTGTCAAAATCCCCGTCGAAACCATTACACCCCCATGCTTCTATTATACAACTATTTAAAAGAAATTGCTATATATAATTTTTAAAAACAGAATTTTCATAGATTTACCTCGGTAATCATATATTTTAAGGTGAAAGAAAATTTCAAATGAGGAGGGTGTTATGTCAATCAAATTTAAAGTGAGATTGTTGAAGCAATGCGTGACGGCAAGTGTTATTTTGGCGTTGATTTTATCGGTTAATTTGGTGAGCGGAGGTGTTGCGGCAAAAATAAGCGAGATGGTTTCAGTGGCGGTAGCGAAAGAAATCAGTGTTGAAGAGGCATGGGTAAATGTCCAAAGAGCGCGGGAATATGTGGGAAATTTGAATAAACCGGTAGATGAGGCGTTTGGCGAAGAAAGCTCGCCTGTTGTTCCAAAAGGAGAACGAATTGATGAAGACATTTTAAAAGAAATTAATGAAAGGCAGGATTTATATAATAATTAGCCGAAAAAATATAACAATTCGTATGAAAACATCATTTGTGATTTTGCTTCTTATGATGGCGGCGACAAACCAACTGAGAATGTTTATAATATTATTTTTATCCGTGACAGTCCACGAGCTTGCGCATGCTGTAACAGCAAGGCTGTTTGGGTTGGAAATTGAATCAATTTATATAACACCTATGGGACAGGCGGTAAAAATATTAGGGTTGAATAATATTTCGCCGATAAAACGAACTGCCGTAATTCTTTCGGGTCCTGTATTGAACCTCGTTATCGCCGGATTGTGCTCAATGTTTTCCTATAAAGACATAGAAACGGCAAATTTAATAATTGCTTTTTGGAATCTTCTTCCATCCTCGCCGTTAGACGGTGGGCGTTTTTTGCTGATGACTTTAAGTTTCTTTTTGGGATTTTCGCCGGCAAACAGAATTTGCAAGGGAATCAGTACGGCGTTATCCGTTTTAATGATTTGTGCGGGAATAGTTCGCGGAAGTTTGTATCCTTATGACATAAGTCTGTTTGCGGCGGCGTTTTATTTATGGAGGCTGTCAAAAAAAGAGTCTAGGATGGCGGCGTTTGATTTTTATAAAGCGATATTTGCGGGAAAAGAAAAATACGGAAGAAAGCAGGTAGTAAAAAATATATTTGTGCCGTCAAATGTGCCGTTGAAAAAAGTGATTGATAAAATTTGTTATGACCATGTTTTAATTTATTATTTGGCAGAGGAAAAATCTTTTTTGACGATAGAAGAACATAAGCTTGTTGATTATGTCGCCGAAAATGGCCTAGACGGAACGGTCGGCGATGTCCTTGCTTTGAATAATAATATCGTTAAATAAATCTTTCTGAGAAACAGAGATTTTTTTCAATTTTATAAGCTCTAACAATGCCAAAAAGGTTACAATCATTTCAAGCTTCACCGAATCCTCGTCAAAAATATTTTGGAATTTTATTTTTTTGTGTATAACAAGTAAATTTAAAATAAGCTCCTGTTTGTCCTCGATTGTATACAAATCACGCTTAACGGAATTAAACCCGCTTCTTATTTTGTCAATCTTCAATTCTTTGCGATTAAGTGTTTCGACAAAAGCGGTGTATAATGTTTCTAAAGAAAGACCGCCGAGAAGTTCTTCAGGTTCAGGTTTTCTTTCCGACCTTATTTCGGTGGGAACGCTGCTGTCCTGCGTTTTGTAGAAAACCTTGCGTGCCGTGTTTTCCTGTTCTTTAAACAACTCGGCTATTTCCTTAAATTTTTTATATTCGGCAATTCTTCGTGCGAGCTGTTCGCGCGGATCTTCAACAGGTTCGCCATCCTCCGATTCTTTTTTCGGAAGCAGCATTGCCGATTTGATTTCAAGAAGAGTCGCCGCCATAAGTGAAAACTCGCTCATGTCGTCCATGTCCCGATATTCTATAGCGGAAATGGCCTCAATATATTGTTCGGCTATTGCTGCTATCGGAATGTCTTCGATATTTATCTCGTTTTTGTCGATTAGTCGGCAAAGCAGCTCCATAGGTCCTTCAAACGCATCTGTTTTAACTTGAATATCCGCCATCGTCATGCCTCCTGAAATCATTATATATCAACATTGGAGTTTTTTCCACAAAAAATTATTGTAAAGCGCAAATCGGTGAGGTATAATAAACCTCTGACAGGGGAGGCGGTTTATATTGTTATCGGCATTGTATGCGGTTATGGGCAATCTTTACGCGAACAAGGGAGATATGGAAAAAGCTCGCGGTTTATATATAAAAGCAATTAAGCACAAGACTAAAAGAAGTGCTGTTTATCTTGTTTACGCAAAAATGCTTTTGGAAGAAGGAAGCGTGGAAGAAGCACTGTCGCTTCTTCAAATGGGAATGGGTTTTAAACACGGAATTTTGGTAGATAAAATATTGTTTGTGACAATTGCAGGTGCACATTTAATAGGCGGCGATGTTGATGATGCTGTAAAGACAATGCTCGAAATGAAAGCGAAATATGATTATATAAATGCGGATGCGCTTACGATGCTTGGTTATTTATATTTGTTGAAAGAGGATTATGAAAACGCAATGTTGTATACACAACAAGCCATTGAGGACAGTCCTTCTTTTGCAGTCGCTCACGGAAACGCAGGGCAAATATATTTTTGCTTGAATGAAATTGAGAAAGCAAAGGAAGCGTTTGAAAAAGCAATATCGCTTCAGCCTGAAATTCCGGGAAGCCTTTACTATTTGGGAATTATAGCGGAAAAAGAAAACAATAAGGAATTAGCTTCAAAATGTTTTAAAATGGCACATTATTGCAAAATATCTAAATTAAACACCGTTACGAGAGAACAGGTTGACGAAAAATATGAACAATATAATTAAAGTTGAAAATTTGACGCATATTTATAATAAGGGAACGGCTTTTGAGAAAACTGCCGTAAACAACGTCAGTTTCGAAATTAAACGTGGCGAGTTTGCCGGAATCATCGGGCACACAGGCTCGGGAAAATCAACGCTTATTCAACACCTTAACGCGCTGATCACCCCGACAAGCGGTCGTGTTTTGCTCGATGGTGTCGATATTCACGCCGAAAAATCGAAATTGAAAGAAATTCGTCAACGCATAGGCATAGTTTTTCAATATCCAGAGCATCAACTTTTTGAATTGACAGTTAGAAAAGATGTCGCTTTCGGTCCGGAAAACATGGGGTTTTCCAAAGAAGAAGTCGAAAAGCGGGTAGGGGATGCATTGGCGGCGGTCGGAATTTCTGAGGAATTGTATGAAAGGTCGCCTTTCGATCTTTCAGGAGGGCAAAAACGTCGGGTTGCAATCGCGGGAGTTCTTGCGATGAAACCGGAAGTTTTAATTCTGGACGAACCGGCAGCAGGGCTTGACCCGGGCGGCAGAGATGAAATTTTAGAAAGAATTAAGAATATGCGCCGCGAATTGAACCTTACTGTGATATTGGTTTCGCACAGCATGGAAGACATAGGACGTTTGGTTGAACGAATATTGGTTATAAATGAGGGCGAAATCGTAATGTCGGGCACTCCCGCCGAAATTTTTAAACACGCGAAGAAACTTGAAGAAATCGGACTTGCCGCGCCGAAATCGACTAATGTTATGGACGAACTGAAAAGCGCAGGGCTTTATAACAAGGATGAAACGATTTATACGGTTGATGCGGCTGTTGATGCAATTGCGGAAATTTTGAAAGAAATGCGATAGGAAAATGAGATGACAAATTCAATAATAGGGCAATATTACCCTGCAGATTCATTGCTTCACAGGTTAGATGCAAGATTAAAACTTTTCGCTTCATTGGTTTATATAACAATGCTGTTCACGTTAAACGATGTTTATGGCTTTGTTTTCACATTTTTATGTCTTTCTATGGTGATTTATTTATCGAAAGTCCCTGTGAAATACATGATTAAGGGATTGAAAGCATTAATATTTATAATTGTTTTTACGGTTGTGTTGAATGTTTTTTTCAGCACCGGCGAAAAAGTTTTATTTGAAGCTTGGAAAATTCGGGTTACGCTCGAAGGAATTTACATTACGGTTAAAATGTCAACAAGGTTAATCATGCTTGTTGTCGGCGCGTCAATTTTGACATTAACGACATCGCCTCTGCAGTTGACAGATGCTATTGAATTTTACCTAAAACCATTTTCCAAAATAGGTGTGCCGTCGCATGAAATTGCGATGATGATGACAATTGCGTTAAGATTTATACCCACACTTTTAGAAGAAATGGATAAGATAAGAAAAGCACAAACAGCAAGAGGCGCAGATTTTGACACAGGTGGCGTGATAAAAAAAGCGAAAAGTCTCATACCTCTGCTGGTTCCGCTTTTTGTGTCGGCGTTTCGTCGTGCCGACGAGCTTGCTATCGCAATGGAAGCACGCTGTTATCGAGGCGGAGGCGGTCGAACCAAAATGAAGATTATGAAGTTTGAGCCGTGTGATTATAAGGGTCTTCTGTTTGTTTGTTTATTTACAGGAATTATAATAATTATCAATATATTTTAGGGAGTACTGATTAATTCAAAAGCTTACTAAAAACTTAGCGGCAGCGGAGAAAGATTGTGAGCGGAAGTGCTGCTTTTCGTAGAAAAACAGCTTGGAGCGAATGTTTTGCTTTCGTAAGCTTACATTAATCAGTGCTTATTTTAGGGAGAAAATATAATGGACACATCTATAATCAAAAACGAGCTAAATGAAAAACTGAAAGAATTTTCGCTGAATCAATATGCGTTTTTCAATCCCGATGTAATAATTTTTTCGGAGGATGTTCGCAAAATGTGTGAAAGTAACGCTTGCGGTAAATACGGAACGAATTGGCAATGTCCACCTGCGGTCGGGTCTGTCGCTGAAAATTGCGAAAAATGCCGAAATTATGATAATGCGTTAGTTTTCAATACAGTAAACGAAATAGAAGATTCTTTTGATTTTGAAGGAATGATGGAAGCAGGCGCAAAACACAAGAAAAAGGCGTTTGAAATTAGGGAGTATATGAGGTCGTTAAATTGTGATTTTTTGATGTTCGGTGCGGGAGGTTGCGCCGAATGTTCAAAATGTGCATATCTTGACGGTGAACCTTGCCGAAAACCCAATGATGTAATGCCTGCAATGGAAGCGTGCGGAATTTATGTCGTTGATCTTTGTGAGGCTACGGGACTTAAATACATAAACGGGCAGAATACAGTGACATATTTCAGCCTCATTTTATTTTAAATTATGAATATTCTTCTAACTATTGCCTATGACGGCACAAATTATTGCGGTTGGCAAAACCAGCTAAACGGCGTAACGGTTCAACAACGTCTTGAAGAAGCGTTAGCAGAGCTTTACGGAAGAACGGTTTCTGTCGTAGGGGCAAGCCGAACCGACGCAGGTGTTCATGCGCTCGGTCAGCGCGCAATGTTTAATATAGACGAAAAAGATATTCAAATACCGATTAATAAACTTCCATATGCAGTAAACAACAATCTGCCGGAAGATATATCGGTTAACTATGCCGAAATTGCAATTGACAATTTTCACCCAATTTTTTCAGCTAAAGCTAAAACTTATGAATATAAACTATATATAAGTCCATTTATAAATCCATTTTTGAAAAATTATTACTGCCATATAAAACATTCTCTTGATTTAACGGCAATGAAAAAAGCCGCAACATATATAATCGGAGAACATAATTTTGCGGCGTTTTGCGCATCGGGGTCATCAACAAAAACAACTGTGAGAACCGTTTTTTCACTCGACATTGAAGACAACAATTTTCACGGCGTTCGAGTGATTGCGTTTCGCGTGCGCGGCAATGGGTTTTTATACAATATGGTGAGAATTATCGCCGGAACGCTTATTTATGTTGGTGAAGGAAAAATAAATGCAGATAAAATCCCCGAAATCATTTTATCAAAAGAGCGTGAAAAAGCAGGAAAAACCGCACCACCACAAGGATTGACTCTTATAAAAGCAGAATATTAAAGATTTTCCAAATCCAAAAGAGCCTGTTTAATATTTAAACCGCCTCTATAACCTGTGAGATTGCCGTTTGAGCCGACAACTCGGTGACAAGGAATTATGATTGAAATGGGATTGCGGTTGTTCGCGTTTCCGACAGCGCGAGAGGCTTTTTCATTACCTGCTTCGGAGGCGATTTGCCCATAGGTTTTTGTTTGACCGAATGGAATGTCTTGAAGACATTTCCACACTTTAAGCATAAATGGTGTTCCGTTGGGAGAAATCGGAAAATCGAATGACTTTCTCTTTCCCGCAAAATACTCCGAAATTTGCCCGAATGCGCGCTTGATCAGCGGCGTTTCGTTTATAATGGCATCGTGCGGAAGCTCGTTTGAGTCAAACGAAATGAAAATTACAGCCTTGTCATCATCGACAATTAAAAGCGAAACCTCATCCTTGAAATTTTTAATTTTTGAGGTGTAAATAAATGCATTAGTCATAAATAATATTCACTCCTTTCCCCAAAATTTATTTAACACTTCTTGAATATCATTCGTGCTCAAAGTGACGAAGTTTTTCCATTCGTGAGGAAACAGAGATAAATAGCGGTTCGTTGTAAACCTGTCGTCAATCAGCAAAACAACACCCTTGTCTTCCTCAGAGCGAATGACGCGACCGGCGGCTTGAAGAACCTTATTCATTCCGGGAAACATATAAGCGTATTCAAAGCCGCTTCCTAAGGTTTTATCATAATAGCGGGAAATTACATCACGTTCCTCACTCACAAGTGGAAGTCCGACCCCGACGATCGCCGCACCTATAAGTTTTTCCCCGACAAGGTCTATTCCCTCGGAAAAAACGCCGCCCATTACGGCGAATGCCAATAAATTGTCACAGTCGTTAAATCGGCTCAAAAACTCTTCACGTTCTTTTTCGCCGAAATTACGTGATTGAACAAGCGTGTTTTCTTCGGGAAATTTTTTCAAAAAGACTTCGAGAACCTTTTCTAAATATATGTAAGATGAAAAAAACGCAAAATAGTTGCCGCGTTTTGCGATTATCATGTCGTGAAGCAATTCAGCGATGCTTTCATAGCTTCCGGCTCTGTCTTTATAACGTGTCGAAACACGATTTTCAATCAAAACACACAGCTTTTCTCTGTCAAACGGCGATGGCAACCTTGCCATATAATCGTCTTTATTTCCGCCGAGAACATTCTTGAAATAATGGCAGGGAGTAAGCGTAGCGGAAAAAAATATGCTGCCGCACGATTTTGAAAGTGCAGTCGCCAACAGCGACGACGGGTTAAGACACATTAGTTTTATCGAAACATCACGACCCGATTCCATGAAAACTGTAAAATGCTCATCAAATGTTTCGCTTGTGTTTAAAAAATCAACTGCACTGAAATAGACTTCAATAACAGAATCGTCCGGAGTTTCGTGAAGCTGAGCAAGCCAAATATTCATTCTTTCTACCATAAACTTCAATAAAACATAAAGCTCGGAAGGTTGTTTGTCGGTTGTTAATACTTTAAATTTGTCGGGAGAAATATTGTCACCAATTTCGGAAAAATATTCGATTATTTCTGAAAAAATTTTATATAGCGGTTTATCCTTACCTCTCACAAATTTACGCGCTTCGCGAAATGAGCTTTTTCTAAGCTCGGCAGAAAACATTTCACGCGCTCGCTCAACTAAATTGTGTGCTTCATCAACCAAAAACGCATATTTTCCATTCTTGGAATTTTGCCCGAAAAAGCGTTGCAATTGAACTTTTGGGTCGAAAGCATAGTTATAATCGCAAATAACGGCATCTGTCCAAGTGGAAACGTCAAGCTGAAGCTCATGAGGGCAAACATTGTGTTTTTGGGCGCAATCGAGAATGTCGTCACGTTTAATGACAAGCAAACCGCTTTTAATAATGTCCATAACGGCATCGTTAACTCTGTCGAAATGTCCGTCTGCGAAAGAGCATTCAAGTGGGTTGCAGTTAAGCGGGTTTTCACACAGGCAAATCTTTTCTTTAGCTGTTAATGTGACGCTCAAAAGTTTATAATCTTGTTGATTCATAAGAAAAAGAGCTTGTTCCGCCGCAGTTCTTGTTATGGTTTTCGCCGTGAGATAAAAAAATTTATCACAAAAGCCTTCGCTAATCGATTTAACAGTCGGAAAAATCGCGGAAATAGTTTTGCCTGTGCCTGTCGGGGCTTCTATATAGAGCTTTTTATTGCGTTCAATCGCTCTATAAGCAGTCACGGAAAACTCGCGCTGACCTTTTCTGAAAGAGGGGTAGGGGAATTTGCCTGATTTTATGGATGAATCACGAGCTTTCTTTCGATCATAATCCATGTTTTGCCAAACTAAATATTTATTTGTCAAGCCGAAGAAAAAATCTTCCAATTCGGAAGCTGTATAATATTGAGGAAATTCAACAATTTCCTCGGTTTCGGAATGAATGTATGTAAGCCTGACCGTAACGCCGTCAAAAGCCGGATTATTTCGGCAAAGCATGTGAGCATAACACTTGACTTGACCGAAATGCCAATGGTTTTTGTCAACATAAACGGGAAGAAATGTTGTCGATTTAATTTCTTCAACTATTGCTTCGTTGTTTTCACTACGCCAAATTCCGTCTGCTCTGCCTTCAACGGTTAAATCAAATTTGTCGGTTGAAATTGTCGCAAAAAGCCTCGCTTCGCTTTCATAATTCGAATTTGATTTTGAGGCCTCTTTTTTGCGTAATTTTTGAAGTTTGTTATGAAGTCTGACACCTTCACGCATAAGCTCATAAGCGTTCAAAGAAGCGAATCCGCCGCGGTTGTCGATGCTTCCGCCGCGCATTATAAATTCGACTAATTCTCTGACAGATACGCTAATTAATTGTCCCATGATTTGTTTTCATTTTTGACCTGCTCGCCAAAATTTAAAGTTGTTTCAAATGATATTTTTACAACAACGGCAATAATAGGACCGAGTATGAATCCGATTGAACCGAAAAGTTTTAACCCAACATAAATGGAAATAAGAAGTATAAGCGGATGAACGCCTATTTGATCGCTTAAAACCTTCGGCTCGAGAAAACGGCGAACAAGAAAGACAACCATTGAAATAATCAAAAGACCAATTGCAAACTTATAATCTTGAGCCAAAATGTTATAAAGTGCCCACGGAACCAGGATTATTCCCGTTCCGAAAACAGGAAGAGCGTCAATAATGGCGAGAATAACGGCGATTAACAAGGCATAAGGATAATTCAAAATTGCAAGACCTATAAGGCAAAGAGAGCCAACCACACTCATTATGATTAATTGAGCCTTGGCATATCCGGCTAACGCAGTCCCGATTCCGGTTTTGAGGTTTCGGCAATTTGTTCTTAACCATTCCGGAAAAAGCGATTTCACTTTCCTTTCAATCAAATGCTTATCTTTGATGAAGAAAAAAGCAGAAGTTATTAAAAGAATAATATAAAGAGCCGCACTCGGCAAGTTTTTCACGAGATTGACGCCGCCTTGACCGATTCCAACACCCAAAATCGAGGTTACAGACGTTGTTATTGAAGAAACAATGTCGCTGCTCAAATCTATTTCAAATCTTGAGTTTTTAAGTGTTTCCAAGGTGCTGTCTATATATTTGGGCACGTTTTCGGAAAACGATAACGCTTGTTCATATATTTTTGAAGTAAGAAATAGGCCCAATCCAATTAGAAGCCCCAAAGTTAAAACAATTAAAACTATAGCACTTAAACCGCGATTGATTTTCAACCTAACGTAAAGCAAATTAACCAAAGGTTCAAGCAATAGGGCGATGATATAACCGATGGCAAATGGAGATATATATCTGAATAAAAAATTTACGAACAAATAAATCCCGACTAATATTGCCGCGATAAAAAAAGCTTTTTGGATTAAATCCTTGTTTTTTAAATAAAATTCACGCATTGGCTCACCTTTCGGATATCCTCTTCGATTTGTGATTTTAATTTATTGATTGAATCGAATTTCTTTTCATCTCTGATTTTCTTAAAAAACTCAATCTTTATTTGCTGAGAATATAGTTCTTTATCAAAGTCTAACAGATGTGTTTCGACTTTTCGCGAGTTTCCGTTGACAGTAGGGTTTTTTCCGATGTTTGTAATGCTTTTAAACTCACCGTTTAGGGTGATTGTTCGCGTTAAATAAACGCCGTCGGGCGGCAACAACTTTTCGGCTTGAGGTAAGACATTAACGGTCGGAAAGCCGATCTTTCTTCCAAGCTTATTTCCCTGTTCAACCGTGCCGGAAACAAAATAGCGATAACCTAAAAGTGTGGCGGCGGCGTCGAAAGCACATCCGAGAACAAGTCTTCTGATGTTTTCGCTGCTTGAAGGAAGCACATCAAATTTTACGGTGGGAATGACGTTAACAGATATGCCGGCGGCTTTGAGCGTGTCAACACTGCCGCGGCGTTCATAACCGAACCGAAAATCCTCACCTGCGACTACACTTTGGCATTTGAGTCGTCTTTGCAATATTTCTTCGATGAACCATTCTGCTGAAATTGAGGCAAAATGGTCATCAAGATGATAACTCATGGAATAATCTAATCCGGTATCCGATAAAATTTCTTTTTTTTCATCGAAAGATAATAAATAACCTATTGGGTTCGACCTTACAATTGACAGCAACACACTCGAAAGACCGTTTTGAGAGGCCAACTCAACGGTTTTGGATATAAGTCGTCTGTGTCCGGCGTGAAGAGCGTCGAATTTACCGATTGTAATCACGGATTTTGCTTCTAACATTATATTGTCATACGCGCCCGTCAAGCATTTCATATATAACCTCTTTGGTCATTAAAATTTCATCAACAGTTCCGTTTTCAAACATTTGCTTAAATTTCTCAAGCGTAACTGCTGTTTCGGCGGTGAAAATTCCACATTTGGTTCTGATAAGCCCCGACATATGTCCGCCGCAACCAAGCTTGTCACCGATGTCGGCGCAAAGAGTTCTGATGTAAGAACCCTTACCGCAATCGACCGACATCTTGAATTTATTATTGTTTATTTCAAGAATTTCAATACCGTGAATTTCAATAAATCTCGGCTCGCGTTCAATTTCTTTTCCCTCACGCGCCAAATCATAAAGCCTTTTGCCATTAATTTTTATCGCCGAAAACATCGGTGGAAGCTGCATATATCCGCCTATGAAAGAATACGCCGCTTCTTTTATTTTGTCTGCCGAAATTTCGTCGGTTTCCTTTGTTGAAATGACTTTCCCCGATGAATCCTGCGAATCGGTACTCACCCCAAGCGTGCATTCGCAAACATATTGCTTGGAGGAACCTGTGATTGTGTCATAAAGCTTCGTTCCTTTGCCAACACAAACAGGTAAAACACCTTCTGCGTCGGGGTCTAAAGTGCCTGCGTGTCCCGATTTTTCACCAAGAATTCTGCCGACAACTGAAGAAACCTTGCGCGAAGTCAAACCGCGCTCTTTATAAATATTTATTACTCCATTATATTCCATTTATCATTTCCTCAAGTGATGATATTACTTCCTCTGCCGCGGAATCAATTCCGCCTGAAAGTGTTGCTCCCGCCGCTAATTTGTGTCCGCCTCCGCCATATCTTGATGCAAAGCTGCAAACATCGGCGTTCAAGGCTCGAAAGCTTGCTTTAACTTTGTCTTCGCCGCGCTCGCTGAACAAAACAGAAACTTCGGCACCTTTTATATTAAGAAGATGTTCGGCGATTTTATCCAAATCGGAATACATCGCGCCGCAAATCGTCAATTCGCTTATTGAAATGGTTGTGTATATGATTTTTCCGCCTGAAGCAATTCTTAAATTATTTAACGCAATGCCGAGAATACGGGCTTCCGCAAAAGAACGGGCATGCAAAACCGTTCTTTGAATTTCGGGGAAGTTAATTCCCGTTTCTATAAGTCTTGCGACAATTTCAAAGGTTTTCGGGCTTACAGATGGAAAACGAAGTCCGTCTGTGTCTGTGATTATTCCCGTGTAAAGCGGTGCGGCAATATTATGGTTAATTTCTGAATAAGACGAAAAAACCGAATAAACCGTTTCGCAGGTTGACGACGATTTGCTTTCAACATAGTTAATGTCGGCATAATTGGTGTTTGAGACATGGTGGTCAATGTTGATTGTGAAAGCCGCATTGTCAAAAACTTGCTCAAACATTCCGAGCCTGTCCTTTACACTTGTGTCCAAAGCAATGAAAAGTTCGGGTCGTTGCGGTAAATCGTTTAGCGAACCGTTGAAAAGATGTTGATTATCGGCTATTATATCAAATTTATCGGAAAAGGTTTCCAACAAAACAACAGGCTTCTTTCCGAAAACCTTAAGGATTTCAGCCAAAGCGAAACACGAACCGACAGCGTCGCCATCGGGGTTCAAATGTCCCGCTATGTAAACTGTTTCAGATAGTTTTATTTTATTTATTATTTCATTAATTGCATCAGCCATTTAGCCACTCCATCATTATCATTGCTTTCGATTACCGCCGTAGCGACGGCTTTTAATTCGAGTACGGCATTTTCAACCGCATAACATTCGTCAGAAATTCCAAACAACGACAAATCATTTACGTTATCACCGAATGAGATGATTTTATCACAACCTAGAATTTCTTTCAAGTGTAATGCGGCATTTGATTTTGTTGCTTCCAAAGGAAGTATTTCCAACCATTGCGCGCCAGAATAAATATCAGTTGAATAAACACAGTTAAAACGAGCGTCAAGACGGAAAAATTTACTCAGTGAATCAAGCTCTTTCTTTGTCCCGATGCAGGTAAAATAAAAAACATTCCCGCTGTAAAGCTCGTCATATTCAAATGCTTTACGCATTCTACCGTCGTTAGCGCGTGAATTTAAAAAGATTTTTGTATCGTTGTTTATACACTCTTCGATGAGTGAAAATTTTTGCTCACCGTTTATATAAGCATAAACCATCGGGCAAACATTGTGTTCAAACATTTTTTTGCTCAAATAGTCAACCTCGTCATCAGTAAAATAATTTGAAGATAAAATTTCGTCGGAGTAGGGGTCGGTTATAAATGTTCCGTTATAAACTATTATCGGAAACCGAGCGTTAAAGCTTTTAGTGACTTTTAACGCCGTATTCGCAGAACGTGCCGTAGCAAAAGAAAAATATCCGCCTTGAAGAACAAATTCGTTGACTACTTTCGCCGTATATTCGGAGATTCGTTCATCAGAGCGAAGCAATGTTCCGTCAAGATCGGATATATAAAGAATTTTTTCATTCATATTTAAATTATTCCCGGATTTATTTTCGGCAAACTCGCCGCGGCGACGGATTGACCGACTCGTCTATTCTTTTCGTCGGGCAAAGTAATTGAAATAGTTTCCGATAAATGAGGATATTCCTCTTTCAAAACTCTGTTGGCGGAATTTAAAATAATATTGCCGCCTTCTCCCGACATTACTCTTCCTAATAGCAATATATGCTTCAACTCGTAAAATTTAGCGTAAAGATTCACGGAATGTCCCAAATATATGCCGATGTTCTCAAAGATTTCAGAGGCTCGCTTGTCGCCGTTTTCCATAAGAACCTGAACGGCTTTCAATTTATCTGCCAACGAAAGATTTTCGTCTAATTCTATATTTGCAAATTTTGCCAGCTTAATTACGGCATCCTGCGAAAAATATTTGCAACCTGTTCCAATGTCACCCGACCATTCATCTTTCATAGCGCCGCTTTGAACGTCAACGGGAATGAAAGCGAGCTCATTTAGCCAACCTGTAATGTTTCCGTTTTTGTCAATATAGCCGCCGGCTTGTGAGGTTCCCATTGCAATTCCGAGAACGTCATTATCTTCTAAGTCGAGTGCGCCTGCTAAAGCAGAAACATCGCCGTCGTTTGCGACCGCTAAAGGAACGTCACCTATTTCCTTTGCAGCTTTTATGTAAATATCTTTGACATCTTTTTCAAAATCGTTTTTAGGAACTTTTAAGAACAAAGACGCCGCAAGAGTTCGGTTGTTTACATAGACACCCGCCGAACTGACGCCGATTGCGTCAACACGCGGCATCTTTGAAGCAGCTGTTTTAAACGCCTCAACTATGCCGTCAAAATGATATTTCGGGTCTGATTTTTCTTTGGGAAACCATACGATTTCCTCGGAATATATAGATTCGCCGTTTACAACCGCCGAAACCTTTCTGTCACTTCCGCCGGCGTCAAAGCCTATGCGGCAGCCGTCGAAAAATCCGCCCATCGGAAAAGAATTTTCTTTGCTTTCGGGTTTTTGAGACAGCGGAAAGCTTTTAACAGAAAATTCGCGCTCGTAAATTCCTGCCATAAAATCTGAATCAAATTGACGCTTGCCGCCTTTGCAATATACGTTTTTGATATGCTCTGCGACACTGTCATCGCCGTAAATTTCAACGGTTGCGCCTCCTTTAAGCCAAAGAAGCAACTTTACAAGTCGTTCTATGTAGAAATTATCAGCTTCGGTGTTTCCCGAAATAAAAGTGTCGTGAACAGACACCTCATCGCTGCTTCTTCGAACAACGACAGCGACAGGCTTGTCGGCTGCTTTCAAATATGCGTCGATAAAAGAACCGAAAGGGATAAAGTTTTCCTCGAGAGAAGATTTGTTTTTTAAATTAATTTCAATTCCGAGAAAATTCAATTAGATAACCTCCCCAATCTGTCTTTTACATCATTGCAAAATGCTTCTATGTGTTTTTGAATAAAATCATTGGGAGAAATGCTATCGTCTTCAATAAGTGCCGTCATATCCAAAGCAAAAGACAAACTTTCGTATTCATCGGTGCTGTGGCTTTCCAAATATGTAGCGTTGCAAATTCTTCGCCCCGCGGCGGCAAGATCATATCTTTTTCCGCCCGAAACCTGAGAATCGTAAACACCGACCAAAGCGGCGGCTAAAGCGGGTCTTGCAGATGTGTCGAACAACACCTTTTCGCTGTCGCAAAGCCAATCCAAATCGCGCCAAACTTCAAAACCGTAAAGTTTTTTCGGGCGCTCATTTTTCGGAAGCTCACGAACCGCCGCAATAACTCTCAGAGCAACTGACACGTGAGTGTCATGCTTGTCTGCTAAGCTGTGAGTGTAAATCGTTTGCGGTTTTGTCACTGTCAAAATTTCTTTAAGCTGTTCAATTACAACACGGGAAGCGGCATCCTTCATTTCAGAACTTTTAAAGTCTAATTGAAATTGAGCCGAATAATCACCTATTTGAGCGGCAAACCGCTGTTCTTGAACGCGAACCGCCATCATTTCCTCATTTGTATAATCGGCGTAAATTCCGGCTCTCGGCGAACCTGCGCCGTCTGTGCATGTAACTCCTGTGAAATGGCGTTCTTTCGATCCGAAACATTGGGAAATAGGGGCATAAGCCATAATCTCGATGTCATCCTGATGTGCACCTATACATAAATCGGTGGTCCGCAACAATGCTTCACTCTCTGATATTTGCGACGGAATGAATAGTTCTGCATTTTGTTTGAACAGTTTCATCTTAAATGTTTCTCCTTTCTTCAGTTTACTCATCTGATGGATTTTCCTTGGAGATGTTTAACCCGTCAATAATCTTGGAAAGTCTTATGCCGCGCTCAATAGAATCGTCTGAAACGAACGTAAACTGCGGTGTAACCCTCAAGTTTATTCGTTGGGCGACAAGTCTTCGGATATATCCGGAGGCACTTTTCACAGCTTCGAACGCCTCTTCGCGCTGTTTATCATCTCCGAGCACGCTTATATAGACCTTGCAAAACTTCAAATCGCGTGTGGTTTCAACGCGCATAACACTTACAACCGCCCCAATCCGAGGGTCTTGCAGTTCCCCTCGGATTATTTGGGCGACCTCTTTTTGAATTTCATCATCAATTCTTATCATTCTGTTTTTCATCGTTCAATCTGCTCCATAACATATGCTTCAACAATGTCGTGTTCTTTAATATCATTAAACTTACTCAACACAATACCGCATTCATAGCCGGTGGCGACTTCTTTCACGTCGTCTTTAAAGCGGCGCAAAGTGTCAATTTCACCGTCATAAACGACTATGCCGTCGCGAACAACACGCGCCTTTGAGTTGCGTATTATTTTACCGTCCAAAACATAAGAGCCGCCGATTGTGCCGATGCCTGAAGCTTTGAAAATTTGCCTGATTTCAACATGACCGAGAACTTTTTCTTCATATACAGGGTCAAGCATTCCTTTCATAGCCGCTTCAATATCTTCAATGGCATTGTAAATTATTCTGTAAAGACGAACATCGACCTGTTGTTCAATCGCAACAGATTTTGCGCTCGGCTCGGGGCGAACATTAAAACCGATTACAATAGCGGTTGAAGCTGATGCCAGGTTTATGTCGGTTTCGTTTATCGCGCCGACACCACCATGAATTACGCGAACCTTCACTTCGTCGTTTGACAGCTTTTCAAGACTGGTTCTGACCGCTTCGACAGAACCTTGAACGTCCGCTTTTATAACTATTTTCAATTCTTTAATACTACCTGACTTAATTTGCGTAAACAAATCGTCAAGAGAAATCTTTTGCGGTGCCGCCGCTTTAAGCATGTCTACGCGGCCTTTGGCAAAATAGCTTTCGGCGACCTGACGCGCTTGTTTCTCGTTTTCGGCGGCGTAAAACATATCGCCTGCCTGCGGCACATCGGGCATTCCGAGAATTTCAACCGGTATGCCGGGACCTGCCTTTTTCACTCGTTTGCCCTTGTCGTCGGTCATGGCTCTTATTTTGCCGTAAATAACGCCGGAAACAATGGGGTCTCCGACTGCGAGAGTTCCCTCTTGAACCAACACGGTTGCGACTGCGCCTTTTCCTTTGTCAAGAGAAGACTCAATTATCGTTCCGCGAGCTTTTTTGTTCGGGTTGGCTTTCATATCTTTAATTTCGGAAACCAAAATAATCATTTCCAAAAGATGGTCAATACCTGATCTGTTGTGTGCAGAAACGGGAACACAAATTGTTTCGCCGCCGTAATCCTCCGCGACAAGCCCATATTCAAGAAGCTCTTGCTTAACTCTGTCAGGGTTTGCGCTTGGCTTGTCGATTTTATTGATTGCTACGATAATGTCGACATTTGCCGCTTTCGCGTGGTTAATAGCCTCAATTGTCTGAGGCATAACACCATCGTCGGCCGCCACAACAAGCACAGCTATATCGGTTATCTGAGCGCCGCGCATGCGCATTGCCGTGAATGCTTCGTGACCTGGAGTGTCAAGGAAAGTTATCGGCTGATTGTTTATGGAAACAGTATAAGCACCGATGTGCTGAGTTATTCCTCCCGCTTCGACAGAAACGACGTTCGTTTGGCGAATTGCGTCAAGCAACGATGTTTTGCCGTGGTCGACGTGACCCATAACCACCACTATCGGAGGGCGAGTAATCATATCGTCATCACTGTCGGGGTTTTGAGCAAAGGCTTCCTCGAAAACATCGACTTCGACTTTTTCTTCAGCCAAAACATCAAACTCAAGAGCAATGCTTGCTGCAGTCTCAAAATCAATTTCTTGATTGACATTTACCATCTCGCCGCGCGCCATCATCAATTTGACGAGCTCGGCTCCTGGCTTGCGCATTGCTTCAGCAAGCACTTTAAGAGAGACTACAGCAGGAATTGTTATGTTTTTCGGTGTTTCTATTACAGGCCTCGGAGTCAACTTAACAGGCTTTTGTGTTTGTTTTAAGCCTCTCCTGTTGCCGCCCTCGGGTTTTTCGGACTTAAAGTCTCTGCGTCCGTGCTGCTTATCTTGATTATTTCTATAGCCTTGCTTTTGAGGCTTTTCTTGTTGTGTAAGTTTGTTTTTATCTCCGCCGGGACGAGGTGTTCGCGATTGCGGAGGACGTCCGCCGCCTTGGCGGTCTTTATTCGGACCGTCTTTATTATACATACCACCGCCGGGTCTGTCTCCCTGTGGTCTGTTGTAAGGCGGTCTGTCTCCTTGCGGTCTGTTGTAAGGCGGTCTGTCTCCCTGTGGTCTGTTGTAGGGTGGTCTGTCTCCTTGCGGTCTGTTATAAGGAGGTCTGTCCCCTTGTGGTTTGTTATAGGGAGGTCTGTCACCCTGTGGTCTGTTGTAAGGAGGTCTGTCTCCTTGCGGACGAGGGGGTCGCTCATCTCTTGAGGGAGCAACAGAACGACCGCTGTCAGAAGTAACACGGTCTGTTTGAGGTCTCGATGGTCTTTCGCCCTCGGGTCTTGGTCTGCGTTCACCCTCGGGGCGCGCAGGTCTTTCACCATCAGGTCTGGGACGACGTTCGCCCTCGGGTCTCGGTCTGCGCTCACCCTCAGGTCGAATAGGTCTTTCACCATCAGGTCTGGGACGGC